>Ga0123355_10003928_pt1 | contig 21514 bp, 11 predicted proteins | sample TergutEmb28metaG_3_FD_89872 | JGI IMG/M metagenome (GOLD analysis project Ga0123355, IMG submission 89872) | Embiratermes neotenicus P1 segment gut microbial communities from Petit-Saut dam, French Guiana - Emb289 P1 | ecosystem: Host-associated > Arthropoda: Insects > Digestive system > Gut ...
CGGTCTTACGCAACGGGAACCCGTGAACCATGTCAGGCGGGGAACCGAGCAGCATTAAGCGGGATCTCCCGTGTGCCGTGAGGGCGCCGGTTTTGAGCTGGCTGTCCGGGTAACGGGTATAAGGTGTAGTCAACGGTCGGTGTGCGGTCTTGTCGAGCGCCGAGGAGAACTAGAATTTATTTCCGTCACTGCGGTGACGGAAACGTTGTATTCGGGGGAGTGGGCCATGTATCAGGCACTATACCGCAAATGGCGGCCAAAGACGTTTGACGACGTGGTGGGCCAGCCCCATATTACGGAGACCCTTAAGGGACAGCTCACGGCGGATCGGGTCAGCCATGCCTATCTCTTTGTGGGTACCCGTGGCACGGGGAAGACCTCCTGTGCGAAAATTCTGGCCAAAGCGGTCAACTGTGAGGACCTCCGAGATGGGAACCCCTGTAACGCCTGCCCCGCCTGTGTGGGGATCGACAGCGGCAGTATCTTAGACGTGGAGGAGTTAGACGCCGCCTCCAACAACGGGGTGGATCACGTCCGGGCGCTGCGGGATGAAGCCATCTTTACCCCCGCCGCCGTGAAAAAGCGGGTCTATATCGTGGACGAAGTCCACATGCTCTCCACGGCGGCCTTTAATGCGCTGTTGAAAATATTAGAGGAGCCGCCGCCCCATTTGCTCTTTATCCTGGCCACCACGGAGGCCCATAAAGTCCCGGCCACGATTCTTTCCCGCTGTCAGCGCCACGCCTTCAAGCGGGTATCGGCGGCGGACATCAAAGGGCGGCTTTTGGCTGTATCCGGCCAGGAGGGAATTGCCCTCCAAGAGGACGCCGCAGAGCTCTTGTCCCGTCTGGCAGACGGCTCCGTGCGGGACGCCTGGGCGCTGTTGGATCAGTGCGCCACGGGGGAGATGGTGGACGAAACTCTGGTGCTGGATCTGGTGGGACTGGCGGGGAGTGATAAGATTGCAGAACTCCTCCGGGCCATTGGCAGCAGAGACGTGGAATCGGCCCTGACGCTGGTTAACGCGCTCTATAGCGCAGGCCGGGATATGGGATCTCTGCTCAACGAACTGGCTACCCTGATCCGGGATATTTTATTGATCCGCATGGCCCCCGCGGGCAGTGCCAATTTGCTCAGCGGCGGATTTGACCGCAAGATTGTAGACAATTTTGCCGCTCTCACAGCCGAGTGGCTGGTGTTTGCCCTCAACCAGATCACAGCTTCCCTCGCAGACTTGCCCCGGAGCGCCAATCGGAAGCTGGCGGCGGAACTGTGTGTGATCCGGTTGTGTAACGTGGGTATCTCCGGCGATATAGACGCCCTCCAGGCCAGAGTGGCCCAGTTGGAGCAGGGGATCCCGGCAGGGGAGAGGCCGACGCCTCCGCCTGCGCCGCCGATCCAGGCGATCCAGGCGCCTTCCCCGGTCTTGGAGGATACACCGCCCTGGGAAGAAGAACTCACGCCGCCTCCGGCGGAGCCAGTGTCAACGCCGGTATTGGAGCCGGAGCCAGAATCGGAGGTCGAGCCGGAACCAGAGCCCGAATCCCCGCTGGAGCCAGCCCAATCTATCCCAGCAATGGATACGGATATTTGGAAAACAATCCTGACCTGCGCCCAGCCGGAGTTGGATGTGAGCATCTACACCCTCATGAGCGACGGCAACGAGGTCTGCGCCGCACTTGACAAGCAGACACTGGACCTATATATTGAAAACGAGTTCACCAAGGCCATGGCGGAGACGAAAGACGTACAGGATGCCATCCGCACGGCGGCCCAATCCGTTACCGGTGCGCCGATACAGTTGAAGACCCACTTGGGCAGACCCATCAGCGGAGCGGGGAACAGTAAGCTAGACGCCCTGACCAAAAAAGGGTTGCCCATCGTGAAGATTAAATAGGAGGAAGAGGAACAATGGCCAAAGGAAAAAGTTTCGGCGGCGGGATGCCCAGAAATAATGCGAACATGATGAAACAGGCCCAGAAGATGCAACAGGATTTTCTGAAAATGCAAGAGGAAATGGAGACCCAGACCTATGAGGCCACCGCCGGCGGCGGCATGGTTCGGGCGCAAGTCAGCGGCAAAAAAGAGGTGGTTCTCTTGGAGATCGACCCGGAGGCCGTTGACCCTGAAGATGTGGAGATGCTCCAGGATATGGTCATTGCAGCAGTCAACGAGGCTCTGCGCGCCTCTGAAAATGCGGCGGCGGAGAGTATGAACAAATTGACCGGCGGGATGAATTTCGGGTTTTAATGCCTCCCTCAGGCTCCCCCAGTCAGGCTCCCCCAGTCAGGCTCCCCCAGTCAGGCTGCGCCTGACAGCCCCCTCAAAACGAGGGGGCCGAAAGTCAAGGGCAGTGCTGAAGTCGAGTGGCCCAAAGCCTCCCTCAAATTGAGGGAGGTGGCACGAAGTGCCGGAGGGAATCTCCCTGCACCGCAGATCAAGAGCAATCTAAGCCGACGTCGTATAGATGTCGGCTTTTTCGCATCGGTTGCCCCAGTGATCCAGGAGAGTGCCGTCTCGATAAAAATAGACCACTTCGCAGTGATTCGCACAGCCGCTACAGGGCCAGGCCTGGGTCTCATAGGTCTGCTCCGCCAGATCAAAAGAGAACGGGGCGGATTGATCTGGAGCAGTTGTCCCCAAGTGGGCGGCTCCTGCGGCACCCATGAGGTGGCCGTCGGGATCTACGTGGATTTCACAGCCCAGTTCCGCCCGGAAGGCCGCCACCACGCCCTGATTTTTACTCACCCCGCCCTGAAAGATCACAGGCGGGGTGATCTGTTTGCCTTTGCCCACGTTGTTTAAATAGTTGGCGACAACGGCGTGGCAGAGGCCCGCCACCAGATCCGTCTTGCTGTGGCCCACCTGGGCCTTGTGGATCAGATCGGACTCGGCGAAGACCGTACACCGGGCGGATAACCGGGTGGGGGACTGGGATCGGCAGGCCATCTCGCCCATGTCCTCCACGGTGAGGCCCAGCCGGGTTGCCTGGGTGGAGAGAAATGCGCCGGTTCCGGCGGCGCAGAGGGTGTTCATGGCGTAGTCCGTCACGATCCCATTCCGGAGCAGGATGATCTTGGCGTCTTGGCCGCCAATTTCGAGAATTGTTCCGGTGTCGGGGTGCCGGGACAGGGTGCCCACGGCGTGGGCGGTGATCTCATTTTTGACGGCATGGGCGTTCAACATGGCCCCGGCCAATCTCCGGGCGGAGCCGGTGGTGCCGACAGTGCCAATAATCGCATCAGATGGCAGTTGCGGTCGGAGATCGTGGATCAGGCGGCGTACGGCCCCCAGGGGATCGCCGCTTGTCCAGAGATAGGTGCTCGCCGTGATCTGACCCATCTCATCCAGGACGACGCCCTTTGTGGAGATGGAGCCCACGTCTACGCCCAGGCTGTAGTGCATTGGCATTGGATTGTGTCCTCCTCATCTCCATCATGTCTATGAAAGCCTCCAGCCGGGTATCTACGCCGGTCTCGCTGGAGTGGGTGTCAAAACTCATGTGTAGCATGGGGATCCCTAGGTCTCGGTTAATCCGGTTCATGGCGGGGATGGCGTTTAATTCCGGCGTACAGCCGAAGGATTTGATATGGATCACCCCGTCGTAGCCGAGAGAGGCGTACTGGACGCTCTGGGCCACGCTGTCTAGTCCGTTGGCTCCCACGGGATGGCGCAGATAGCCTCCGGTGCGCCGCAGCCGCAGAGATTCCGGTTGCCCGAAGAGCAAAAAACTGACACTCATCTTACGGCTGACGGTGATCCCACGGGTTGCCAGCTTGCGTTCGATGTCAAAGTTGCTAAAGGGTTCCATCACCGTGTAGAGGTCGCCCACAATGCCCACCCGGAGGGGATTACTTGGGCGGGTGATGGGCATGGCCCGGAGCCGTTTTCCGTATCTGCGGGCCAGGGCGTGGACTTGGGCCACGGTGTGGGCCTGTTTAAGTCCGGCGAGGAATTGGTCATATTCTGTCAGCATATCCGCCGAGGATTCAGCGAATCCCATGTTCTCACGAACATATCCCGCCAGCTTGTCCATGGCCCGGATTCCCTCTGCCGCAACCAGCAGGATATGTGCCATCTGGGGCGCAGAGCAGGGGGAGCCCAGTTTGCGCAGGGCCTCATAAACCGCACGGGGTCTGGCCCGGTCCCGGGAGAGGCAGAGGAACTGGAACTTGTAGCCCAGATCCCGTAAGATTTGCTCTTGCAATTCGCCGTAGTAGCCGTACCGGCAGCCCATACCCGTCTGAAAGAGGACATTTGCGCCCGTGTCCAACGCCTGGATAAAGTTGCCCATGTTGTACTTGAAGGGCTCGCAGATAAAATCTGGACTGTGCCGCTGGCCCAGGGCCGCCGTCTCCCGGGTGATGGGCGGGGCGGGGATCACCAGGGCTTCCGGGAACAATTGCCCTAAAAATGCGCTGATGGGGACGTGATATGCCTCCATGTGGGGAAAAGAGATGACTAAGTTTTTACTCATACAGTCTGGGCCTGCTTTCGTTGTGGGATCATGTCGAGGAAACTCTCGATCCGCGTCTGTAGTCCCGTCAGCCCGTCGTTGTCGTCTAAGATAATCTGGATCACGGGGAGATCCCGCACCCGGCGGAGAATCAGCTCGTTTGTGAGACAGTCGGAGCCGCAGGGGAAAGCGGTCAGGAGGATGATTCCGTCCACCTGATCCCGCGCCTCCTGGATTGCGCCCAGAATCTCCCGGCTGGTGATCCAGTAGAGGTCGCTGGACAACTCATGGGATCGGTTGCGGCAGGTGATGGGCTCCCACATATCGGGGAACAGGGGTGTGGCCCCCTGCGCCCGGAGGAGCCGGGCCACAGCGCCGCCCAGATGGGGATCGTGGGCCACGTAGGATTGGGCCGCCAACAGAATCTTGGGGCCGCGTTCGGATTGGAGGGGTTGGGCGGGGATTAGGCGATTTTGATCTGCATCCTGCTGTCGGCGAATCGCATGGGCGTAGGCGTTGGCCGAGATCAAAGCACCTCTGCCGACTGCGCTGCCCATCCGGATAAATCCGGCCAGCTGGTGGCCTGGCCCATGGGATTGGAGTTGATAGGACAGAAGTTGCGCCTCTGGGAATGTGTTTTGTACCGTGTCATAGAGTCCCCAAAACCGGACGCAGAACTCCTCCTGCCGCCCCAGCCGCCGAAAGCGGGGGACCAGGATTTGATCGCACCGGCCCAAGAGAGAGACCACATGGCCCATGTACAATTTCAGCGGGAGACAGCTCTCGTCCACCGCAAGCTTTGACCCGTCGGTCAGGTGCTTATTTGTCGTTGGGGCGCTGGTCACATAGGGGATGCCAAGTTCTTGGAAAAATGTCTCCCAGAGTACGCCGTACCTGTGGTATCCCAGGGCGCGGGGAATGCCGATTGTCATAAATATCACTCCCCACGGGGCAGGCCCTGCGGGGGCCCTTTTTGATTGAATCTCCTCGGCACGGCAAAGGCTGAACCAAATTGCCCTAAGGTTTCACCTTCGGTGAAACCGATGGCGGCTAAGTTCAGCATTAACTCAACTAACCTTTTGCAAAAAGCACAAAAGAAAGTTTCGTTCTACCGCACCGGTATCAAGATTTTGCCTGTGGCAAAATGCTTGGACGCCGGACGCCCGGCGTAGATAGGATAGCCAGAAATGGGGGGAATCATACGGGGCGTGAGTTAGAGCGGTGGACTTTGTGGCGAGGGTGTGGTATGATTTTTTTGTTCCTCGCCTACTTTTGTCTGTGGTAGCGAATCGAAGGTATATTTGTGGGGTGATTTAGCCGTGAACAAAATCGTTGTTTGGATTAGCATGATTGCCGGAATTGCGTTTTTAGGGCTATCAATATATTCCTTTTTTATTGAGCAAGTTCCAAGAATAGCCCTTTCTCTGTTATTTTTCATTATGTTTGCGTGCATGAGTGTCTCTTCGCTCGTACAAATTCGGTCAGCCGGAAAAAAACCTTCCAAATTTACTTTTATATGGATCGGCGTCGGCATAGTAGCTACTCTGCTTGTGGTAATAATGGATGTTGTTGTATTCTTCGCAGTATAAGCAAACTGCCGTGTAACAACCCCCAAATCCACATAGCGCAGTGATTGAGATTTTGAACAGCATCACAAAATCCCGCAAGGCAAAAGCAAGCTTTGCGGGATTTTGAGCGTGTTAAGAAGACAAAATCTACGCCCCAGCCGTCAAAATCGCTCGGTTGATGGCGCAGAGGATGCCATAGATCGACGCCCGGCTAATATTCGACGACACACCCACGCCGAAGATATTGAACCCCTGGGGGCATTTTAGCTGGATATACGTCACAGCCTTGGAATCGGAGCCGGCGGAGATGGCGTGTTGGTGGTAGCTCTCGAAGCTGTAGCCCGCGATGGATAAATCCCGTACGGCGTTGAAGAAGGCGTCGATGGGGCCGTTGCCCGTGCCGGAGATGGGGGTATCCGTCTCGCCGAAGCGCAAGGTGCCGTGGAACGCCACCTGGGCGCCGTCTCCGTTGTCCTGACACTCGGAAAAGCGCTGATCCAATAGGCGGTAGGGGCCGTCGATCTCCAGATAAGTGCGCCGGAAGATGTCTAAAATATCCGCCGCCAGGAGCTCCGTGCCCCGGCGGTCCGTCTCCGTCTGAACGATGACGCCGAACTCCGGGTGCATGGCCCGCGGCATCTGATAGCCGTGGACGGTCTCCATAATGAAGGCGGTGCCGCCCTTTCCGCTCTGGCTGTTGATGCGGATAATGGGCTCGTAATGCCGCCCCACGTCCGCCGGGTCGAGGGGCAGGTAGGGGATCTCCCAGTGGGGGGAGCCGGCGGACTTCATATACTGGACACCTTTGTTAATGGCGTCCTGGTGGGAGCCGGAGAAGGCGGTGAAGACCAAGTCTCCGGCGTAGGGGTGGCGGGGGTGGACAGGGAGCTTCGTCGTCCGCTGGTAGAGCTCTCGGATTTTGGGCAGGTTGGAGAAGTCTAACTGAGGATCAATCCCCTGGGTGTGGAGGTTGAGGGCCAGGGTGATGAGATCCACATTGCCCGTCCGCTCCCCGTTGCCGAAAAGGGTGCCCTCCACCCGCTGGGCCCCCGCCAGGAGGGCCAGCTCCGCGGCGGCCACGCCGGTTCCCCGGTCGTTGTGGGGGTGGAGGCTAATAATCGCCGCGTCCCGGCTGGGGAGGTTCCGGATAAAATACTCGATCTGGTCGGCGTGCTGGTTGGGCATACAGCCCTCCACGGTGCTGGGCAGATTTAAGATAATAGGCCGCTCGGCTGTCGCGCCGATGGCCTCTATGACCCGTTGGCAGATGGAGACCGCATTGTCTGTCTCCGTGCCGGAAAAACTCTCGGGGGAATACTCGTAGCGCAGATTCATCCCTGTCTCCGCCACCATCTGATCGCCCATCTCGCGGATCAACGCCGCCGCCTGGACGGCGATGTCGATAATGCCCGCCATATCCGTCCGGAAGACCACCTTCCGCTGGAGCGTAGATGTGGAGTTGTAGAAGTGCAGGATCACGTTCTTCGCCCCCCGGATGGCGTCGAAGGTCTTTTCGATCAAGTGGGGCCGGGCCTGGACTAAGACTTGGATGGTCACATCGTCGGGGATGTGGCCGCCGTCGATGAGGGTGCGTAGGATGGTGTACTCCGTCTCCGAAGCGGAGGGGAACCCCACTTCGATCTCCTTGAAGCCAATGTCCACCAGGAGCTTGAAAAACTCCAGCTTCTCATCCAGATTCATGGGGTCGATCAACGACTGGTTGCCGTCCCGCAGGTCCACACTGCACCAGGTGGGGGCTTGCGTCAGGACGTTGCCGGGCCATTTGCGCTCTGCCATCGGCTGGGGGGAGAAGGGGATGTACTTCTTATGGTTCGTATTCATAGGGGTGCCTCCTCTGCTGGTCGGGAACAATAAAACGCCCCCGACGAATAATTTCGTCGGGGGCGTGAATGCTTTCACGCGGTACCACCCCGGTTTAGCGATCCCTCACGGGATGCGCCCTTACGGCCTCAGACAAGGCCCAGACCCATAACGGGGTCAACCGTTCCCCTCTACTGACTGTTCAAGGGGACTGCTCCGGGGCGAGTGATACACATCGGATATCCCACTGCCTTGCAGCATCCGGCAGCTCTCTGGAGGGATTGGGCGATGTCTTGTTCCCCATCGTTGCATTTTGTTTACTATACGCCCTTTGGGAGTGATTTGTCAAGGACAAATTACAAAAAGGCTTGAAAGATTGAGGGGTTTCATCTTTCAAGCCTTGTACTGTACAAAGCTTACCTTATTACGTTGTGGGGAGGTTCTGCGCCCTACTCGGTCTAGCGCTTATATTATGCCTGCTCAAATTCGATAAAGAATAACGCACCATCCTCTCCGCTTGCATGGAAAGCGAAGTATCGTGTGACACCATCTTCATCTACAAAGGAAATGCCTCTGTGTATCTGAGCAGTGCTTAGTACCCACCAGCTTACAACAAACGGCTCTTTAGGTGTAAGCTCATCAAGCTGATAAAGTGTAGACTCTACAATAAAGTCCGAGCCATCTTCCGTCATTTTCAGCGCCAGAAAGCGGAAGTCTTCCACGGGGGTATCAGTTTTGAAGACAATTCGCTGAGGAATTTCTTCAGATTCTATAAACTCATGGTAGAAATCTGCGTCTCCTAGGTCGATTGGTTCATGAGGAGATAAGCTGGGCTGGTTAAAATTTTCATCTGCTACATAGTACACTCGAACATTAGCAGTCGTTACTCCTTCAGAGACAGATGGTACACTAGGTGACGATATTTCCTCAGGCTCAAGTGTTTCTTCGAGTTCCGGAGTTAACTCTGCGGAAGTCTCTGTGGGGGATGGATAGTTTGTTGGCATATTTTCTGACTCTGATGTCCCGGTACAGGCGGCTAGAGTTCCAATGAGAAGCAACAGTACCAGTAACAAAGGTAGTATCTTTTTCATTTTTCTCTCTCCTGGTAAATAGTTGGTCTTGATTATGTTAGACGTATAGAAGTAAAAAATGTTCCCAGTCCAAAATATAAATTTGCTAACCTTGCCCCGCTGCCTAAGGACAGCGAATCCTCACTCAGCTTTGCTGACAGCTCCTTTGCATCACAGGCACCCCTTCCGTCGAGTCAATCACTTCGCTCTTGGGACGTCAGTTGGGAAAGCAGGCCATCCACATGCCGCTTCGCCAACCGATACACCCCATCAAAGTCCACATGGGGATTATAAATCCCCTCCAACTCGTCGTGGACGGCTTTGGCCTCCGCCAGAGTGCTGACGGCTTCGCCGATGAGAATCCCAAAGATTTTCTTTAAAAACCGGAGCTTTGCCTTATAGCCCCGGAGCCGTTCGCCGTCGGCCATGGCATCCAGTCGGATATGGCGATAGGCGGGGCCGTCGTATTGGGCCAGATAGTCGGATGAGATAAATGCCAGAGACAGAGCGGGGATGAACAGATGCGCCGCTCGATCCGGGTTGAGAGGGGCGGGGCAGAGGATGCAATCCAAGCCCGCCGCCACGGCGGCCTCGGATAGATCCGTCAGCATGTGATGGGCCAGTCCCAGAGTGTTATCCAGGTGATACACCCGCGTGGCCAGGGCCGCCACGGTGTCAAATCGGCTGACGTAGCCCTGACAGGTGAGGGCAGAGAGAAAACGGCGGGTGATGGTCCCGGTTCCGCCGCGTTTTTTGCCGATCTCCCGGGAGATGATGCCCTTTGTCCGCTTTTTGACAGCGGCGATTACGTCGTCGTCTACGATATAGTCGGCCACTTCCCGGATAATTCCGTGGGCGGCGGCGATACAGTCATAGGCTCTGGCGTAGAGGGCCTTATAGGTCCGGTTTGTTGCTATAATTTCCGATTTTTTGGGCTTTAGGGCGTCAACGTCATAGAATTCGCCCAGATTTAAATATTGCTCCATGACAGCGGGGTAGCGCGCTTCCATGACGTGGGGATGCCCGCCGTCTACGTAGGCGATTTTGAGAGCGGGGATGTAGATTGCGTCTAAAGAATCGGGATCGGCGGTGCAGTGGATGTGCTCCACATCCAGTCCGGTATCGGCTATCTCCCCGGCGATGTGCGCCATAAAGCTGGACTTGCCGCAGCCGGGGCCGCCCTTGATGATGTAGAGTGTGTCGTCTGTATATGGATCAACCAATGCGGAATATAGTGAGGTAAAGCCCGCAGGTGTATTTGCGCCGAGAAAAAAATGCGTCTCCTTCTGCATAAGTGTAAACCCTTTCGCTCGAATTTTTGGATTATACCATTAGGGTATGCAGAAGGAGACGCATTTGTTTATGCACTGGCATAGCGCATGTTACAGCAATTGCTGGCCGTTGATGGTCAGGGCGAACCGCAGACCCAGCATCTCCGCCGCTTTCCGGCAGAGGGACATGCGGACCAAGAAGATTTCAAAGTAGTCCATTACGGCGCACTGGTTGGTGTCGATGGTCAACTTCAGATTCATGACCGTATTATTTTCACAGATATCAAGGCCGGACTCTTTGGCGGAGTAATTGACCCGGTCGTGGATATCAAAGGTGGCGTGATCCCGGTTGCGCACCCGGCTCATGCGGACATCGCTCTTATCGGCCAAGATCACGGCGGCGCAGGTGGGGTTAACCGGGGTGGCGGTGCCCTCGTCGTGGTTGCCAATGGCGGTGATGATGGTGGCCAACTCTTCCGGGTCGGCGCCCATCTCCTCTAGGAGACGAAAGGCCAGCAGAGCTCCGGTCTGGGCGTGGGCCGACCGGTTGACCACGTTGCCGATGTCGTGGAGATACCCCGCAATCTGGGCGAGCTCTGCCTCCCGCTGGGAATAGCCCAGGGTCAGCATAATATTCTTAGAGTCCTCGGCGACTTTTGTCACATGGCCCAGGCCGTGGTCCGTAAAGCCCAGAGCCCCCAGGGTCTCATCGGCTTTTTGGATATAGGTACGTATTTTTTCACTGTTTTGCACATCAATAAAACGAATCAAATCGGCACCTCCCATATGGATTGATCTGCTTAGCAGTATAGCCCGATTTTTGGTTGCCGTCAATGTTTATTTGCCATTTCAGTTTACGGAATTTTGAATAAAAGATATTATGGAAACAAATATGTGAAAGATGCATCAAAGGTACTTGAAGTTTAGTGGAAACCGCCAGTTGCATTTAGACACGAAAGGATGATATATTTATATAGTTGGAAAAATGTAATGCGCGCGAGTACAAATTGTGTAACCATAACCGTCTAGTATAAATGAAACAGGGGATATGACGCATAATGACGCGAAAGTTCGGTAAGAATACAGTTTTTTTTATCGTTGTTACCTTGGCGATGGTAGCCATGGTCTGGTTCGGGGCAAACAGTACTGTGCACTTTGCGTACAGCCGCCCCGCAGGTGTTTTCTTCCTGCCTGCCCGGGTGGTAGAGGTTGTCGAAGACCAGACCTCGTTCAATGCGGCTGGTGCCCGTGTGGGCTCCCAAGAGCTTCGGATGCAACTCTTATCCGGCCCGCGCAGGGGAGACATTGTAGAGGCGAGAAACGTGTTATTCCCCATTGAACAAGCGGTGTTTGCCCGGGAAGGACAACGGTTGCTCCTCTATTTTGAGCAATTGCCGGGATCGCCGGATTCTGACTATTTTGCGCGTGTGCAAAGCTATGATCGGTCGATTGCCATATATGTGGTTATCCTTTTATTTTTTGGCTTGCTTGGGGCCGTCTTTGGAAAAGCCGGTCTGCGGTCCGCCTTTAGTTTGATTTTCACATTTGTCGTCATTATCTTCCTTTTACTCCCTTTGATCGGAAACGGCGGGCCACCGGCTCTGCTTACGATTTTTCTTTCCCTTGTCATCATTGTAGTCTCTCTGATCGCCATTATGGGCTTTGAGAAAAAGACTTATGTCAGTATTGCAGGCACGGCGATCGGCATTGTGTTTTATGGCATATTCTACTTAATGATCAGTGCGGCACTTCGCATTACGGGGTTCAATGTACAAGAAGTTGACCTGCTGATTGTCGCCGGATTCTATGCGGGGGTCAGTGAATTTCTATTTTCTGCAATCTTAATTGCTTCCCTCGGCGCTTTGATGGACGTTTCAGTTTCCCTGGCCTCTGTCACAGCTGAACTCAGTGCAACAAATCAAAAGGCCGGATTTAGGGAGCTGTTTCGTTCCGGCATGAAAATCGGACGGGACATTATTGGATCTTCATCAAACACACTGATCCTTGCATTTACCGGTACATTTTTCATTACGCTCATCATCTTCCGCGTCAACCTGTTCCAGTATGATGTATTGATCAATCGCGTGGACATTGGAATTGAGGTGTTGCGTGCCGTTTCGGCCACTTCCGCGATGGTGTTGTGCGCACCTGCCACGGCGCTTATTGGTGCGCATGTGTTTGCCGTCAAACCCGGAAAAAAGAGGGAAAAGAAACGCGCTTAAGTTCCCGCTTTTATGTAGTTCTGCTTTTTTGCAGGGTGAACTACATTTCATTCATATATATTTAAGTTAAAACATCAAGAATATGCAGGAGGAGAACAAAATGAAGAAGTCCAGACTGTACCGTCCAACAAAACGCATGGTGGCTCTACTACTTGCCCTTATTATGGTTTTCGGGCTCGTGCAGCCGGCATTCGGCGCAGAGGTAACTGATCTCGAATTTGAAATCGCACAAGCAGAGCCGATGGCATCGGAAGTGGCCATAGAGCCGTTTTCTGCACCCGGCAGTAACTACAGAAACCTCAGCTTAAATCCCGGTGCGACGTATGCCGAGATGCGCTTTACCTGGCACTCCGGGCATTCTTCAAGTGGCATCCGCATTGCCAATCCGGACGGGGACGATTGGGTGCTTCCCTCCACAGGCAGGCCGGTCGAAGCCCATCGTGGAATCGGCGGGATGGGTGTGACTACAAACCTGGTTCCGACGCGTCCGGGTCTTGCTTATTTTGTGCATCAGGTGTCGGTCTATGACCTTGACATGAATACCACTTATACATATGTGGTCACGTGGGGTGTTGACGGACAGTCAGCGGAAAAAACATTCCGGACTGGCGGCGGACCCACCGATGGCTTCCATTTTCTCATCGCCGGCGACCCACAAATCGGGGCGTTTGACGATCTGACCCCCACTGGCACAAACTCGGCTACGGTAGACGGCGCAGAGTGGCAGAGTGCGCTGGATATGGCAAATGTCCACGCGCCGGGTGCCGGATTCGTGTTATCCGTGGGCGATCAGGTTCACTCAACCAATTTTGTGGCGACCAATCCATGCCATGTTGAGATTGCGCAGTATCGGCATGACCGCATGTTTTCACCGGCGGCGCTGGACTCATTGCCTCTGCTGGCCGTAGTAGGGAACCATGACGGGTGGTCATTGGGTACCAACTATAATAATGCCAACTACAGACTTTGGCCCATGCATTATAACATTCCGGCTCCGGACGCCATAGGGCCCTATATTCAAAATGCAGCTTATGGCGGCACAGTGCCTACCGTGTTCCGTTATGATACCCGCTTCTATACCCAATTTGATTACTGGGTGCGCTGGGGCAACACGCTCTTTATCGTGTTGGACTCCAATGTCAGAACCATGTCCGGTGCGAGACTGGACTTTTTCCGCGGCGCAATTGCGGAGAACGAAGATGCGACGTGGAGAGTTGCCACCTTCCACCATCCGCCGTACTGCGTGTATCGCCGTGCCGGTACCAGCGGTTCCAACCCACTTGCAGAGAAAGTAGAAGTCATCAACAATTGGATTCCAGAATTTGAGCGTGTGGTCAATGGGCGTCAGAATATTGATATCGTGCTTAATGGACATGCCCATGTCTATAACCGTACACACCAGATGCTTGGGAACCAGCCGCAACACACTCAAACGTGGCTCACAGCGGACGGGACACTCGTGCCGGGCACAGTGCCCGCCGATGCTACCAATGCCGTGCTTGACCCGACGGGCATTGTGTACTTCGTATTTAATTCCGCTTCCGGCAGCGGCTACTATAATGTGACGGGTATGCCCCGTTCGTATATCGCTGTATACAACCAAAATTTCCGCCGCAACTTCTCCGTGGCGGACGTGACGGAGCATACATTTTCGATCAGAACCTATCAGATCAACGACGACAACAGCCATTCCTTGGTTGATGTCTACACCGTCGTACAGTCTGATGTTCCCGGTGTCGTACCTGCCGCAGCTCTTCCTGTACTGGCGGAACAGCAGCAAACGGACGATCAAACCCTCCAACTGATTACTCCGCCTGCTGCGGTAACTGTACCCCACACCACAGAGGCGACAGCCGAGGCACTGGGGCTCCCGGAAGGAATTGGCGTTGAAACCAACCTGTTTAACAACGTGGGCGGAAATCTGATAAACAGACGCGCAGCGAGCGGGAACGCATACCAGGCTACCTGTTACGGCGATCTGGTCAGAACGCCGCGTCTCCCTGTCGTCTGGGACGTTGCAGGTTCTGCTTTTAACCCGGAGAATCCGCGCTCGCAAACATTTCGGGTAAATGGCACGATAGCATTGCCGCCCGGTTTCACAAATCCGTTGGGGCTGTCGCTGGATGTCTATATCTCCGTCACAGTCCTCGGTGCCGATATTATACAACCGGGACCAATCGTCCGGTGGATTGCGCCTGCGATGAATGATCCGCTCGGTCCGGCCAACGGTGCCGGCAACGCCGACCTCATTTGGCCGCAAGAGGGGACAGCCCTAACACCGCTGCAATTTATTGCCGGCGGCGAACCGAGAATCCTGGGGAATGCATCCGGTGCCGCAACCATAAGAAACACGGCGAATACGGGGTCAAGCGGATTAAACGGTGTCCCTGCCGGGACTGCCTGGTGGCAGACTTCTGTCACTACAACAGGCCGTGCCGGCATCGAAGTGCAGTGGGATATGCGCTCTGACCCCGGTCCAAACGGCGGTCCCCGTGACTGGCAACTACAGTTTTCCGCAGACGGAGATACATGGTTGCCTGCCGGTCCGGTTCAACAGATGTCCGGTTTTTGGGACGGCAACATCTCCAGAACATTGCCCGAGGCCGCAAATGACCAAGAGACACTGTATCTCCGTTGGGTGATGCACAGCGATACCGCAGTTGGCGGCGGTGCCATTGCCGCCAACGGAAGAAATGCAATTCGCAATATTTCCATTACTTCCACCGTACCCCTCATCACTTGCGATGACTGCGGTGAGGAGGACTGCCCCTTCTGCAATCCGCCGACCCGTGTGGACATTTTCACCTTCTCCGACTTCCACGGCAGGATTGAGTTCGATCCGATTCCCGCCGCGGTGAGCGCGAATCCCGGTGCGGCGCGCTTTGCCGCCTTCACCGAGTTGATCCGCAGCCAGACAGATGGCAATGTGATCATTCTCCCAGGCGGCGACGATTTCCACGGCGGCGCCCTCTCGAACCGGTATCGCGGCGAGCCTGTGATGGATATGATGCGCTATCTCGGCGTGCAGCATGCGGCTTTCGGCAACCACGAACTCAGCTTCGGCGAGACCGGGGCGAGAACCTTGGGCCGTGGCCACAATTACGACGGTCCCCGCGGCTCGGGGGTCACGTTCCTCGCAATGGATCTCTTCTATGCAGACCATATGCCGAATGGCGGTGAGCGGCCCGCTTTCGTACAACCATACGCAATCGTAGAGTTTGAAGACGACGACATTACCATCGGCCTGCTGGGCATCATGACGGACGGTAACATGCGGGCCCTGGTTGCAGGCGGCATGGTGGACTTTGATATCCGGTCAGTGAGAAGCACGACCGGCCCGAATGCGGACGCACTCCGTTATTACATCGAGAAACTGAGAAACGACTACGAAGTAAATGCGGTTGTCGTGGTATCACATTACATGAGCGGCGGCTTTATAGCAGAAAACTTCGACATTGACGCCATGATCGGCGGCCACTCCCATAGTGATGCGCGCACGTGGCATCAGAGCAGCACAGTACCCTTTGTCCGAGCGGCCGCCTATGGTACCAGCTTGGGACGCATTACGCTGGAATTTGACGATGACGGGGATCTGATTAACGCAGACTCATGGATCAGCCCGCCGGGCGCAATCCACGGTGTCCGCGACCATCCGAACTTTGCGACCGTCGAGGAGCATTACGACGCGATGGCCGCAATGGTTGCCGGATACAATGCCTCGTCAGCTTATTACTTCGATCCGCATATCGGGCCGTACGGCGTTTACTTCGGTACTCGTGCAGAACGTGATATGTGGGTATCCCGCCTAGTGCTCGAATATGTCACCGGGTGGGCTGAAGAGACGGGATATGAGCCGGAAACAGAGTTGCGCCCAGGCGCGACGAGAGCGCCCGGCTGGGTCGGTGTGTCCAACAGCGGCGGCTGGAGAAATACGGCGGCGTGGCCTCGCGGTGCCGATGATGAATTAAACAGGCGCCTCCTGTACAACACCATGCCCTTCGACAACAACATTTTGCTGTTTGAGATATACGGTCAAGATCTCAACAGATTGCTCAACGGTTCGCCCACCCCGGTGCGGTCAGGCGTACACGGTACGAATAACGCCTGGTATATCACAGCCACCGGTGAAAGAATTGTCAATGACAGAACGCGGGTCTATAATCTCATCGGTTCCAACTTCATTTTTGGCAATCTACACGACCCCGATGGTGAACCCACGGGCGGTGACAGTTTCCCCATGCCGGGCAACACGTTTGGAAGCCGTGCCGGGATGCAAATGATCAGCCAGCCAAGTGTGCTGATGTTGGACGGCACGACAATGGAGTGGACGCCATTCTTGGAACAGTACGGCCCGGAGGCCTCTGCATGGGAAGATTACGTGGTCATGCTCCGCAAAGCGCTGGAGCGGGAGACTGTGCGGAGATATGAGACCCCCAATGAAGACTGGCAGGCGGAGCTGACCGTCAGCGCAAGAGGTGGTGGTACAGCTACTATTACCTCGCCCTTTGCGCCGGGCAATCGTTCTCGCAACGTGAACATCATTCCCCAGTGGGTCACCGTGACGGCGGCCGGCACCGACTTCCGCGGTTGGTTTAATGTGGGCGATCCGGCTGACGCCACACCGATTGTGACCACACTGGTGCACTCCTTTGCCATCACAGAAGACACAGCCCTTGAGGCGCGTTTCGGCGACTACGACGACGGCCCGGCTCCGGTGACCATTGCGGAATGGTCTTTCAGCAGTGTTGCCGCCGGCGCGACCGCTATTAACGCCACAGGTGGCGAACAAGCGGAGAACGTATCGCCTCCGACCCTGCGCGCACCGCATACCGTAGCTGGAGACACAAGAGCCGATGTCACAAGTGATCGAACGATGAGCTTTGGTTTTGGCGGGGCAAACGTAACCGCCTGGAACAACCCAAATAACGCTTGGTGGCAAGTAGGCCCCATTGACACAACCGACCTGGCGGATATCGATGTTTCTTTTGCTCTGGTTGTTCAGACGAATTTTGGACCGCGGGATTGGATGCTTCAGTTTAGCACCAATGGCGGGGAAACGTGGATTGACAGCGACGAGATTATCATTACGGCGCCCGGCGGCGGCAACGCAGATGCGGTGACTCCGCTTACCAGGCGGCTACCGGTGGCTGCGGAAGGGCAAGCAGAATTGTATGTGCGCTGGGTGGTCACATCCACTGTAAGTGCGAATGGAACCGGCACAGTGAACGCTACCAATGCTAGTCGAATGAACCAGATTGCTATTACTGGGCTATACGCGCCAGCGGAGGATGTCTATGAGACCATAGCGGCCTGGGCCAGTGCGGATTTGTTTGACAGCCACGAGTACCCTGCAATTACCGGCGCTGGCTCATTTAATCCCCGCTGGGATGCTACGCTTGGATTGGTATCTGATCCGGGTGCTGCCAGATTAAACTTTTTCGAAGGCGAAAATCCCCGCATACTTTCTGCCAGCGTGGGCGGCATTAGTGCAGGGAATACTCTGTCTGATCTGGCGAATAACGCCTATTGGCATACTGAAATATCCACAATCGGCCGTGAGGATATTACCGTAAATTGGAGTATGCGCTCCACCGCCACAGGTCCCCGTGATTGGCAACTGCAATATAACTTTGGCGCAGGCTGGCGCAATGTGGGCGAGCCGATTGTCATCGTGAATCCAGGCGGAAATCCGACCAATATAAACCGCTATCAAGCCAATTCAACTGTGCCGGCGCCACACTTTGAGCGTACCTTACCGGCCACAGCCGAAGGACACGCAAACTTGCAACTGCGTTGGCTGCTGATCTCCAACGATGCCGTAAACGGCAATCCGATAGCGACAGCTGGTACGAATGTAATAGGTAACCTACACATCCACGGCTATACGGTAGAGCCGTTTCACACAGTGCGCAATGCGCGTGATACGAATCTTGGCGAAGTAGTAACTGTACGCGGCATCGCCACGGCTGTCTACGAAGCCAATGCTGGTTTTGCCAACACTTTTGTGATGCAGGATCCGGTGGGCAACAGTCCTTGGAATGGGATCCATGTGAGCCTTGTACCAATACCGGGCAATCAAAGCCTTAGCGGCCAGCCCTACAATGCAAATGCCTTCGTGGGGCATCTGGTCGAAGTGACCGGTGTACGGGGCAGGGCAACGGCCCAGAACGGTTTCAACGGCCTTGACAATATCCTTGTAGCGAACCGTGAAACGGATATTAGAATCATTGCACAAAATGTACCCCTGCCGGCTCCGACACCTGTAGCACAGCTTGCGGATCTAGTTGCGCTTCACGGAGAGACCAGACCCTACAGTTCTATGCTGGTTTCAATTACCGAGCCGGTTCAAATCTACAGCATGACCACAACCGGCCCCGGCAACACTCCGCTACGTGCGGAGGGTTGGCCGACAGCAGGTAGCGGTGCCATGAACGGGAACGATCCGAACGGTCCGCCGCGTATGGATACGAATAGTGTGATTGTGAACGGTCCGTTGCCTTCGGGTGTCGGACAAGGCGACTGGGTATTCGTCGACAGCGCCTATGTCCACTACTGGAGCGCACGGACGGAGATCCAACTGCGTCTGGTCGGCGATAATGCGATCCGCGTAGTTCCGGCGGAGTGTCCGATCTGTGGCGAGGACTGCGAGTGTGAAGATCCCATCGGTGAACTCACCGTCACACTCCAAGCCATGGCTGACTTCCACGGCCACATGAACAGCTGGGGAGGCGTGGCAGACCCCGGATTCGCACGCTTTGTGACCTTCATGGATCAGGTCTCAGATCGGATAGAAGATCAAACCGGTTACGAGCCGATCCGGCTGCACGCCGGGGATACCTTCTTCGGCCAAGCGGCCCAGAACCTGTTCTGGGGCGAACCCGCACTTTGGGCGCTCAACCGTGTTGACGTACGCTACGGTGCGATTGGTAACCACGAGTTCAGCTGGCAAAACCGTGCGCTGACCGAATCCTTCAGCGAACGCGACCCCGTAGTGAGAGCCCAGCTCTTAGAACAAGTTGACAGAGCGCCTAACCCGGTGTGGACCCAGTTGCCGGATACCCATCCGCTCAACACGGTCCAGCCAGGCATCCCATTCCTGGCGGCAGACATCATCTATGCCGATACGCACCCGAATCCAGAGATGCGCGGACAGTCTCCCGCCTGGGCACAGCCTTACGCTATCTTGGATGACTGGTATGATGAATACGGCGTGAAAATCGCGCTCATCGGCCTGACTCACCCGACGATTGAGTCCATGTCCGGTGCAGGAGACCGTCTGCATCTCCACTTCCGCACCCCGGAAATGGTCGGCACGGGTGCAGAGAACTACGAATGGCTCGAAGAGATGATCGCTATGTTGCGTGACCCAGCTGGCGATTACGGTGTGGCTGCGGTTATTGCAATTACCCACACCAGCTCGGGTAACTATACCAATACCATCGTGGATACCCTCATGCAGAGAGGGGTCGGCCATTTTGACGGCTTCTTCTCCGGGCATACCCACGGCACTGCGGCCGCAGTCAGAACATATGGCACGGGAGAGAACCAACTCCGCACAGCTATTGCATTGGGTCCGCACCACGGGCGCGGTTTCGGCGAAATCCAGCTTACCTTTGTAGATGGTGTGCTACAACCCGTCCAGGCGGGCAGATCCGTCAACCAGGTCGACACCAACGCCAATACCCATATCCGCGCGATGACGCCGGATGCGGAAATGTTCCGCTTGGTGCATGGTCAGGGAACAACCTGGACCCAGTCAAACACTGGAAATGCCACTACGAACCTCACCATCACCTATCCAGACGGTATGCGCGTTGGCAATGGATTCGAGCCGGGGCCAGATCTTGCGATTCTCCTCGCCACCCCCATAGCAGAGCGCGGCGACTGGGGTTGGGAGCAGCTTGTGGAGTTCACCTGGGGTTCTCCCCTTGGTACCCGCCTGACATACGCTCGCAATCAGCCCACGGCAGATTATTATCTCGTGCACATGCTGTATGAGTACGTCATGCGCATGAACGCAGGGGACAGACCGACTACACCCGGCTTTGATGACTGGGGCGGCACGATCATTGTCGGCAACAACTCATCCTGGCGCGGCGGCAGACCCTCCTCCTTCAATCCGGCCGATGCGACGAACGAGATGGGTTTCAGAGGCTCAATGACCTTTGAGAACGTCATGCCCCTCTTCGAGATCCGCGGCCGAGACCTCATTGAGATGCTCAATATGTCGCCCGGAGGCGATCCTCCGACCCCGCCGGGTTGGGGTCGTGGTGAGGATGGACACCCTAACTGGGGCACCATGCAAGGGCAAACCCTTGCCGGTACGTTCTTCCAAGATGGCCAGTGGCACAGCAGTTCCACAATGCTGCCGATTGATCCGGACGGCATCTACAGATTGGGCGCGTCCAATCACCTGTTTAACAACTACAATCAGGCTGGCGGCCAACGCTGGCCGCTGCCAGGGAACCTCCAAGGCAATGCGCTAGGCTGGGAAATGATTAACTTCAACGACCTCGATGAACCATCAAGTGGACGGGACTTCTTTACAAGAGGGCCGCGCAACATCATCCATGACGGGGAAGGCAATCCGCTTATCATCCAGTCTACCTGGGTACAGCAAGCGGTCTGGAGAGGTCAGCAAGATGCGGCTGACATTACTTCTTGGGTTGAAGTAGAGGCAGAGGGCGTCGGTACAGTCGCATTGCACGTCTGGGGTAACGCCACAGGCGGCACACAGCGGCATCCAAACGCCACCTCCCACTCCAGCTGGGGTAATACAGGGTATCCGGGTAGCAACCTCCGTGATATCGTGTTCAACAACCAAGTAGTTCGGGCAACGGCTACATTGACGTCACAGCAGATTGCTGACGGCTACGTATTCCTCGGCTGGTTCGACGGCGAGGATCTAGTGAGTGAAGCATTGGTGCATATCTTCGCCGTAGACGGCGATACTACGCTCCAGGCGCGTTTTGCTCCCTTCATCCCAGTCACCGGTCTAACAAAGACATCGGCTGTGACGGTGGAGACCAACACTCCGCTGACGCTGGCGGCGACGGTAGCGCCGGAGAATGCGACGCATCAGACGATTGTCTGGAGCACGGCCAGC
>Ga0123355_10003929_pt1 | contig 21514 bp, 16 predicted proteins | sample TergutEmb28metaG_3_FD_89872 | JGI IMG/M metagenome (GOLD analysis project Ga0123355, IMG submission 89872) | Embiratermes neotenicus P1 segment gut microbial communities from Petit-Saut dam, French Guiana - Emb289 P1 | ecosystem: Host-associated > Arthropoda: Insects > Digestive system > Gut ...
AATTTTTTTTCCCCCCCCCCCCCCCCCCCGAACAAAATTCCTGGTTACGCCACTGGTCAAATGAATGGCCTATTAATTCAGCCTTTTGTTTTAGTATACTCACTGCGTCCGAAGTTAAAAGGTGTAGGGCTCTTTATTTCTGTAACAAAGAAACAATTATTACTCATTAAAGACTCGATAAAGTTCTGACACTGTAATGAATTGTGCTAATGTGCCAATAGCACATGGATTTTATGCTGATGTTTATGAACTCTTTTTGTTCAAAATCGAATTTCGAAAGCCTGGTCCTTCAAGTCATTCACTTAAAATGAGCGAAGTTTTTTTCGTAGACGGTCTATAATGTGATACATTGATGGCACTGTTTATCTCAAATTCTCTCACGTATAACGATGTTCCTTTATACTTTATACACACAGTACTGGGTTAGAATCTGAGATGGGAGCAACTATCCCTTCTAAAGCTTTCCGTATTTTCTTCAGTTCCACTAGGCGAATTCCGTTTGAAATGTAAAATTAGTGTGTAGATCTTCCCCCCATCATTTCCTTTCTACCATTGAAACAAATGTCTCTCTCCTATATTCAACACGTCTTTGAAGTTCAAAAGCCCATAAACGAACATTAATTATTGTGTCTGTTCATTCGTTTAGAAAACAAAGGGAGGAATTTAAAATTAGATGATGGTCTAGGAACAATTTTGTACTTGACGACAGTACCTTCAGTGCAACGTAGATTTCAGAGTGTCCATAGGCATGTAGAAGTGGTTAGCATGAACAATGGTGCGTTTTTGCTTCCTTCCAGGTATCGTACGCCCGGCCTAGCAGCGAAGCAATAAAAGGCGCAAATCTGTACGTCAGTGGGCTGCCAAAGAACATGACTCAGCAAGATCTCGAGAATCTTTTCAGCCCGTATGGGCGCATTATCACTTCACGTATCCTCTGCGACAACATTACTGGTAAGTTCACATTTCTCATATTTCTGTACTTCTCTTAATAAAACCGCAGGCCTCTTTAACCCTTTCTTGTCTTGATACAGAAAGTTCGGAAGTGTTCCTGCCTTCATCCAATACATACATGTTATTACAAATGTTTTATGGATAGTGAAGCATACTAATTATACCGCCTTTGTAAAGCAGTTCTTTCAGTTTCCCAATGTGCTGTATCATTGAAGATGATACTGCGATGGGATGAGGTTGCCATTGAAATTTGAAGCATGTGTGCATAGGCGTAACTTGGGAGGGGTAGGGGGTGCAAGGTTGGATAAATGTCCCCCACCCCCCGCAATTTTTTTTACTTAAGAATAATTTTCTCTTAACTACTGAGCTGAAAAGGAGAAAATAAAATTATTGGGTAAGGGTTAGGAAAAGGGGAGTATGTATATCAAGGACTGGTTCAAACCTCTCTTCCTCCACTTTCTAACCTGACTGCTTCGTACATTAAAGTTTCTAATACCCATGTTCCCTTCCTCCACCCTCTCCCAAATGTTATTAGAGAAGTTACGCCTCTGCATGTGTGTGTGTATGTAGGTAGGTAGGTAGGCCTACAATAAAAATTTGTATAACTTATTAATAAAATATTTAATATTATTTGTGGTTTTCCTTGTTGTATACGTTGATTCATTAATAAAAATTGAAGGATTCATTCTATTACGGAAGAGACTGGATATTTTCCTATCTGCAGTATACTGGGTAATTTTTATATCATGTTCGCTGTATAAATTGTCTCTCACAGACCCAAATTATAATACGTAGACACTTTGGAGTTATTAATTATGCGTGAAATGCTCCAGAAAAGAGGTCTGTTGCTCTTCATGGGACCGAAGGTAGCATGCACAGAATTTTCCTCAACGAATGTACGTACGTTTTGTATTTTTGTCTTGTGCTTATTGATATTTGTGGTAATCATATAATTCTACATCCTTATGCTGTATTTTATGTTAACTGTGCCCTTAGAATTTAAAATGCTTAACCCTAAATGAGTTTCTAGCAGAAAGTATTCATGAATGCATCTTAGAACGTAACATCTTATTCCATTTCAATTCATTAACCTCGCAGTCAATTCTTGTATATAGCACAAAAATTAATTATTCATTTTCATTATTTTGGTAACTCACTGTAATATATGTGTGGATTTTATCGTCTGGCACGAAAAAATAATGATATTCGCCCACATTGTGTAGAATTAATTTTCACAAAATTTGTTGCTTACAATTTCGCCACGTAAAGTTGAGCCGGCCGGTACCAGTGGCCGCGCGGTCTAAGGCGTAGGACTGCGGCCGCTCGCCTGCTGAGATCATAGGTTCGAATCCCACCGGGGGCATGGATGTCTCTCTGTTGTGAATGTTGTGTGTTGTCAGGTAGAGGTCTCTGCGACGAGCTGATCACTCGTCCAGAGGAGTCCTACCGACTGTGTTGCGTCGTTGTGTGTGATATAGAAGCCTCAAGAATGCGGAGGCCATGGCCCGCGTCGGGCCGCAGCGCCACAAAAAAAAAGTTGAGCCGATGCTTTAAACGTGCACTGAAGGTGTGAAGTAACCGTGGGTACGACACAGCGTTATGCCTGGATAGATCTGATAATTATTAAAAACAACTAAATGTAGGAAATTATTTGTATCTTGAATTAAGTGCATTGTGCTGTAAATACCATCTTACATAATTGGAGATTATAGTACTGATGAATTAAAATACTTACTTCAGTATTTTAGCATAATTATTATGGAACTCGTGTTTAATTCTGTGGATAAATTTGCTTTCCATATAAAATCCAATATAATATTGATATGTGGTGTTTCGGTCTTCATTTGTTATGGGGAATTTAACGATTGTAACAACACATGAAAAAAAGTCTTGCCGTGAAATTCTGGACCTGTGTTGAATTCTGATTTTTATCACTTTAAATAACCATGGTAGCCCAGGTGGTGTTATGATCAAACCACCGAATTTTTACCCGAGAGGGCAAGATATTTTTCTTTCGCAGCGTCCAGACTGTCTGTGGGAATCACCCAGTCTCTTATCCACTGGGTACCGGGCGCATTTCTCCCCTGGTAAAGTGACAGCAGCGTCAAGCTAACCACTCAACTCCATCTGGTGCTGAGGGTAAGAATGAGTGGAGTTTTGCATTCACTGTCCCATACGTCTTAATGACGTCATGCCTAATTAAGCACAAATACGACTTTGTGTTCTCAAATGTGTAATTTGAACTCTTATTTGTTCCTACCGAGGCAGAAATGTTCCCAGGCCCACTATCCACTTTCTGTCTCTAGAACTGTACGTACGAGTATGAATGTCTTCGTCTCGTTTACGACGGAATCTTGCTATTTTTAGCTTTGAATCTAAGGTCACTATAAAAACATGGAACACGTCCTAATTCAGATATCGTTCTTGTGTTAATCCTAAGTCACAACTAGTGCAGGAAATTATTTATTCCGTTCATTTTATTGGATCTTTTCATTTACAGAACCAAGTAAACACACTTAACGATATACACAATATGTCAGTCTTTCATTACCCTTACTTGTTTCAACATGTAACTTGGCAGTTATCAGGCAGTTCACACGCCAACTTAAAAATCGCTAACATGTAATAGATTAGAGCAATAGTACCCATTTTATGTAGCATTCCGCAGCTTGATCCAGGGTACCAGGTAGCTGATATGTTTATTACATACTTGTGTATATCATCCACCTGGTACTTTAAATCAAGCAACGAAAAGCTACCTGGAATTAGTGTTAATGCAGTGATTGCTATGTTGAAGCAAGTTACGTTCGTGTGTGAACTCACTGATAATGGCAAAGTTATGTGTCAAAACATGTAGGAGTAACGAAAGACTGTAGCAATATGTGTACCATGAATGCATTTAGTTGGATTACAAATGAAAAGTTTAGTGGAGGAAACTTTCTGAATTTGACATTCAGAGGACCTGCATCTTATATTCTTATAATAAAACCAACTAGATTCACTAATTTCTCAAACTGCAGTTCCGTCCTGATCCTGCTCGCAAGCTGTCAGCAAAACTGTATGACATATACCATTGCTGTGTGTACAGTGAAAACTCCTGATGATGGACAGAGGAATTGTCCGAAACATGTGGAGTTTTATTCCAAAAATAAATTTGAGAAATTAGTGCATCTAGTTGGTTTTATTATAAGAAATTTTCTGAGTTCAGAGATTATCATAGGGGAGGTTTCAGTTTCGGTCTTTAAAAGATCTTGAAATATAAACACAAAGTCTGCTGAGTTGTTCTGTAATTTATTTAACCTCTCAACGCGGAATAGAATGATCGCAATATTTTGACACCTTTTGCTGCCTGGAAACTTTATATAGAACTATATATCAATTTTACTCACAAATACTTTGCGGAAATACAAAGTGTTCTAGTATTTGCGTTACACTGTGCTTAGTATTAACAATATTAACATTGCACATTCATATAAATTTAGAGTTTTGAAAGCTCATTGTAATAGTTCACGTAATTTCGGTGTTGCTGCCGGTACTTTAGAAAATTTATCTCACAAAAATTTAGTTCACTGTCATGAAGAAGTCACTTTATGTGCTTAATAGCCATGTGATTAGCTCTAATTGCGTACCTGCACTTTAGTTTACTAATTTAGTTTCATACATTTTAGAATGTTTGTGCCAGAAATGAAATACGCTTTGAGAAATTAGTGGTTAGTGCATGGTATCCTTATTATTAGAGAAATTCGCGTACTTTTTTTTTTTGTAAAATAACAGAAAATGGTTTTTTCCCCATTGGAAGTAACATCAGCTTCCCGCCTTAGCGCATTGTGTATAGATCACGATACATCACCAGATCTGTAAAATCAGATTTTTAAAATACGCTTATCTGTTATTTCGGTATTGTAAGTGTTTCTACCCATCCTTTTAAATAGTTTGATGTCAGTGCCTAAGTCATAGAATGTTCCGGAAAAAACATAATTATTATTATTGTAAAATTGAGACGTCTAGTCGTTCCTGGAGTCAATGTATCTTGTTCCGTTTGCGAACTAAGTATCACTTCTTTCTGCATTACAGCTCAGACAAAAGTTATGGTTTATCGGCTGGCTTTTATTGTGCTTACACGCTTATACAGTACTTTATATATAATGTGTACTTTCCTTGGAAGTTGCCCAAAATCTTAAATACATGCGAACTGTTTTCTGCACCAGATGTATCCAAAATAAATATCTGCATGTTGTACTGTGTGGAATTTTGTACTTCTTCAGAGCAGATAATCTGCTCCATCTAGACTTCCCGAGTAATGTCTGGGATGCCTACATGTGCTTGTTGGTAAGATGCATCCAGTGTTTGCATGACCTGTATCTTACGCAATAATAATGCCGCATAATATGAAAAATTTACAGTGAGTTACACATAATGCAATTCATGAATATAGTCATTTTTCAGACATACGAAAGTATGGCATTAATATTAAAACTTTTCCTTGCGTTCGGCTTGTTGTACTTGCGTCAGGTTTGTCTTGGGTTCTTCTGTGTGTGCTTATTTCTCCGGTTCCTGGACAAGCAAGCATGAGACCAGCTGGCTTGTTTCAGAAAAGAAACATTGTGACATGTGATCGCTGGCGCAGCCTGTGCCCCGTTGTGAAGAGAGTAATATTAAACAACTTCTGTCTACCCTTCAATTAGAACGCAAGAAACAAAATTTTTGTGCCATGAAATGTAACAGACATCTTGTAGTTATTGTTTGTTGTGTCTTGTTATTAAGCTGATTGCGTAGGATGTTTTAGTTACTTGTATAATATCATTAAGGGTATTCTAAATCTTAAATATTCTGTTTTTCTATTTCAATAGAACGCTTTCGTGAGGTGGGGTAAAGTATGACAATGGAATGATGCCGAGGTCTGGTGTGGTCCATATTGAGCCATCTTTTATTGATGTTTTGATGTGGTTATTTTGATTCATTCCAATGACTGACATGAAATAAAGTATGATCTATCATATTTTTAAGTACGCTAGAGTAATATTTGGCCAAGTTAAGATGGTTTACGAGAGTAACGTGTCATGCTGCACATACATACATATATATATCTAGATATATATATATAAAACAATTAATGCACAAACCCCATCCACATGGACACGTGTACAGTTGGAAGGCAATTTCATAAGTTGACAAAATTTGTTGTAATACAGAAGCAAAAAAAATGTGAATGTGTGTCATTATTGTCTATTTTTTAATAAACAGTATAGGAATGTGTTGTGTATTTTTGGTTTTCTCTCCCCTAGTCCGCCAATATGTCAGTGGAGCTGGAGACAGTATACCCTGTACGTGAGTGACTCTTTGTTTATGACATTCAATCTGCCTTCCTATTAGAATAGTGGTCTTCATGAAAGTACAATTCCTTGTGCTGCATTTGAAAGCAGGACCAAGAGCTACCGTTATTTGTTCGCTACTAACACTAGCCTGCTTGCCTGTCTGACTGCTTGCCTTCACTTTTTGTTATTCTTGTTCCACAAAAAAATAATTTTAAAATTGGAGACCACTGCTCTACTTCTCGCCCAAGTAATGTAAGCTGATACTAAACCACTTGCAGCTTAAAATTACATAGCGGACTCCTAATGCACGCAATGGTTGGTTTTAACTTGATTTTTTAGTAGTAGATGAATCTAATATTTTTGAAACACACTAAAACCATTACTAGTTTGAGGCGAGGAAATTTTTCCCTTGCTGTAATATCGGGATGGGTAACAGCACGCGAGCACAAGTCCTTGCTTTGCTCACACCCTCTCCCTGCACCCTCTGTCTGCTATTCGTATGTGTGTGGTGGGTGTTTTGTATCTGCAGTGCATTCCGTTTTAAAACTAATACGTCTAAATGCTTATTTTTTACGTTGCACTATGTAAACGTTTTGACGTAGATACCGCCACGTGTAGCTTGCAATGGCGTGGTAATTTAGACAATTAGCACGTTCCTTTGGCGAATGTAATGTTTTTGTTTTACTAAGGGGCCCGTTCCCCTGAACGCACGCCACTTGTCGTGAACAGAGAAGGCAATGTCATTAATTTCTGCCATGGCTTCATATGAACACCAGGCCTCGCTCGTATTCTGCACGGCGCGTTGTAATCTCGTGTGCGGTTCATAAAAATACGCTTTGGGTATAGAAACAACACGTTGTTGGTTTTGTTAGGAAGATTAGTGTTGAACCCCTCGGTTGCTTGTCTGTGAGATAACACCTTAAATGATAAAGTCATCTGTCGTAATGACCATGTCTAGACGACTTGTGTTTTGGAGGTGGGTGGGATACTGACTGAGGTGAGCTTTCTGTCACCGACACGGTGTAGCCCTCTGATGTACCACTGCATACACCTGCATGGCTCAGCAATTGTTTCTTCTAGTGCCAAGTTTTAGTCTCCCTCTTCGGTAGTTGGAGCGTGTGTGCCACGCGATTTGCCCTATGAACGCAGGGCTGCTCCCTCCCCCTGGTGTTCATATCATGGCAGAAGTGTTTATGTCGTGAACAGGCACACGCTCGTTTGAAGGAGACTGACAAGAGTCACGGCAGGTGGCGATCCGTCTCAGGAGCCAGTAATGTGACACCGATCGTTCTTGCAGGTCTGTCCAAAGGCGTTGGATTCATTAGGTTTGACCAACGCATCGAGGCGGAACGAGCCATCCAGGAACTGAATGGAACAATTCCCAAGGGCTCCACTGAGCCAATCACTGTCAAGTTCGCTAACAATCCTAGCAACAATAACAAGGCCATCCCACCTCTCGCAGCATACTTGGCACCTCAAGCACGACGTTTCGGCGGACCGATTCACCACCCGACGGGGCGCTTCAGGTACATTCCACTGTCACCACTATCCAGGTACTTGACTTTCCCAGTTGCAGTTTATTTCTTTACCACTAGCTTTTTGACATTTCGTTCTCGTTATTTTCCTTTTAGAGACTTCTGTTCATTTATTCGTTACTTTCACATTTTTATTTTCGTCAAGAAACTTTTCGTTTTTTTTTTGTTAGTAGTTTATGTGACTTGTGTGCTTCAACTCTTTTTCAAGTGTCCCGTTTGCGTGGAAAGGTATGACCATATAGAAGAGCTTTGTAATGTGGCAAGAGTTAGCTTTGTAATCACCCTATAGATAGCAGTATACTAGTATAGTCTTCTAAAAGAATTTTATAGCCCTTGCGAATCATCCTATCCTTTATGAGAATTTCTACTTGTTATCAGTATAAACTGAAGCAAAGTGTGGATGATGTTTCCACCGACTGTGCCAATCAGTTTTAGGCCTAGTGCTCTTCGTTCCTTTTCCACTTATCACGTGATTGTATTTGCTACATTGGCCTGCCTTTCCACCAAGCAGCCCGTATGGACTGCCGCTGTGGCCTGATGCAAGAGATTGGTAAGTAATAGCAGCGATGCTCTGCCGCTGCGCTGCGTTGCGTGCGTTACGTTTACGTTAAGTTACCTTACGTTACCTTACCTTAAGTTATCTTGCGTTGCGTTACGTTACGCTAGCTCAAACAGCACCATGACAATAAGACTCATGTTACATTTAGTTAAGTTGATGTGGTTCATTGCATGAGTAGGACTGCTAAGGGCTGCAGCCCAACAGTTGGGAAGATTGAGCTTGGGTCCAAGTCACTTTGGGCTCCATAGACTCTGCCTTCTATACAGGCTGTCACTAAGGTAAAGGACTGAGTCCCTCTTACCTGATTTTATTAGGTTCATTATTTGCATCTCTTCCTTTCACTACCCAGAGCTCTGCTTTGTAATTTCATAGCATGAAGAAATAATACCTGCTTAGTCACTTTTAATTTGACGGGCCTCAAACCAAGGAACGTGTAGCAAACAGCCTGTCTCGGCCTCTGTAGATTCCTGCATCTGAATCTTTCTCTTCAGCTTTTTATTTCAAGATTTTTATTTCATTTCGAACTGGGGAATTAGGACTGTGGTGTACAGAGTTCTTTAACATTAAGGATAATATTAAACTTAGTGAAGATGGTGTTTAAAACTGCAAGAATTTGTGATAAAAAAATGAGTGTAATACTTATCTGATTATTGCACTGGAGTTGCTGGTTGAGAACAAAGAACAGTCAAACAGAGAAATGAGTTCCAACATGAGAAAAATATTTTGAAAGGTACACACTTTGCCTGATTGTGACTTAAACTTTTACTATGGCTGCTAAACTCTGCATTTTGTATTTTTTTTCGTATATTCTAGGCGATTTTAAATTTTCTGCATTCATAGTTTGATCTATTCAAATTAAACCCAATATCCATAGTTATGTTTCTAGCTTTTCTTGTTCTGGGATCATATCTAAGTGGTTTCCTGTTTAAGTTAGATTATCTTCTCAGCTTCACATTTAATCAACTTGCTGTTTAATTTTCTTATGTTTGTTTCTGTATTTTGTTTTAGCACTGGCAAGACCATGCTAGCCATAAACAAAGGCTTACAGAGGTCAGTATTATCGAGTTTTTACAATCATATTACAGTACTTCTTTGGTTTGGTGTTTGTTTAGCAGTTCTATGTGATTGGAGCATGAAGTCCATGTTTCGTTCTGTATGTTAAGTTTTGTCCCGTAGCCTATTGGTCGCCAGATGTCTCTTAACCACAGCCATCAGTATTTTTTTGTCTTTCACTTTTGATCTTTTCCAATCCGCGCCAATAAATTTACGATCCAAATGTTGAAGAAACTGAAACCGCCCAGCCAACCTAGTCCAGAAAACCCCCTGCAGGCATTCCAAAGCTGTGTCGTCGATAGATTCTTCTTGTTAGCACGTAGAACATCCCCTTGTCCCGCCTTTCCCTCGGCTTGACCTAAGAACTGATTGTTCCACGGAGCATGCTCAAAAACAAAACATACTTTGCAGTCGTGGTCTCTGTATGTTTGTCTTACAACACTGTGAACAAGACTTGAGGCAAGTTAGCATGATCCTCAGCACCACCACATCACATCACATCACACTTTTCCTTCCGGTCCTTAAGCTGTATTTTGTGTTGCCATAATTTCTGAAAATTCGCCCACTGTTTGTGTCACTGTCAACTACTTCCCCTACCTGGTGTACCGTTTCACCAGGATCCCCGGATATTCTGTTCACCTGGATCACGACTTACATTCTGCTCGCCTAATCTTCAGAATATCGATTCTTAAGGTGTTGTGCCAACAGACAAAAACTTGCCTCGTATTTATTGTCGCATTTACGACTCCTTTGTAAACACACATTTACCAGTATGCTGGCTGCTATGCCAAGTTATTATTCTGTCGATAGTTTTGTTACGAATCATTATCGACTGCTCTGTTCCATCCAGCTCGTTTCCGATCTCCAGCATTGCTCGTCTGTCGCTATGGCAAACCGCTACATTTCTGTCCTAATTCCTCCCGCTGAAGTTACACAAATTTCTTCTCAGATTATTACTTGCATATGTCATATAATATTTTCAGCATTAATGTTAAACATATTCTCAGAACTATTAAAACCCAGCTGTATCCAATTTATCCGTACGTTCGACGTTGTCTCCCGCAGATCAGTGCTTTCCTCAAACTCTGCTGTCGATATTGCCCCTAATCAATCTCCAGTCGATAGCACATGGCGTCAGTGGACATACCAGCCGAGGCAAGGTCTGTTTGTTATCGATAGACTCCGTCCGTTCCCAGCTGTTCTGTCGATGTTTCTCTTGCAATATTTCATGTAGGTTTGGTTATTACTGCGCATTTGCGTAGGCAAACTTTCAGGGGGAACAAGTTTGCATAGTTACAGACAGTTACGTCAGTCCCTACATGCCCCAGTACGTACCAGATGAAAAGCGACGTAGTTCCCTAACATACTTATACAGCGGCAAGCTTTTTGTGCTTCTCTGCTGCAGTCATTATGAATGCCCTTTCGATGCATTACTTTCAGCCTGTTTCAGCCTACTAATTTACCGACCGTTACGTCATGGCGTTTAAGAAACTTATCATTACGCATCTCTATCCTCTGACGAGGTTAAAAATGAGTGGAGCCATACCTCTACTCTCCCAGTACACCTTCATGGGATGAAATGGGATGACCTTTACCTTTACCTGTAACTTTCAGCTTCTCTGTTGTTTGTGGAAAATTTCTTCTGTCGTTTCTATGCGCTCGATAATAAGGCTGTCATAGTAACGGCCTGTTATTGGACATTCCAGTTGATATATTTCACTTTTTATACGAACTGTTTTTCCTAACCTGCCGATACATCTGTAGTCTTACAAACACCACTTTATTAGAATAATTTACATCTGAATATTTTCCAGAAGTTAAGATCCGCTCTCCTCATGCGATACTTACGTCCGACGTCAAATTCTGCTTCATTGTCCTTCAAGTCGTGCCGATACTTCAGCTGCGCTGTTGCTTCGGTGGACGAAATACACGCATTCTCTTTCCGACCAAAACGATTTCAGCTTGCCATTTAAAATTGAGATTTTAAAAAAAATTGTAAATTGGCTTGTTCCAGCTCTTCCGCCTGCCACTATTGTCATGTGCATATTTGTCTTCTGTCGTTCGATTACTCCCGTTCCTTATGCCCTTACGAGCACCGTCTTCACTCTATTTCGAAAAGGTTTGACGCGATGTCATGTAAGTTCATGACGGAATAATCTTTACCATCTTCGGACCTATCTTAGTGTCCGTTTTTTTTATCCCGAAAGCTGCTCAAACATTTCAAAACCTCTAATTTTGGCATAGAGAATTGTTAGAAGGACGCAGAATTATTCTATATCTACCCGGTGTCGTCACACGTCAGCAGCTGCAACAACAACAGCAACAAATTTTCTTTTAACAAAAGAAGACTCTCCACACCAAACACTGTTTGTAAATTGAATGAAACAGGGACGCAGATGAGCTTTATTAAGCTATCTGCTTCAAACTTCAATGTCACGTAAAGTTAAATTAAGTTCAAAGTTGTGTGTCGGCAAATTCTGGGGGTCGTTGAACTTGGCAACATAGGCAGTTTCCAGGCGACACAACGACACAACCCAGAGGAATCTTCAGCGACACTCCCGTGATAACTCTGACTTGGTGTATTTCTGCACTAAATGTCATACGACCTGTGTTTTCTCTCCTTCGCAACACAAATTACCTCTGTAATAGTCTAGTATGGAACCAAGAATCTTAGAAACGCAGAATGACAAAGGAGGCACTTATAAGGGTTTCCGCCTCCTCCTCATTCGTCAATGCTCATTTTCAGCAACGATTTCTCTTTCGGTTCCGGAAGTATCACTTTTGTCGTCTCTGTCGAGCTGGACATCCTCAAATCCACGGCTGAATGTAATAACTTGCTCAGACAGCCGACGAATGACGAATTTCTGTGTCTGTTACAGTTCATCACACCCCCCTTCTCTCTTTTTCATCACATCCTTCTTCCACATGGATTCATTCGGCCTACCTTCCAGCAAACACTGATCATGCCACTTTGGACGGATGGAAATGTTGGACATTTCACTGGTTTTTTGATGATCACGTTGTAATTATAAGTTTTGTCTGATAGACAACTCTGCGTGTTCACGACACAATGGACTATGTTCTTTACATTTCAGAGGCTTCAGACGTCTCGGTATGAAGGGCAGTTCTACTATTTTGTGTTTACTTTAAGCCACTCCCAATGCCGATTGTTAACACGGTATTTCTGTATTTTCTCCATTTCTGCCAAACCAACTTTCCTTCTGCCCATATTGTATTCTACTTGCAATTCACCACTTTCAAAATACAAACAGTAATACAAGAACAGTCTGACTTGTATGCCAACCAAGTGAGTCTCTTCTCCCCTATATAATACCTTCACCGCTGTATTTTGACTAGCGCTACGTCTTCTTCGAAACCCTCCCTTTTACCGATGCTATCTTTCTAAAAGCTTATCTTTTCCTTTTTGGTTTTTGCTGGTTTTTAATTTTGCTCGGCGACTTACTTCGTGATTTTTGGATCCCCGTGACTTACGAAGTTTGGCGATACTTAGAGCAGCATTATGAAATATGATAGTAATCAAACATCAGCAGCCGCGTCTAATTACTGTCGTTCAAATGAACACTCTTCGTCCCACCACTTCCCTTACAACTGTTTGCACTTCACTACCGTAAAAACCCGCTGTCTGCGCTTTCCAGACATAATCCTGCTATAATCACTCGTTGTGTGAACTTTCCTGCCATAAGTGCCGTTCTTGTACTATTTCCTTCTACAATCAACCGCTGTATGCACTTTCCTACCATGATGACCCATTTTGTGCACTTTCCTGCTATAATCACCCGCTCTCTGCACTTTTCTTCCATAATCAACCTCTGTATGCACGTTTCTTCTATAATCACCCTCTGTATGCACTTTCCTACCATAATGACCCTCTGTGTGCACTTTCCCGCCATAATCACCCGTTGTGTGCATTTTCCTGCCGTAACAATCCACCGTTTCCTTTTCTTGCTGTAGTGCCCCGGTTCACCTCAACGAGCATTATCGACTTCTAACTCCGTGTTCCTGCCGTTTTAAAGTCGTTCCCCTTATTACAGTAGGAAATCGTTGCCTCACTTCTCTACCGGTTATCCTTGGTACCAGAACTGCACCCTCTGGTCATCCAGTCATCATTCCCCTGACTTGTAATATTTCACACGTTCTGCCAAACGTCATGTAGACTCCATGTGCCGCTGTCTATCAGATCGACCAGTGGCCCTTTTCACTGTCACAACACATATCTTTAATTTCGTTATGTAACAAAAACATCTGTAGATAAAATCTTCGGGCATAACACTGATACACAGTGTAATAATAAATCAGACCAGGGTGGCGTCGTCGCCCTTGTGTTTGCCGGTGCCTATCCAGTCTCCTTTTCTATGGTATGAGGTAAGCTATGCGTTCAATTTGGACGGTTTGGCGTTGTAGGTATTCACCACTGGCTGGTGATCTCCTGGCCAACTCGATGCTCCCAGGAAATGCCATGAACGGTTCTGGTTGGTGCATCTTCGTATACAACCTTGCTCCGGAGACCGAAGAGAACGTCTTGTGGCAACTGTTCGGGCCGTTCGGTGCGGTGCAGAGTGTGAAAGTCATTCGAGACCTGCAGACCAACAAGTGCAAAGGTTTTGGCTTTGTTACGATGACCAATTATGATGAGGCCGTCGTCGCAATCCAGTCTCTGAATGGCTATACCTTGGGCAACCGCGTCTTGCAGGTTTCCTTCAAAACCAACAAGAGTAAAGCCACATAAATATTGAGGAAGAAACTGTTACGGACCGCCGCCATATTGGCAGTGCGGTTGTTACTGTGACCATGCTAGTCAAGTGAGGCTGCATTTGTCTCCGCAATCTTTCTACGTACGTAATTTATCAGGAATCAAGAATCCTGAGAAAACAGCTCATTGCTGAGAAATGTGAAGACATCTTTCCCATGCTCCACATCTCAGACTGTAGTAAGTACAGTCATATTCGTATCCCCTTGCAAATTCCCCCGACAATTCCGAGACAAATGCAGCCTTAAGAAAGAGGTATATCTTTCCATTTGTACTGTATCAGCAGTACATTGATTATAGTCTGGATCATACTGAGCCAAACCAAGAGCTAGTCAGCAACAAGAGTGCAAGTCATGTGGGTGTGCCACTTATTATGCACCCAGAAGGGAGTCCTCAAAATCTTGACTTTGACTTTTTTGTTCTGTTAACGTATTGCTAGTCATCAAGATGTTACCTTAGCCGCGGGTGGAGCCATTCCACAGTCTGCCCACGGACAGTATGAAGTTATTTTGTTTCAGTAGGCACGGCAAGATTTCTGGGTTTTGTGGCCGTAATTATGGTAAATTCATTTGATTATGTGTAACAATCAAGCTTAAACTTTTATGGCACTTAAATCTTTTGGTTCGTGTAGTTTTCGTTTAATCACTTGACGAAGTATGTTATTAACACTGCTTATATCATTATTATTATTATTGTCATTATCATTATAATTATTATTTTATTGTCACAAGTAGTGGCACGGAATACACCAACCTTAAATATATTCTTATTCTGAGTTGACACAGACATGCACGTAGCAATGGAACTGACTTATTTTGGCATAAGTGCAACGTTTATGGAGGTATTATTTATAACCTATTTTGAGTTTTCAACAATTAAACAAGTTGTTTTGTGTTGACCTCTTTCTATTTCGTTTCATTTGGTTACAGTGCAATCCTGACAAGTTTTCCACAACCCGACAACTAACAGCTTGTAACACCTTTATCCTTGGTTGTTTCTTTCTGTTTTGCTATCGAGTGGAAATCTCAGGCAACGTAGAAATTCACTGTTAAGTTGCATTCTTTTTAGTTCGAAAGGTTTTGGGGGGACCACACAGACTTGCACAGAACAATAATTCGTAATAATTAAATAAAGAGCTAAGTAATATAAATAATGAAAATAAATCAGGTAACCTATCAAATATGCTGCCCAACTTGATATGTCAACTTCCACGAAATAAATTTATTTTTGTAAGAACACTTATCAAATTTAACAAATGCATTCCTAGTGGGCAAAAGATTTTAAATGAAAGACATGAAAAAACTTATGCAGAAATTTAAATATCTAACGAAGGAGATTTTGTTATCTCTTCGTGTTCTTAAAGTTTCTATAGTGTCAGATAGTTCCCTTTGCAATAGGAGTTTCTGATCTAAGGTGTGCTTGAACGGGCATTGGGCGCTCCTACACTCGTCCTTTTCCTGCCCACCTGGGCTGGTGAGCGGGCATTCGTGATCTCACGCTCCGTTGCTATGTGGTAATCGTGCCGTTTTCCCAATTTGACTTCCTCGGTGGACAAAACTATGTTTGTGTACTGTGGGAGGGGCACTGCAGATGTCCCCTCACATGCAGTCTACCGACATATTTATTACTTAAAGACATGTATAATTCCAAGCAATATACTGGATGCCAGGACTGTCTCGCCATTACCCGGCGCTGCGTTAATTAGCCAACGTCGAAACCCGCTCACCCGCTGACTGTTCGATCCCGCTAGACGGCCCGAATGACCGACCGAGTTTGCAGTGGAAGGAATCAGGACTCACGCAATATGTCAGGAGTTTTTGAATACAAAATTTTGATGGACTTTATCTTTCATGGTCACAATTGTAAAGATTTAAAAATGAAAAGTGTATATATATTATACTTTGCCTGAGATTAGGAAAGAGATAGAGAAACCTTTTTGATAAAAAAACTTTATCATGCTGTTGAGGATAAGAGTTTAACTACACAAGAGTAGATTATTAACTGAAATTTCAGGAAACTCAATGCACTTTTTCAGTGTTACTTGCCCCTTGACGAATCAACGAAGAAAGATGTACATTTAGTGTTACTTGTGAACATTCCTTGATCAATTTCTCACGGTTTGGCCCTTTATATAGTTAATGCCAATATAATTGCTTATGTGAGATCTATTATAGTTGCAGCTATAACTATGTTAAATTTCTGAAGAAACCAAGGGCCATATTTCTAAATGGTATTATTAGACTTGGTTTTTGCAGCCATTAGCATTTTGCCCCATTAGAGACTGCAATGCCACCTTAGATTTAAAAGTGGAATATTTTGTATGATACTCAAAACAATGGTGCATACATCTGTTAAGTTCTATGGAAAATGTACAGAGAGCTATTTCCGTGAGGACAGTTGACAAATGAAATACTGGAACCCCGATGTGATGGATGAAGCTGCATAGAGATAGTGATTCATTAAGGAGGTTCCAAGTATATTTTGGGTTGTGGAGACTAGTTTTGAAAACTGCTTCTGCATTTATCAAGAATGTGATTGATACCTGTTCTACAATTAAAAGTATAAATAACTTTTGAAGCTTTATAGAACTCATTCACCTACTTAACGGATGCAATTTTGCCAAAGTGGTATTGACTAAATGTGAAAAAAAAAAAACAAATGAGTTTGTTAACTTTGGTATTTTCCTCATTCTTCATACATAGTGGTTTGCTTGATTATATATTTAAATACTCTTTCTTAAATATTAATTATTATTATCCTTTTTATCTAGAAGCAAAGCCAATCAACTGCAGTCTATCTGATACGGGATTAGAGAGAGGATAAAATGACATGATCTTGAACCGGAGATGAATCCGGAAATCAAAGCACAAACTGTATGTTGGTTATCGGACAAGGCGTGTGTCGGGAACTGACCCTTTAACTGGCCTAATACAAAATAAAAGTGAAATAAATGTAGACTGCATTTGAAGGTTGTTGCTGGTACTCTAGGACTTGTATTCAACTTTGTGTGGTGTAGATCTAGGTTGTAAAACTTGATTTCTGAGGGCCAGACTCATGCTGTATGGATGTATCCTCATTTTCCAGCACTGGACAATATGCTCTGGTGTAGGACTGAAACTTTTGTGACTAAGCATTCCATAAACTTTTATAGAAGAGACAGGGGGTTTCTGTAATGCAGTACCTCAAACATGTAATTGATGCAATAACTTATGAAGTTCTTAAAAGTGTAGCTTTAGATCGAGTGACGAACACATTAGATGCACGGATGACTGGCCTGATAGGAAGCCTCCCTCCTGTTCGAAGGTTTGCTCTCAGGCCACGACATTATGCACCAGTTTCCTATATTTTATTCCCTGCTCACTGAAGTAACAAAACTAAAATTTTATGAATCTCGTTTTAGTATTTTGTGAAGTATTTGTTACTTCGTTTGTGAGCGGCCATTCTGGTTACATACTCCCCACCCCTCCCCATAGTTGTAGTCCTTTCCTCTCCTCGCATATTCTAGTACATACCATGGGCTGACAGGTAATGCTTTGAGCACAAGGACATTTGAAACAAGTGAGTTTGGTCTGCTAAGTACGGTAACTTCTGTATGTCACTGTTCGACCGCGGTTCGCAGAGGAGAGTCGCGCTGATGCTGCTTCAATCTCGCAGTGCATGTCTTTATTGCTTCTGTCTAGTGTCACATTGCATTTAGGTGTACGTATTGATGGGTTGTATTTATCCAATGAAATGATTCACTACTTAAATGATTTTTCATCTAGTTGTAGGTTTATATGGGTAGTTCAGGAAACGTTCTGAGTGTCAGGTGCCATATTTCTAGTTTGAGTATCTTAGCCAAGTGATGAGGAGGAGAATTGTCAGCACTAGAACTAGAGCTTTTACCTTAGTTGTCTTTGTGTTTGCTGTAATTTATTGTATAACTTATTATAACACAGGATAATGGGTTGGACTTTGGTTATCTTTTGAGTTCCAGGAAACGGAAATAGCTAAAAGGCAGATGCAAGGGGCTTTGATTTTGAAAGTTAATCAGAAAAGCTGGAAAGATTGCTAACTAGAATGGCCAAATTCTATCCCATTTAATTTATTGTATTTATTGTTAAGTGTAAGAGACTAGTCAGTTCAAACAGTTTGTTTTTACAGTAATTATGTGAGTACTTAATTTGAAAGTCCAAGACGTAACATTATGCTATGCCACAGCTATTTCATCCCAAGGATCTCTTGTGATTGTGAGTCAGTTGGTAGTGTGAAGGAAGGCAGGCAGGCGACAGGTGTTGTTATCGTTAGTTTTGGTTGTATTGCAATATTTGTACTTTTCCATGTTGAAAACTCAATACAATAAATTATTGGAAAATAGTCTTTATTAATTTGCAGCTCTGTACTTACTCGATTTGATTTGCAGCTTAACCATTCTTCGAGCTGGGGGAACGTGCACACCAAGAATGGCGTTTTGCCAGTCTCCTCTTCTAAAGGGGAGGCGCCCTCTGTTGTTATCTGAACGGTAAAACCGTTCGTCGTAACCAGGAACAAGGCATCCTTGGCGTGAAATATGTCGCACGCATTTAACTAGATTGAAAAGTCAGGGAATATCATACATAGGCCTAGACTATGTATATCTGTTTCGTTCTTGATTTTACGTTCACGTTTCTCTCTGTCTCTAAACTCCTTACCTGAAAATACTGTCACATTTACTCTACATTTTTTAGACTTTATTATACTCATTGTCATGGCAGTGGCATTTCTAGTCATCTTTCTGATTCTCTATTTTTCCATGTTTACATCAATTGTTACAAATTGTTCAATTTTGTAAGCAAGGAATATATTGCCTATACGTAATGATATTTTAATAAATTAGTGTTGGACTAAATGTTAAGTGTCATGTGATTCACACGTTCCTCATTGTCCAGGTGGCAGCAGCTGTCACAGCATTTACATCTGGACGTCATAGATCTTCGATCCCAAGGAACACATTTTGACCCTAAAGTACATACGGGAAAGCATTCGGCAAAAATTAGAGGATATTCTAAATTTACAGATCGAAAAGAAATTAATAGAAGATCGTCACGTTCCGGTCAGCATTTCGAATTTTTACAGGAATTATGTGACATGCTGTGTGTGATAGCGCTGTGTCTCTTGTTTCATTGTTTGGTTGTTTTCGGCCTCCCAACACAGTACTGCAGCATCTGTCGAAATTTGGACGGGACTGAATATCTACAAGAATGATTTTGCTTCGATGTTTAAATCTCGCTTTGATGATAATGATGCTGTGGCATACTGGTGCATATGTATGCCGACTTTCTTGCTAGGAACTAATGTTCTCTGTAATCAGTTGCTCAAGTCAGTAACAAACAAAAGGAAAGCTTTATCTAAACTAACGACCAAGCATCTCATTCCTGATGCAAATTTCTGGCATTAACTTACAAAGAGAACGACATTAGATCGCAGAGAGGCAGAAGAATAGATACAATCAACCTGAAATATTGCAATAAAATATCTTTATTAGTCGCTGGTAGAAATATTTCATCATTTCATACATTTACTCGATAATAATAAAGTCTTAATTATCACTACTTCTACTTTAAAAATAAAAACTTCTACTTTTCATTCACATTATGGCAATGAATTGAGGCGTTATATTAGGTTAAGTTAGGTTAGGCTAGGTAGCCAGTTGCATGACCTCCTGCGTGCTAGATATGCACTAACACACACAGCTGTATCCTCCTTAACTGCTACAGGTACTGCTACTGCTACTGCTACTGCTGCTACTACTGCTGTTAGGCATCAATATTGCTATACTGTACAGGTGAGTCCCTTTGGTCTTGTCCTGCATCTGTAGTCTCTTAGACGTATAACATTGGAATTAAGTTCTTTATCTCCGAATAAGTAACCTGCCGCAATAAACACTTCTACTAATATCTGACTTACTTATAAGGGTAGCTTTCCGAACATTTCTGCTAAGTTAGTTAGATCATTACTTACGCTTAACCTCCTTTCTAAATTTTATTAAGCATTTCTAGCCCACGTCTTCTCAGTGCCGTTCCCTTAAACGGAAACAGCACCCTTATTTATGACACACACACACACACACACACAAACTCTGCACGCCATATCCACCAGTTCACGTTAGATGATACCGAACTAGATATGTTTCGTTACATCACAGTGGGTCATGTCGCAAAAATTTTGAGTTCATAAACAATCGTAACGTAAATATAGAATGGACTGAACTGGCAGTTCTGCTTATGTAACGAAGAAATAGTGTACTGTGCTGTAAAACTGCCAGGATCCTTGAAGTTGGCGTGGAGTGGAGTAAGTAACTTTGCATGTGTGTTTTGTTTTTCTTGTTTAGTCAGATAGTGGACGCCAACATAAGCTGACACTAACTAGTCTAGCATTTGATGTTGTTCATCCTCTGTGCAGCAGTTTCTAATACACACAAATTTTACTAACAACTAGTTGCACAATGTTTTTATATTTATTACACTAAGTTTCTACAAGTTTCGGCCATATATCCTGACCATCTTTAGGGAGTTGCAAGTTTCGCTGTACACGTTGACCAAACTTCTAACCCCCTGAAGGTGGTAAGGATATGTGGCCGAAACATGTAGAAGTGAGTCTTGAGAGTCTTACAGCAGTGAGGTTGAAGACCTCATTCTTCTGGGACATTGGGCTGCAACACTCAGCGATCGGTTCCCGATAACTCGACGGAATATTTCCTTCACCTTCAAGAGGCTAGATGTCCGAGAATTAAATGTTTCTAGGCCCTTAGAGACGACGGCAGTGTGCTCCTTCGAAACGTCGTTAGCCGATTACCAGATTCGCCTTATATCTGAGTCCGCAACGTGCATATTAATTTCGTTTTCTGAAAACGTAACAAATTTGTACAATAGTGACCGTGAGAATTTAAACCTTTTGTATCACATGGTAGCTCTAACTCTTCAGTGCTTTGCCACAAATCCTAATACTTATGCTACATGTAACTGTGTTCAGTCTTCGTTGAAAGGCAAGATATTTAAATTTGAGTGTAGTCATCTCGCTGTGTTTTATTCTTAGATATTTAATTTATATATAATTCAGTCAACACAACAATAATATTAACCCTTTGACGCCTAACGACGACTATAGTGGTTGTACCGCACCGCTAACCTCTAAACGTTGCATTTTATATATTTATTAAAAAAATATAAGTACTGAATATTTTAAACATTGTATATACTCTCCGTTTTTTCCTCTTCAAAGTGCAGTTTGTTTCATAAATCTAACGTATTTGGTTCCTGTATTATTCACATTTTATATAGAGGGTGTGCTAAAATTTAAAAAAATAATTCCGGCG
>Ga0123355_10003931_pt1 | contig 21510 bp, 20 predicted proteins | sample TergutEmb28metaG_3_FD_89872 | JGI IMG/M metagenome (GOLD analysis project Ga0123355, IMG submission 89872) | Embiratermes neotenicus P1 segment gut microbial communities from Petit-Saut dam, French Guiana - Emb289 P1 | ecosystem: Host-associated > Arthropoda: Insects > Digestive system > Gut ...
AATGTGTAAGTGTTTAAGCCAAATTGATATTTAATTATTTGAGGTTTAGATTGAACTGTCTCCTCTTGAGAAAAATAATGGCTCATCATATTTTTACACCAACAATTACATCACGATTAATAGCCTGATCCACCCGGTGGACAAAAGAGTCATCACCCTTAGACATAGCCAAAGCAAAACCACTATTTACTAAAGCTTCTTCTATTTCATGCCTATCTATTAAGAATAGATTCCACGCTAAAGCCAAAGTACCACCAGACTTTAAGGTTTTATACCATCCCGGCAAAGCATCCATCAGCATAGGCAGCGCATTTCGCGATTCTTTTTTGCTGGCTTTACTGCCATGCTGCACACCATAAGGCAAATCCCCAACAATAATATGAAAAGTATTTTTACGATAAAACTGTCCCATATCACAAGTATCTCCAGCAATAAATTCCGCTTCCAGCGGATTCTTATCAGCCTTATCTCGAGACAGCTTAATTTGATGGCGCTGAGCAGTGTAGCCTTTCATACCTTGACGCTCTTGATGGGTAGAATGCTTGTATCTGGCATTCTCCAGGTATTTTTTTAGAAAGATGTAAGCCTCGTGTATCATCTTATCATCCATTTCTACACCATAAACATCATGCCCTTGCAACAAACTTTCAAATAAAGTAGTACCCTTACCACATAACGGATCCAAAACAGACAATCTATCCACAGCATTAAATTGACTGCAAAAAGCCGCCACATTTAACATCATTCGAGTAAACAATTCATTGGTCTTTCCATTATATTTAAGGATGGTCGTAATATCATCACTCTCAAAAAAATATTTCGGATTTTTTTCCAGCGGAATCAATACTGTTTTTGCCCATTCAAAAATCCCATAAGTAAATGATAGGCGGGAAAGGATCATCATATCCACTTCTGTAAGTTGAGTTTCCGTATCAAACAATAAATAAAAAATGCCGCCTAATATTTCCTCCCGTAGGTTAATGGGCGCTGTAGTCATTTTCCTCTCTGCCCACTTAAGCTCAAATTGAGCCAAATCCCGAGCAGCTTTAAAATAAACCCGGTTATGACCAGGATTTTGTAAAATAGCATAGGTTGGCATAGCGTTTTATTCATCCTCCTTCGCAAAAAAGACCAAAAAACTGGAAAGCAACTTTGGCGCAATTTGCGCTAAAGTTAATCACCATTTTTTGGTCCAAAATAATTCATTGCATTTTCATACTAATGTGTCTCTACAGTAACACTTTCGATAACAACGTCTGTATCAGGCCTGCCATTACCATCAACGGCTACGGCAGCAATAGCATCCACTACACCCATACCTGATGTGACCTGGCCAAAAACAGTATGCCCCGCTTCATTGCTTGCCAAATCCAAATGGGGGGCACCACCATATCGTAAATATCCATTGAGGTGATCTACAGGAAATAAATCTCTTACATAAATTCTTTCTCCATCAAGTCCTTCTCCCAAAAGCGTATCTTGATTTTCAAGCAACAATTCAAATTCCTGCCTGGTGCGCGCAGCTATTTCAGTGTTTTGTACTATATAAAATTGACTACCGATAGAATTCGGCACCGCTGATTGTGCCATAGCTAAAGCACCCCTAAAATGGCGCAGTTCATGAGAAAACTCTGGCCCAAATCCATGGCCCCAAATGCTCTCGCCACCCGTGCCAGTACCTTCAGGGTCTCCACCTTGTATCATAAAACCTTCAAGTATCCGATGAAATATAACACCATCATAATATCCATTACGGGCGTGGGTAACAAAATTTTCGTAAGCCATTGGCGCTTCGTCTGGAAATAAGCGCAAAGTAATATCACCCATATTAGTATGGAGGGTTACTAAAGTATCCCCCGCCTGAGGCAACCCACCTTGTAACAAATCTAACCCGGAAGCCTCCACAATAGTACCATGAACAGGCTCTGAAACAACATCTTCAACTCCATCAGGCATCCTCTGGCAGGATGCTAAAAGCACTAAACTCACCAAGCCTAAAATAAAAAGCACCTTTTTAAACATTCGTTTAAATCCTCCTTCAACCCATAACTCCACTAAGTCATAAGTCATCCTAAAATTTACTAAAAACAAACTTGGGTAATTATACCCTCTGTCTCAACTTTCCTCAATAAGCATCCTAAAAGAATTTCCGCTCTCGCATTAATAAAAAGTCGAATTTTTTCTTTGAAAATTCGCCAAATGTAATCTTATTGTAATTGCTTTTTTTTAGTATCAATGTAACAATAACAAGGATATTAAAGAGCTCCTGTGTAATGGAGAAGAAGAGGTGTCTAGGGTGAAAATGTGCAACAACAAAATATCAATTTGGTTATCTATAGTAGCCCTGCTCTGTGCTATGCTGTTATTTGGTGCATTTATTCAAACGTCGCCTAATCAATTTACATATGGCAACAACCTTACCGAATATACAAGGACGCCCCTATGGCCTGATGATATGGTGGATTATACTGACCTAAATATTAGAGTAGAAGGGCTTGAATTAGAAGGGCGTATCCCTTTAATAAATCAAAATGCCGGTTTGCTACACATCAGGATTAATGCCGAAATAAATCGAATTAGGGCTAACAAAATAGCCGATGCTCGCAGCATAAGAGCGCGTACACTCACATTTGATTATGAAATATATTTTTCTGATCCTTATCTATCAATCATTTTAACATCAACTGCTGCCAGTGCTTCTTCTAAAACTGAAGTCGTCTCAATCAATTTTAATGTTAATAGTGGTGAGTTTGTCAGTGCAACAGACGTTGTAGGGTCACATGTAGTTCAATTAGCTGATCGATTATTGGTAGAAATGATCCGCAGGAACCCGGAACGTTACAATCCTAATTTTACCGGTATGCAAGCAGCGCAACCCTTTTCAATTACCAATAACGAGATTACATTTTGGTTTAATGAATTTCAGCTAACACCAGGGATTGAAGGTATTACTCCCCTATCATTGAGCTTAAGAAATATAAACGAAGAAACCTTAGCTCCTAACGATTATCATGTGCGTCCAGGCGGTTTTAACCTTAAAATGGTTCCTGTAAGGCGCATAGTTGAAGCAATGGGTTATAGATTAGTTTGGCATCCTGAAACCCGAAGCTCTACCATACATTTTAATGATGAATTAATAATTGAAATAATCCCCGAGGTCAATGATTATTTACGCAGTGAACAGCGCTTTACTCGTTCTTTGGAAACTGCGCCAGTCATTATTGGAACTACTATGTATGTACCTATATCCTTTTTTGATCAAATCTTGAGTTTGGTAGCCTATACTATTGATAACAACAATAATATTACTTTTGCATCATATCTGGTAACAGACGAATGGTTTGAATAATACGAAATCTATAAAGACAGGTAGCCATTTTGCGCATCTGTCTTTTTTCATGACACAATGTGACATTTTAATGATATTTTCTTTCGACATCTTGACAATCAGTTTTTGTCTATGTTACAATTCTTGACTTTTGCTTTCTATAATGATATACTTAATAAGTATTGTCATAGAAAGCTATAAGAGCGAGGTGACCGATTTGTTTGAACGAAGCGATGTAATGCATGTTCGTAAGGATATTCAAAAAATTATCGGTAGCAAGGTTCAGCTGGAAACAAATAAAGGACGCCATAAATCCGTCGTCAACCGAGGGGTTGTGTCTAATGTATATCCAAGCATATTTACCATCCAACTCAGTGATGGCCCAGACCCATCCCGCAAATTATCTTTTAGTTATACCGATGTTTTAACCAACGCTGTTGAAATAACCCTCTGCGAGTAGCGGTTTATAAACAAAATTTAATCTTAATGCATTGATTGTAATTCTCCGGCATATATTTATGTGCCGGAGTTTTTTTATGCAATTTTCTTATTAGACAGGAGGGGCCCTGCATGGCCAATGAATTAGTAAGAGAAAAAATCTTTTTAGACCAAAGTGTAGGTAAAGAAAGCACGCAAATACTATTAGAGGGAGATATTATTGTCCCAGATGTTAAGCCGGACATGGCGTTGCTGCTTCAGACGGAGCCTAAAGTAATAATTGAACGATTGGAAGTTTCAACAGACCGAGTCAATTTTATTGGGCAGTTGAGCATATCTGTATTGTATATTGCAAAAACTGCTGAAAAGCCCGTACATACCATGACCTTATCATCCCCAGTAGATGATTTTATTAATATGGATGGGGTAACCAAGGATCATTGGGTAACAGCAAAAGCTGAGTTGGTCAACATCGACTACAAGATGCTAAACGATAGGAAGCTAAACTATAGGGCCATTGTTAACATCACTGTACAGGCAGAGCGCTCTGATGTACATGAAATGGTCGTACATATTCACGATGTCTCGGAAAATCAGCTGCTTAAAAGCCAGCTTAACATTAACCGCACCGTGGAAAATAAATCTGATCGGTTTACTGTAAAGGATCAAATCAGTATCCCTGCTAACAAGCCAAATATCCGTGAAGTTTTGCAATGCTCTTCGGCCATAATCAATAAGGATATACGGATTAGCTCTGGACGTGTGGCTATAACAGGCGATCTTCTGCTTACTACCCTATACCAGGGAGATAATGACGAGCGGCTTATCGAATTTGTAGAACATGAAATCCCCTTTAACAGCCACATTGACGTAAATGGCGCACAAGAGGATATGTTTGCAGATGTGAGTTTGCAGGTTTTAGATGAATATGTCCAAGTGCGCTCTGACAGCGATGGCGAAGACAGGCAGCTGGAATTGGAAATCACCATTGGCGTCACTATGAAGGTATATTCCAGTGATACCCTGCAAATTTTAGAGGATGCTTATTGCATAAATAAGACACTCACTTTTTCTAAGGCCAGGTTGAAATATCCTCGATTAGTTTGCCGTAACCGTAATCAGGCGCCAATTAAGGAAGTGGTTCAGCTAGCTTCCGGCAGTCCGGATATGTTGCAAATATTCCGAGTAAAAGGGACTCCTCACATAGATGAGATAAAAATAGCCGACGACAAAGCCATTGTAGAAGGCGTTATCGACACAGATATTTTGTATGTGGCCGAAAGCGACGATACACCCCTGTTTAGTTTTAAAACAGTCATACCATATAGACAAATTATTGAAGTCAAAGGCGCAACTCCGGATATGCAAGTAAACGTAGATATTTCTGTCGATCACGCTTCCTTTAATATGTTAAGCGGATGGGAGACAGAAGTCCGATTCCAACTCAACTTTAATGTTCAGGTTATAGAGGATCAGGAAGTTCATGTCATTAATCATATCACCTTTGAAGATATGGATATGAGTGACCTCGATAAAATGTCCAGCATGACTGTGTATATCGTTCAAAATGGCGATACACTTTGGACAATTGCCAAGCGATATAACACCTCCATTGATGAGCTGCTCTCAGTTAATGAACTTGAAGGGCATAAAATTAATTCTGGCCAAAAGCTTTTAATTTTGAAAAAAGTTGGGTAAAACCATAAGTACATCATAAAAATAAGCCTCTATAAACTATTGTAGAGGCTTATTTTTTTGCCATTTACAGGTTGACCCCTTTCTGCTTTACCGATATGATAAACAAAAGGAGGAACTAAAATGACTATAGATGAAGCAATCCGTGCACGGCGCAGCATACGCAAATATGTGCCCAATGCCCCAGTAACGCAACAACAAATTGAATCCATGCTGGAAGCCGCCATGATGGCGGCCAATGGCGGCAATAGGCGCCCATGGGAATTTATTGTAGTGCAAGATCGAACAAAGTTAGATCGTATACGAGCGCTGCACCCTTATACCGGAATGTTGGAAACCGCAACGCTGGCGATTGTCCTTTGCGCACCTCCAGCGCTGGAAGCCGATTTTGGCACAGGGATATATCCTCAGGATTTTGGTGCTGCTACCGAAAATATCCTGTTACAGGCAGTAGGACTAGGATTGGGGGCCTGCTGGTGCGGGGTATTTCCCAGAGAAGACCACATTACTGAGGTCAGGCAAGCACTTGATATAAAAAGTTTGCCTTTTTGTGTAATAGCAGTAGGTGTCCCAGACGAACAGCCAGATGCCAGAGGTTTTTATGAAGCATCAAAAGTACAATATATGTAAAAAAGGAGCGAGTTTCCATGCAAAAATATTATTTAGGGGTAGACGGAGGCAACACAAAAACTGATTATCTGCTATGCACTGTAGAAGGCGAGTTTATTGATGTACATCGCACAGGCACCTGCAGCCACGAAGTCTGCGAAAACGGCTACGATGGCATGGAACGTGCCATGAAGGATCAGTTAGCCGTGTTATTAAATCGTAATAACATAAGTGTCAGCGATATCGCATCCGCTGGCTTTGGCTTAGCGGGTGCAGATTTGCCCAGCCAGATTGTCGAGTTGAAAAAGCGTGTAGAAAACATTGGTTTTTCCTGCTATGGATTAACCAACGATGGTACTTTAGGCATTAAAGGTGCCTCAGATAGCGGTGTTGGCCTGTGTGCGGTCAATGGCACCGGTACTGTCATCATCGGCATAGATGAAAAAGGGGAGATTTTACAAGTCGGCGGCGTTGGCCCTCGTTCGGGAGATTACGCCGGTGGCGGGCATATACGGGATCAAATCATTGCTATGCTATATGATTTTTATTATCGCTGCGGCGATGATTCCGTTATGTTCCCTCAGCTAATGGATTTGCTTGGGGCAAAGCCTGAAGATATGCTGACATTGGTAAGTGATCACGAGCTGCTTCACAAACACGCCGTAGAAATTATCCAAATCGGAGCTCAATCCGCTTTGGAAGGAGATGTCGTCGCCAGAATCATCTTTGATGAAGTAGGTATGTGCATTGGCCGCAGCGCCGCCGGCTGTATAAATTCACTTTCTTTTGAAGGATTAGGTACTGTAGAAAATCCGATTGATATCGTGCTGGTAGGCAGCATTTGGCATAAGGTGCCATACAAAGGTATGCGCAACTCCTTTGTTGAAACAGTACAAGATTTAAGCGGCAAACGCTGCCGTTGCATAACACTACAAGCCCCATCGGCCACAGGTGGTGTATTATGGGCCAAGGAAATTGCAGATGGTGCACCAGTATCTGCTGAGTATCGCAAAAAGCTGCTGGAAGCAATCACCATGGAAAAATATGAAGCTTTGGCGTTTAAAAAATAGCTGATTTACAGGCTTGGAGCGCTTTTGATCAAAAGAACAAAACTGAAAAAGGCCATTGAGCAAGCTGTAACCAGCTCCCAATGGCCTTTTGTGCATCTTAATTTCGATTAAAACTGTGGCAAATACACCCTATGCGCCTCCAGCATCTCATCAAAGCAACTCACCGCCGCTTCATAGTCACCAATCAATGGGTTAACCAGTAACGCCCGGATAGCATCATCACGAGAGCCTTCAATAGCCGCTTTTACAGTCAAACGTTCATAAGCCTTTACTGCACGCATAAGCCCTTGAATATAACCCCCACCCGGAACCACAGCTTTGATCGTTTTAGCCCCCTGCGAATTTACAGTCACACGAGTCTCAACGACATCATCATCTGCCATATAAGGAATGGCACCATTGTTATAAGTATTAACCACATGCATCGCACCATTGCCTGTATGAATAGATTCTGCAAGAGAAATCGCCACTTCCGAATACATGGCTCCGCCACGCTTAGAAAGCTCTTCCGGCTTAACATATAAGCTGGCGTCAGAGTACATCTCAAGGAGTTTTTCTTCAATCTCCATACACTCTTCACCACGAGTTTGCTTGGCAGTCTTCATCTTTTCGAGCTGCTTTTGTCTATATAGAAAATGCTGCAAATAATAGCTTGGGATGCCTTCTACCATTTGAATAACATCTTTATCAAAGCCCATCTGCCCATCTATTTTGGACAGCAAATCATTATCTCCCTTTAATGCTTCTTGCAGATAATCCCGCCCATTATAGCGAATACTTGTCACAAAGCTCAAATGATTAAGTCCAACATAATCTGCTTCGGCTCCCTCAAGACTCAAAGCCTGTGCCGGATACCTCATCATCCCAATAGGTGCATTACACAATCCCATCATTTTTACATCTGTATGATCCAACAATGCTTGGGCGCAAATGCCTGATGGATTAGTGAAATTAATCATCCACGCATTAGGACACAGTCGCTTCATACGTTCACTAATATCCAGCAGCACAGGAATGGTACGCAAAGCTTTAAAAAATCCGCCGATGCCTGTTGTCTCCTGACCTATCAAACCATATTTAAGCGGAATTTTTTCGTCCAAAACTCTGGCAGGCAGCCTGCCAACACGAATTTGCACAAAAACAAAATCTGCATTTTCCAAAGCGACGTCGTAATCTTCTGTCATGATTACCTTGCAGCCAAGATTTGAATGATTGGCCATACGTTCAACTAAATTAACTACAATGTTCAGCTTACGGGGATCAATATCCATTAGTGCAAGCTCCCGTACCGGTAAAGTGTCCTTCCGGTTGATAAGTCCTTCTATCAGCTCTGGAGTATATGTGCTGCCGGAGCCGATAATCGCAATTTTTAATTCACTCATGATTTAATTTCCTCCTTGTTATGATTTTTTCACCATGATCTCTATCTTACGTTTTCCTATCTGGAATTTCTCAACCCGCATATATGCAGGATTGTTTATTTTCTGCCCTTTGTCACTGCTAACCGCCACAATACCATCCGGATTCAGGTTTTCCCATACATTATCCAGCATGGTATTGATTGCAACGGATTCCACTGACGACCAACCAACCAAGCCGCCATATGGCACATCAACTATTATAACATCTACCTGCGGATAATCCACTTTTCCCGCTAGAATATCTCTGTCAAATACATTAAATCCAATTCCATCAACGCCCACTAATTTTAAAAGCCGCTCTGCACTTTCCACAGCCTGTGCATGCGAATCCTTTTTATAACTTTGATACAGTGTTTCTAATTCATTTCTTCGATGAAACAATCCTTTTACGGACAAAAGCCTCAAATTTTTTTTTGCCAGCGAAATCGCTTTAGATGACACATCCGAACCATAAAGATGATCAATTCGATCCCCATGTAGTAAACCCAGCACAGTTAATAGATAACCCCCACCACAGCAAGGATCATATATACTTACTTTTGTTTTATTGAACCTTGCCAAACAACGCAAAAAAATTTCACAGGCCAGCCGTACAGGAAAATTGGTAAACCCGGGATTATGATATATAACACGCCCACCGGAAAAATTCTCGTAGTTGACGTTTTCTGTATATCTATAGCTCATGATATCTTATTAGCCATTATTCACCTTCTCTAAATTAAAACGACATTTGCCCTACAGCCCTTGGATATGGAATTACATCACGGATATTCTTCATGCCGGTCAAGTACATGACACAACGCTCGAAGCCCAGACCAAACCCGGCATGTTTTACACCGCCAAATCTCCGCAAATCCAAGTACCAGTCGTAGTCTTCCGGATTCAATCCAAACCGTACCATGCTTTCTTCTAAAACATCCAAGCGCTCTTCACGCTGGCTGCCGCCTATTAATTCTCCTATTCCAGGCACTAATAAGTCCGCCGCAGCCACCGTTTTACTATCGTCATTTAACCGCATGTAAAAAGCCTTAATATCCCGTGGATAATCCGTTAAATATACTGGCCCCTTAAAAATCTGTTCACTCAAATACCGCTCATGTTCTGTTTGGAGATCAGTACCCCACTCTACCGGGAACTCAAAATCCACATCAGCCTTTTGCAGCAATTCCACCGCCTCGGTATAACTTATGCGCCCAAAATCTGCATCTACTATGCTTTGCAATCGCTCCAAAAGCCCTTTGTCTATAAAATCATTAAAAAAAGCCATCTCTTCTGGTGCATGTTTCATTACATATCGAATCACATGCTTCAGCATAGCCTCAGCTGTTTCCAAATAATTATCCAAATCTGCAAAAGCCATCTCCGGCTCTATCATCCAAAACTCCGCCGCATGCGTCGTGGTATTAGAATTTTCAGACCTAAACGTAGGCCCAAAGGTATATACATCTCTAAATCCCATAATAAATGGCTCTACCGCCAGCTGGCCGCTAACCGTTAAATAAGCCTGCTTATTAAAGAAATCTTTACTAAAATCCACACTGCCATCTTTATTTTTAGGGACATCTGCTAGAGGCATGGTGCTTACCTGAAACATCTCCCCTGCCCCTTCGCAGTCGCTGCCTGTAAGGATAGGCGTATGCACATAAACATAGTTGCGGGACTGAAAAAATTCATGAATAGCATGTGCCGCCAATGAGCGCACACGAAAAACCGCTGCAAAAGTATTCGCTCTGGGACGAAGATGCGCTATTGTGCGCAAAAACTCAAATGTATGCCGCTTCTTTTGCAACGGATAACTGTTAGGGCTGGCCCCTTCCAATACAATGGTTTCACCCTTAATTTCAAAAGGCTGCTTGGCACCCGGGCTTTCTACTACTGTACCTGTTACAGTTATACAAGCCCCTACCCCAAGCTTTACTGCTTCGTCATAAGACAGCCCTTCAGGCTTTAGTTCCGGATCAATAACCACCTGTACCGATTTAAAGAAGCTGCCGTCATATAATTCTACAAAAGCAAGATTTTTATTGTCTCGCAAAGTGCGTATCCAACCACCTAAGGTTACAGACTTGTCCATAAAATTTGCTGTCTTTTGATATAATTCTCTGCATCGAGTATACATGTGCTTTCTCCTTTATACTTTTTTACCCACTCTAGCCGTTTAAAAGGATGATGTCAAGTTTTACATGGAATGTTTCCTATGATAAAATGACATGAAAAAATATAAGGAAAATTGCAGGAGGGTTCCCATGGACATTCCTAGTGTAACTATCGTCGGCAGTGGCCCGGCTGGCATTTCGGCTGCATTATATACCGTAAGAGCTGGTATAAAAACAACCATACTTGGAGCAAGTGAAGGTGCTTTAGCTAAAGCCAAAGAAATTGAAAATTACTACGGCTTTGCCACCCCTATATCCGGTTCCGATTTATTGGAAGACGGCATTAATCAAGCTAAGCGGCTGGGCGCAGAAGTTTTAATGCAAGAGGTTGTAGGCATAAAAGAAGACGAAACTGGCTTTATTATAGAAACAACCAAAGATCAGTTGCATAGCAAAGTGGTTATCTTGGCGACAGGTTCTTCCCGAGCAAAACCTAAATGGCAAGGCATTGATGAATATGAAGGCAAAGGCGTAAGTTACTGCGCCGTTTGCGATGCTTTCTTTTATAGAGGAAAAGATGTAGCTGTAGCTGGCAGCGGCCCATACGCACTGCACGAAGCTATGGAATTACTGCCATTGGTTGGCTCCGTAACACTTTGTACGGATGGCAAACCACTGTCTGCTGATTTTCCTTCCCAAATAAAAATAGCAAATCAGCCTGTTGACCGCTTAGAAGGTTCGCCTATGCTTTCTGCCGTTCAATTTAAAGATGGAACCTCTCTGGAAGCAAGCGGCTTATTTGTGGCTATCGGCACAGCAGGTAGCTCTGATTTAGCCAAAACCATTGGCGCAGGAGTAAGTGGTGGTGATATCACAGTGGATTCCTGCATGCGCACCAGCGTACCCAACCTGCTGGCGGCCGGGGATTGCGTAGCTGGCATGAAGCAAATTGCCAAAGCCGTTTACGAAGGTGCTGTTGCCGGTACCGAGGCAGCAAGGATAATCCGAGAAGGGAAGTAGAAATGATTGATGTAGAAATTGGTCGTATCCAAAGTCCAGATGATCATAACACCCTTGATTGGCTGGACACAGTGACTGGCTATTTTGAAGCCTTATATCATGACTTAAAAACCCCCATGGCCATTTTATTTAACCAAATCCAAGCCATGGAAAAAATAGATGACTTGCCGCCAACCGCCATAAAGCACTTGGCAGATATAAAGCGTTCAAGCTTTCGCATGGCTAAACTGGTAAGAGATGCCAACGACCGTTCCCGGCTTAATCAGGGATTACTTGAGGCCAGATATGTAACAACAGATGCGGTAGCCTTAGTCCGAAACATATGCGACAGCGCACAAGCATTAATGCAAGCCAAGGCCATTAAAATTAATTTTGAAAGTGCCGAATCTTCCTTTAAAATGGCTATGGATCGGCAAATGTGGGAACGGATCATACTTAACCTGCTGGCCAATTGTAAAGACTTTTCCTATCAAGGAGGCGAAATTTTAGTAAATATTGATATAGAAGGCGGAGATTTTGTTTTATCCATCAGAGATTATGGTTTGGGGATATCAGAAGAAGTTATATCTCATGTATTCTCCCGTCATGTTGGAAGTACAAAACGAGGTTTAAACTCAGGCTTAGGGCTTTACATCGTCAAAGAGCTGGTATCTCTTATGAATGGCGAAGTACAGCTTATCCCAACTAATCCTGGTACAAAAGTCCTCATAAGGGTGCCGATAGTACAGACAGAAGATGAACAAGAAATGCTGATGACTATAGACGACTTCTTTAGCGACAATATGGTGCAAATGGAGTTGTCTAATTTATAAAAAGCCCGCCATTTAGCGAACCAAAAAGGTTTTACCCAGCAACAGTCCAGTGGACTGTTGCTGCATCAAAGGCGGTCGTAAAACAAAAAGAGGAGGAAAAGAAATGACAGCAAGTGAAGCGATTAGGGCAAGACGTAGCATCCGCAAATTTGTACCGGGTGCAGAGGTTACAGACCAACAAATACACGCCCTACTGGAAGCGGCAATGGTCGCACCATCAGCCTGCAACACAAGACCGTGGGAATTTATAGTAGTGCGAGATCGTGCGAAACTCGATGCAATCAGAGAAATTCACCCTTACACTGGTATGCTTAAAACAGCCAGCCTGGCCATAGTTATGATGGCACTGCCTGAAACACAGGTAGAACCTATAAACATCGGCTACTATCCTCAAGATTGCGGTGCAGCTACTCAAAATATTCTAATAGAAGCTGTAGCACAAGGATTAGGTGCCTGTTGGTGTGGCGTATACCCTAAAGAACAGCGTATAGCCGAAATCCAAACAGTATTAGGCATAAAAGGTGTGCCTTTTTGTGTAATTGCTGTAGGCGTGCCAGATGAGGCGCCTAATGCCAGAGGCTCTTTTGAAGAAGGAAAGGTACGATATATTTGACAGAAGATTATTTTAAAATTGGCGATATTGTCAATGTCCACGGCCTACGTGGAGAAATAAAGGTAATGCCTACCACCGATGACCCCAATCGGTTTAATGCATTGGATGAATTAGACATATATTTCGGATCAGATAGCAAAATATACCCCATAGAAAAAGTCAGGCCCCATAAAAACTTAATTGCAATAAAATTGGCTGGAGTAGATGATAGAAATGCTGCTGAAAAATTGGTGAGAGGCATAATAAAAGTCCCCCGTTCTAAAGCTTTGCCTTTAGATGAAGACGAGTATTACCAAAAAGATTTATTGGACATGGTCGTGGTAACCGATACTGGAGAGGAATTGGGACAGCTTGTCCAAATCATCGAAACTGGTGCTAATGATGTTTACGTGGTACGTCCACCTGGCAGCCCTGGCGAAAAAAACAAAGACTTGCTTATCCCTGCTATCAAAGAATGCATATTATCTGTATCAGTATCTGAAAAAACAATGACTGTGCATCTCATGGAAGGTTTATTAGAGCTATGAACTTTCACATCCTAACCCTTTTCCCGGAGATGATTGAGCAAGCTTGCAGCCATAGCATTCTTAAAAGGGCAGCCGCCGCAAAATTGGTTAACATTAATTGCACCAATATACGAGACTTTGCCGTTAACAAACATGGCCAAGTAGATGATTCTCCTTATGGCGGCGGGGCTGGTATGGTTATGATGGCTCCGCCAATTTGCGATGCTTTTGCAAGTATCAAATGCCCTCAGGCTCGCTTTGTTTATTTATCACCTCAAGGTAAGGTCTTTAATCAATCCATAGCGGCAGAGTTAGCTCAGGAAAAAGATATTATCATGCTCTGTGGTCACTATGAAGGCGTAGATCAAAGAATATTGGATTTTTTACAGCCCGAAGAAATTTCCATCGGCGATTATGTTTTAACCGGTGGCGAATTGGCCGCTCTCGTCGTGATAGATGCTGTTGCCCGGCTTGTTCCCGGAGTGGTAGGCAAAGATGAATCTATTCATAACGAAAGCTTTAGTGGCCCCTTAGCAGGTTTATTAGAGTATCCGCAATATACACGTCCGCCCATTTTCAACGGCCTTGGCGTACCGGATGTGTTGCTTTCCGGCCATCACGGCCATGTAGATGCCTGGCGGCGGCGGCAATCCCTTGAACGTACCCGGGCCAAACGACCCGATTTATTGAAAGGAAGATAACCATGTCAATAGCACAACAAGAACCTAAAAAGGTACTCAGTTTTTTTGAAAAAATAAGCCGTATCCCACGTGGCTCCGGCAACGAGCAGGCGATCAGTGATTATTTAGTGGACTTTGGCAAAAAACGAGGCCTTACAGTAAAGCAAGATGCTGCGCTTAATGTGGTCATCTATAAATCCGGCAGCCCCGGTTATGAAAACCACTCTCCCCTCATCCTGCAAAGTCATATGGACATGGTATGCGAAAAAAATTCCGATACCATCCATGATTTTGAAAAGGACCCTATCACACTACGCTTGGAAGGCGACTTTTTATATGCTACCGGCACCACATTAGGTGCAGATAACGGTGTTGGTGTGGCCGTAGGATTGGCACTTTTAGATTCCAACGACGTAGCCCATCCTCCTTTAGAAGTTGTTTTCACCTCTGAAGAGGAAACCACAATGAAAGGCATATCTGCCCTGGACACCAGCTGGCTAACCGCAAGACGTATGATAAACATGGATTCTGGCAATGATAAGGCCTTTTGTGTAGGTTGTGCAGGAGGCGGAAGGTTAGATTTTAATGTGCCTGTCACCAGAGAGGCTTTGCCATCAGGTATGGTATGCCAGTTGTTAACAGTGCGTGGGCTTTTAGGCGGCCATTCTGGCGTAGAAATTCATTTAGGCCATGCCAACAGTATTCGTGTTTTAGGACGTGCTTTGGCGACGCTTAATGCAGCGATTGATATCCGTTTAGTTCATGTATCCGGCGGCCTTAAGGCCAATGCTATCCCACGTGAGGCAGATGCAGTAATAGCTATGCCTGCTTCAGATATCAGCAAAGCAGAGCAAATCGTTGCTGACTTACAGCAAACCTTGCGCACAGAGTATCGAGTACAGGATGCCGACATCGCCCTTGCCTTAGCCGAAGCACAAAGCCAAGCAAAAGTATTCACTCCCGACAGTGCTAAAAATGCAATTTCCGCCATGCTACTTATTCCCTATGGCGTGCTGCACATGAGCTACGACATTCCTGATCTTGTAGAGACTTCTAACAATATAGGCGTAATGGAAACTACACCCGACTGTGTGACCATGGACTGCGCCTTGCGTAGCTCAGTACCCAGCCGCCGCCTGCTGGTTCGCACACAAATAGAAGCTTTGGCCGATGCGTTAGGTGCAACCGTTGATTTTTCTCATGGTTATCCTGGTTGGACATACAATCCCGACTCACCGCTACTGGCAACAGCCGTAGAGCAATTTCGCAAGTTGTATGGTGAAGACCCAAGCATTGAGGCTGTCCATGCTGGCTTGGAATGCGGTTTTATGATGGAAAAATTTCCCGACATGGACATTATATCTTACTGCTGCAAAATCTACGATGCGCACACGCCTAACGAACACATGTCTATCTCGTCCCTCAATAAAGTGTGGAAGTATACGTTGACTCTATTAGAATGCCTATGAGAGCCCAAATAATTGCAATAGCCGCCATCTTATGTTGTGCGGCTTTTTTGCTGTCTTGCAATATAAGCCCTTCTTACGACACTTCACTCCTTGATGCGCAAGACTACACTGAATTAGCGCCAATTTTATATGAAATTGATGATGAGGATGAGATGATTTACATGGAAGAAGTAAATGTAATTGAGGAAGTTGAAGTTGAAGCCATATTAGAGTTAGAAGAACCCATCGATCCGATAAACGAAGCTATAGCACAAATGACCCTTTATGAAAAAATCGGTCAGATTTTTGTTATACGCCTACCTGATCCCAATAGTGCTCGTCGACTAATAGAAGACCATCACATAGGCGGTTTCATCTTTTTTAGCGATCATGTTTCTTCCACCGAGCAAGTCCAGCAGCAAATTGCTACCCTTCAAGATGCGTCCACCATCCCATTATTTATAGCCGTAGATGAAGAAGGGGGCCGAGTATCCCGCATAGGGCGCCTCTTCCCAGCGCAAATTGGCACGGCACTTTCCTTAGGAAACACTGGCGATACTCAGGTTGCTTATGATGCCTACTACACCATAGGACAGCAGCTATCCTATCTGGGCTTTAACATGAATTTTGCCCCAGTAGCTGATATCTGGACTAATCCGGCCAATACCGTCATCGGAGACAGAGCTTTTGGCACCGAGCCGGAGCTTGTAGCCAATATGACCGTGGCAGCAGTACAAGGCCTGCAAAGTGCCGGCATCTTATCAGTAATAAAACACTTCCCTGGACACGGCGATACGGTGGAAGATTCCCACTACAATATGGCTTTTTACAACCATAACTGTGAGCGATTTAATGAAATAGAGGCCATCCCATTCCGCAGAGGCATAGATGCACAAACAGATGGTGTGATGATAGGACACATTGCTACACCCTACTTCCACCCTGACTACCCCAGCAAACCAGCTGTTTTTTCTTCTTATTGGATGGAGCAGGTGCTTCGTACCGAGTGGGGTTTTGATGGTCTGATAATAACCGACGCATTGGATATGCGTGGCCTGACAAATTATTATAGTAACAGCGATATCGCCCTTAATGCATTCCTTGGCGGGGCAGACATATTACTTATGCCGGTTAATCCCGAGGAGGCTATAACTGCTATGGTTGAAGCTTATAATAATGGAAAATTCACGCAAGATCGTCTGGATGCATCTTTGAGACGAATTTTATCAGCGAAGTTGCACATTTAAAGAGGAGATGCCAAACATGTCAAAAAAAAATACAGTAACCTTTGATGAAGCCGTTGCCCCTTTAGATGACGAAAAGCGCATATTAGTGGCTGATTTACATAGCCGTGCAATATCTATCGGATATATACCTGATATCGCTAAGGCTGGTAGCAAAGCAAATAACTATAAACTTGAATACAGAAGCGATAAAGCCGAAAACCCTCTTTTTATCTCTCGTATCAGCAACGAAAAACTCAGCTTGGGCTGTAAGCTGCTTCATCTGGGAAAATATACTGAATTACTTGATAATTTAAACGAAACTATCCGTCGGGAGCTGTTAGCTTCCAGGCCATGCAAAGTGGAAAGTGGATGCACTGCTTTTATACAGTTTTCCTTTGAAAAAAAGGAATATCTAACTTGCCGCCATGCTTTGCGCCTTAAAACGCCTACTGCTTCAGATGCACAATCTCTGTGGGCTTTGTTAGCAAAAGAGGCTTATTACAGGGCAAAACAATAATCATTTTACAAACTACTTAACATTAAATATTAATGTCGAAAACACTAAAGCTTGTGCTTGGAAATTTGTTGACATATAGCATAACCCGTGATAATATGAGACTCGTAACTGCATTAACGCCTTAAATAGGCGATTGTATTTCTCAGTAGGAGGATTTTTCATGAAGACAGGCACAGTAAAATGGTTCAACGCAGAAAAAGGTTATGGATTTATTTCCATCGAAGGTGAAGACGACGTATTCGTTCACTTTTCTGCTATCAACGCTGAGGGCTTTAAGACCCTTGAAGAAGGCCAGGAAGTTCAATTTGAGGTAGTACAAGGTGCTAAAGGCCCTCAAGCCTCTAACGTAGCACGTGCATAATCAAACACATGATGCGCTGCCGCCGCATTTAATATATGTTATATGCTAGGCAACCTGCAATCCGATGCTTGATATGAACAAAACCTTCCCATTTATTTGGGAAGGTTTTTTGTGTCTAACGATATTTATTGACAATACGAGTGTAAAATTTTACAATCAAACAAATATTATAAAGAAGGGAATGAAGAAATGTTTATAAAAAATCTTAAACGTAAGATGACAATGATGTTAGCATGTATACTCTTATTTACTATCGCTTCCCACCCCACCCCTGTATCAGCCTTTGTGGAGACCACTTCGGCTTTTACATTTATCAGTGTTGACAGGACAGTGGTCAGTGTAGGACAGCCTATTACTTTCACCATCAGAACGTTAGGGGCAAATGCTGTTTTTGCCAGTACCGGAGGCGATTTTGTACATGGTGTCAGACAAGGGCTGGATAGCCCGGCCGGACAAACCACCTGGCAGCTTACCATAACACCTACAGCATCACACACTATCATAATTTATGCCAATACTGCAGCTACGCTACAAGGTGCCGCTTCATTTACCATCCCCATTACAGTCACTGCCGGTGGGGGCGGTGCCATCCAAATTGGCAATCATGTAGCAACAAGCCCAACCAGTGTACATAGTATCCACAGCATTACAGAAGTGCGTTCTTCTTCCCCAGGTACAGTTATATTAAGGATTGTAACCGATGCTGCCTCAAATCAGGTATGGATCCGCTTGGGTGTAAACCAAAACATAAGGGCCTCTCTTATATCTACTACTGCTACACAAAGAACCTGGGAAGTAAGTTATAGACCTGCTCAGCAGATTCCCCACCAGATACAGATCAGTGCCAATCATGCATTTGTCAATGACCGCTCTGTGGTTACCCAGTCATTTTCGGTCAATATGTCAGCTGCTCATATATCATCCGGGAATCCTTTTATCAATAGACTATCTGCAAATCCTTCTACGATCGTCCGTGGCGATTGGACGACCATTACTGTACGTACCAATTTAGATGTAGCATTTGTATGGGCAGACGTAGATGGCAGGTTAATCAATGCAAGAAGAGGCTCCGGCTCTGCTACTACTCGTGCATGGACAATAGATGTACGCCCCAACCGTACTCAAAATGTGCGAGTATATGCCAATACAGAAAATACCACAGTAGGGGCAGATGTTGATGTCATAAGGATTTCAGTGGTAGATGCAATGCCAAGAATAGACCGTATGTATATACGTAATGCTGAAATCGAGTTAGGCCAATCTACCGTCATTGATGTGACTACCAACGCTGATGTTGAACATGTATGGGCAGTAGTGGATAACCGCCGTGTACGTGCACGCCGTGTCTCTTCATCATCACGTGAACGGGAATGGATCATTGATGTCAGTCCTAATAGAAGCCAGACCATCAGAGTTTATGCCAATGCTTTTGACGATGATGATGGTGCCGATATCTTCTCAGTGCGGGTCACCGTTAACCATCCTCAAGACTAAATCAATTTAGATAAATACAAAAGCACTCAGTTGGTTACGGAGAGTAACCAACTGAGTGCTTTTTGATTTTTCCTATCAATGCAATAAATTATTTAAATTTCAAATTATACGTCCCTGTTTTTAATGCAATTACTGATTTTCCATCTTCAAAGGTGCATCCCTTTGGCAAAATAATTTTGCCATGCATCATCTCAGGGATAGCGATTTCCAGCTTGGCATTATTTTTTTCTTTTGATTTATGATACTCCACACTGACCTTCCCCGCTGGCGCATTGTGATATACATTCACGTGGCTGAGCATATCTATAAACTGAGGTGTGATATTAACCTCTGTTACATCCCTCAAAGTAGGGTTAAGCCGAATCCCACCAAAAGAGGTAATAAAAAAATTACTGATATCACCGAAAAAGTGATGGTTCAATGACCATGGCTGCCATTCCTCTCTCAGGAAAGCTTCCGGCAACGTAGAATAACCACGTTCTACCCAATTGCCATAAGACGGATGTTCTTTGGATGTGATGATTTCATAAGCTAAATCTGCACGGCCAAATTGAGCCAGCACATGAAAGATTACTCTGGCACCCAGTATACCTACATCTATTTTTCTGTTATTTTCTTCAATCAATTCTATAAGCTTTTCGAAGGCATATGGCTTTTCTCCCTCTTCAAAGACATCATAAAAAATCCCCATGGCTTGGGTTGTTTGGCAGCTGCCCTGCGCTAACCCAGAACCAAAATCAATAAGATTTGTTCTAATATTTTGCTTTAATTGACATGCTAGTTTATGGGCAAAATCTCGCTGCAACGACTGGTCAAGTATATCAAATATGAATGCTGCTTTTTTGCAAACATCCAAAGAAATGACGGAATCAGTAAATTCCACAGTGGCCTTGGGGCCATTGGCCTGCTGATTATCTGCCGGACACCAATCTCCTAACCCCAGCTCAACAAGCCCCTTAGGCGATAAGCTGCAAGATAAATAGTGTATGTATCGAAAAATGGCTGTGGCGTTATCTTCTAAAATCTGCCGGCCTCCTCGATACACATAGGTATAGTAAGGGAGATACGTAAGCGCACAGTCCCAAGCAGGACCATTCCATACCGAGCCATCCTCTGAGGTAAAACCCCAGCCACCGGTAGGTACAATGCCCGGTAACGCTCCATCTTCCCTTTGAGCGGCCCTGACACTCTTAAGCCACTCGACATAGTTTTGCTCAGGGTTTAGATTTAAAAGGGTATGCTCGCAAGATAGTGCCGCATCCCCTGTCCAGCCATTTTTTTCTCTATGAGGACAATCTGTAGGAAAATGATGAAAATTTGACAAAGTAGAATAGCGTGTCATCTGTTGGAGCTTATTAAGAATTTCACAATTAGACTCAAAATTACCCATTTCTTTAAGGTCTGTGTTTAACACAATATAGGTAAGCAAATCTTTTGTTGCCTGTTGCGCTGTAACCCCTTTAACAAAAATATATTGATATCCAAAATATGTGAATGTAGGCGTATATGTTTCAGCTTTTTTGCCCTTTGCATTATAAATAACCCGCTGATGCGGCCCACGCTTGCGATGGCCAAATTGGATATTTTTCAAAGAAAGTTTCCCATCTTCCAGCCATTCACCTAAATACATTTCTATTTTTTGGTCTTTTTCAGCATCTTTCAGGTTAAGCCTGAATATCCCGGCTAAATTTAAGCCGAAATCATAAAGAAATCCATCATCATAAGGTGTTATGGAACAAGGAGAAATTTCATATTGTGACTTGATAGGTATGGCTGTACATAATGTTTTCTCACCAGCCGGCTTGGGTGCAAAAACCGCTGCTGTCCAATTGGAATCGTCAAAGTTAATGGCATTCCATTCAGGTATTTCTTTATTGGCATCATAAATTTCTCCATGGCGAAGGCTATCAAAGACGATGGGCGAAGGGGCCGTTTTAAAGCTGGTATCACTTTCAAAACGCTCTGTTTTGCCACTTTCATATTCTAATTCCATTGACATAGCCAACTGAGGCGGGCCTACCCAAGCCGCATCCTCAAATTCCCATATATCATCCATGGTGTTTTGCATACCATTGCCCAGCATGATACCTATGACGTTTTTACCGAGTTTTAGCTGGCTTGATACATCGTATTCATCAAAGGCCACGATATCATCAGGTGCGGTTATATAGGGCGA
>Ga0123355_10003932_pt1 | contig 21503 bp, 13 predicted proteins | sample TergutEmb28metaG_3_FD_89872 | JGI IMG/M metagenome (GOLD analysis project Ga0123355, IMG submission 89872) | Embiratermes neotenicus P1 segment gut microbial communities from Petit-Saut dam, French Guiana - Emb289 P1 | ecosystem: Host-associated > Arthropoda: Insects > Digestive system > Gut ...
AAGAACAGCAATACTGCCACAGATAAAGCCACATGCAACCGGCCCAATCTTCACATGGCCTGAAATGATCTTCAGAGCAATTCGCGCAGGGCTGAGTGTCGTAACTGTCAAGGCAGAATACAATCCCAGACATATACGAAAAGGAGCATTCGGCAAGCCCCATGATATTCTATGGGGGCTACGGGAAATGCTCCAATTTAGGTTGTTCTTATGGCACCATCATACAGGCTAATGCTAATCACTGGTAGAAAGGAGGGTTGACAAGCACATCTACGATATAGTACCCCTTACTATTCCATGGGCTCTGCATATTTGATCAAACTCAGCTGACATAACAAAACCAATAAAGACATTGCGCCTACTCATACCATTACTCAGTTGACCCATCCAATAATTGAACCCATACGTATCAACTTCTCTTCCAAGGAGGGAATTATACAATATCGTTATAAACTGCGCATTAGTTAGATTGCGATTGTTCATTTCATTACTGAATACAAATCCGTATGCGACCTGTGCTCCTGTTGAGCGTCCGCTTACAAGTTGGTTTGTCCAGCTGTTAAGACCAACAGTATCAGGTTCTCTTTGTAATGTCGTTCTATATAAACGAGTAACAAACACACGAATTAATCCGCCCGCCGGAGGAGTAAATGTACCACGTACAATCCCGGCTTCTCTGCAGAGTTGACCAAACTCAACTGAATTGACAAATCCTGCAAATACATCTTCTCGGGGAAGCCCTGCATTTAGCTGATTTGTCCAATACGCAAATCCATCGACATCAGCTGCACGATCTAAAAACGCCATGTACAGTGTGTTTACAAACTCATCATTGCTGACATTTCTATCAATAAACTCTCTACTAAAGAAAAACCCATGTGCAACATTTGCACCGGTTCCACCAGTTCTAAGTACATTTGTCCAATATTGAAGTCCTGTTTGATCATAGTTTCGTCCAAGCACACGTGTGTACAAGCGCGCAACAAATTGTCCAATCAAATCGTTTGACGGCTCAACGGTCGCTGTTAGTCGTGCAGCAAATGGCAAGCGTGCAACAAGTGTTGCTCCTTCATGAATAAGTATATAACCTTCATAAAATCCTAATGGTGCATTATAGCCGGTAAAAAGCGAGGCATCAAACTGTGCTGTGCCTCCGGGTGCCACAGTTATGCTACTATTAGTGAAGAAAAACGAACCGACAACACCGGGATTGCGTGTGAAGGACGCACTCACAGTGAATGTACGAGAAGTTTGTCTGATATTTCTTATGCTAACTACCTGTGCTGTGCTGGTTGTCCCTTGAAAATTGCCAAAACTTAATGATGCCATTTGACGTGGTAAAAATGGTGCAGACGGATTAACATCTACAGGAACATTATGTGTGACTGAAACTACAGTGTCTGCAACCAACGCAACGTGTGGTTGAACAAAACCGGCACCAACAGTAAACACTTGATTTGCAGATGAGGTTGCTAGTGGACGCGCTGTGTTCATTAATGTTGCCTTTATTTCGTTAGGTGTAAACGTCGGGAATTGTTGTCTCATCAGCGCAGAAATACCTGCAACAATTGGAGAAGCAAATGATGTTCCATCCATTAGTACATATCCACCGCCGAGTGCTGCTGTGGCAATTCCGACACCGGGGGCAATAATGTCAGGCTTTAAATGCATCGTTTGTGAAATCGGACCACGTGATGAGAAAGATGCAATATTATCTCCAAGTTGAGGTGTCCACCTTCCTCCAGCAGTCCCCGCTCCAACTGATATAACAAGGGGAGAGGTCGAGGGAGCACTTATTGTATATGAGTTCGGACCTGAATTACCTGCAGCGGTTACTACCACCACACCACTCATCACAGCTAAGTTACTCGCTGTAACTAACGGATCAAACGGGCTAGTTACATCTGGTGATCCAAAGCTCATGTTTATTATATTTGCACCATCACGACGTGCAGCCTCTATAGCTCCAATTGCAGTTCCCCCGGGGCTGACTCCACCCGTAAATCCTATTTGAATTCTGTAGCTCATAAGTGTCACACCCGGTGCCATTGCAATGACTGAACTCGCAACAGCAGTCCCATGTCCAGTAATGGGGATAGGGTAGGTTCCATCACCTGGCCAAAATGTCCAGCCGGGCAATCTGCCGGTATTATCCAGATAATTTGCGAATGCAGGGTGTCTCGGATCAACACCTGTATCAATAATAGCAACTCTCACTCCTGCTCCGGTTTGAGTTATGTTGCCTATGCCTAGCAACGATCTTGCCTCCGGCAAGAGGTTTGGATCCACAGCTGTAGAGGTTGTTTGTAATGTTTCATTAATTAAATCAGCAGTTTCTGGAGTTGATACTCTAAATAAGACGTTTGGAAACACAGCAAACACTTCAGGAAGCGATGCAATAGAATCCACCATATCAGTTGGAACACGCATATATACACCATTAAATAACTCATGGTGTTCAGAAAATATCTCAACACGACGTGCATTTGCGTCTTGTTGCTCAGGTGGCGCTCCGTGTGCTTCAAATAGTACCTCATCCGCATCGTCATAATCCAACTCTTCATGAATATTTTCATGTTGAACATCAATCACATCTTCAAAATCGTCCACGACAACAGCAATATCTGCCAACTGCTCTAAAAATAATCCATGTGCGGACAGCGCTTGCTCTTCATACGATTTGGCATCAAAAACGCGACCCGATGCAATGTTTCGGTCGCCCATTAACTCCAATGCAACAGATGATGGAGTAACAAACTGTACGATAATCTCAACGGTATCTTCATCTAATTCAAGTTCATAATCCCCTTCAAAACCTTGAAGTCCAACAGGTTCTCCAAGTGTATGAGTCAAGACATCATTAACAAAATCATCTGTCAAATCTTGTTCTTTATCAATCAATTCATTATCAACAAAGAGGTTCTCTAAATCATCACTATCACTTGGTGGAGAGGCTTCTGGCTCCTCGATTGCAACATTTTCATTTACAGTTACTTCATCGTTATACATGGCAAATGCAAGAGTTACATTAGATAGCAAAAACGTCAGAATCAGAAGAAATATTAACAACAAACGCATCTTCTTTTTCACAATAACCCTCCCTAATACAAAAATGCCACAAAAGTTTTAATAGTCTGTGACTTGTCCCATTTATCATAATACTGTCATTATCGTAATGTTATATGTATCACTTTAGTCATACCAAATTAGGTTGATAGTAATTCTAACCTTTATCGCCATAGACTTCTCTTACCTTATCTACATCACCAATACAAATAAGCTCGCCTTTATCTAACAGCAACGCACGAGAACACATTTCACTTATTTTGTTAATATTATGTGTTACTAGCAAAACCGTGACACCACCACTAATCATATCCTTAATTCGCTCTTCGCACTTTTCTTGAAACTTAAAATCACCAACACCGAGAATCTCGTCAACAATAAGTATTTCCGGCTTTACGCAGGTTGCAACAGCAAATCCAAGACGACCCATCATACCTGACGAGAAGTTTTTTAGTGCAACATCTTCAAACTCCCAAAGCTCAGCAAAGTCCATTATTTCATCATACTTTGACTCCATAAACTTCGGCGAATAGCCGTACATAGCACCATTCATAAAAACATTGTCCCTAGCTGAGCATTCAGGATCAAATCCTGCTCCCAGCTCCAAAAGCGGCGCAATTCCGCCATCAATAACAACAGTTCCTGTCGTTGGCTTAAACACACCGGCTATTATTTTAAGAAGCGTCGACTTCCCGGCACCATTGAGCCCTAAAATTCCAAAAACCTCACCTTTGTTCACCGTAAAATTAATATCCTTTAGTGCCCAAAATTCTTCATAGAACAAACTTCGGTTCACAGCTTTAATAACATATTCTTTTAAACTGCGTATTTTATCTTTGCTCATATTGAACTTCATTGATACATTTGTTACGGAAATTGCTACATTATCCAAAGTCTTATACTCCTTAAAACAAGAGATCACTGTTCTCGCGCCGAGCGCGACATGACATCAAGCGTTTCAACCCGGGGATCCCGTGCGACTTGTCGCATGAGGTGGAGCGTTGCGAGAGTTTTGCTCTCCAGCTGTTGAAGAAATTTGTACCCATCACCTACGCCGAGCTTTGAGGTGGGGAAATCTTAGCGAAGTTACAAGCTCAAAATATACTTATCTTGCTGCTTCATAAACACATAGGTCCCAACACAAAGGGAAGTCAATGCAAGACCAATACACACCATGTTTGTCCACAAGTCCGGAACAACACCATCCATCGCAACTGAACGGAAGTATTGTAAAAACTGGAACATTGGGTTCAAGCCATATAGACCTTGAAAATGCGCAGGTATGATACTGGGGTGATACATAATAGGCGTTAGAAAAAACAACATCAGCGTCAACACACCGTAGAGATAGGTCAAATCACGGAAGAACACAGCCATTGAGGACAGGAACATCGCCACGCCCAGAGAGAAAACAAAGACATAAAGAAGCGGTATTGGTATTAGAAGCATTGTCCAGTAAAACTGAGAACCTGTAACTGTAAAAACGAGCATAAATGATACAAATGTGAAGAACACGTTAATAAGAGATGATATTACTCGCGACAATGGGAAGATATACTTAGGTACATAAACCTTCTTAATTACACCCTCACTTGCTATTACAGATGTCATCGCTAATGTAGTAGATTCCTGAAAAAAGTTAAAAATCAACTGTCCACTAAAAACCCAAACCGGGAAATTTTCAATATCGTTTCTGAACAAATGCGAAAACACAAAAGACATGACTATCATTGTAAGTAGTGGATTCAAAAAGGACCACAATACGCCCAAAATGCTCTTACGATACTTGTTTACAAAATCACGTTTAACAAGCAGTTTTAAATAATATTTATAGCGATTAAAGGTTATAAGTTGAGATTTTAAATATTCGTTTCTGAAAATCACAACCAATAAAAGAGAAAGCACAATTGCAGCAGTAATTGCTAAAAATAATATTTGCGGCAAAAATAAGAAAAGATTATCTCCACGATGTCCAACTATACTCTCCGGCATGTTCATTAGTAGAACAAAAAGTACAACTACTAACGCAATGGTTATGAACACTATTCTTTTTTTTGTTAATACCATATATAACTCCCATTCTGAATTATAAGTGCATCAGAGCATAACACATTTAAGTATGTTTGTCTAATCTCTCTTGAATATATCGCGAGTATAAACCTTCTCTCTCACACATTCAAGTTCAGGGTTAAATCTATTTGCAACAATAATATCACTCGCTGCAAAAAAATCATCTAAATCTCGTACTACCTTTGACCGGAAAAAGAGCCCTTCATCCAGTTCAGGCTCATAAACAATAACCTCAATACCCTTTGCCTTTAAACGCTTCATAACACCTTGAACTGAAGACTGTCTGAAATTATCTGAACCTACTTTCATCGTCAGGCGGTAAATCCCTACAACCTTTGGATTCATTGCAAGAATTTGCTCTGAAATATGATCCTTGCGTGTACGATTAGCATCGACAATTGCACCTATTAGATTGTTAGGAACATCATTAAAGTTAGCATGTAACTGTTTTGTATCCTTGGGCAAGCAATAACCACCATATCCAAATGAAGGATTATTATACGTTGAGCCTATGCGCGGATCGTAACAAACACCTTCAATTATTTGCTCAGTGTTTAAACCACGCAACTCAGCATATGTGTCCAGCTCATTAAAGAATGATACTCGTAATGCCAAAAATGTGTTTGCAAAAAGCTTCACAGCCTCAGCTTCTGTTGAATCTGTGTATACTACGGGTACATCATTCACAAGCGCCACAGCACGCAACATATTCCCAAAGACTTCAGCTCTCTCACTTTGCTCTCCTACAATAATGCGAGATGGATATAAATTGTCATAAAGCGCTTTGCCTTCTCGTAGAAACTCAGGTGAGAATATAATGTTATCCGTATTAAACTTCTTTTTTGCGCTTTCAGTATATCCAACCGGAACCGTTGATTTAATTACTATTGTCGCCACAGAATTGGCTCTTGATATATCAGTAATTACCTTATCAACGATACTTGTATCAAAATAATTTAGCTTGGGATCATAATTTGTTGGCACTGCAATCACTATATAATCTGCATTTTTATATGCTACACAACCATCTGTTGTTGCAGTTAAATTCAATTGTTTTGATTTCAAGTAATTTTCTATTTCAACATCGGATATTGGTGAGCATCGCTTATTGACAGCATCCACTCTACTCTGATCAATATCAAAAGCAATAACATCATGCTCCTGTGCAAGGGATACAGCAAGGGACAATCCGACATATCCAATTCCAACAACAGTAATTTTCATTACACACTCCTATGTGTTTATAGTAATCAATCAGGGGTTAGTATAACATAATTCTTATGTTATCGCAAATTAGAGAGTGTATTTCTACACCCTCTAAAAAGTAGTTACTCAATTTTATTACCTATCTTTGAATGCTATAGCTTGCAGCTATTCTCGCAAATTCCGCAGAGCTTGCAAAGCCTTGAAATACTTGCTGTCTTGTCATGCCTGCATTCATTCTGGCAAGCCAGTAGTTTCGGCCGGCTACATCAGCAGGACGCCCCATAAATGCATCGTACAAAATGTTGACAAATTGAGTATTGTTGAGATTACGGGCATTCATCTCTATACTGAATATGAAACCATTACCAACCTGCGTTCCCGTCCTCCTACCGGCCATCATGTGGCTTACCCAGTACTCAAGTCCGATTGCATCTGGCTCTCTTTGTAGCGTCAGTCTGAATAAACGTCTTACAAACTCCCGTGCATGAGCGTCTGCCGCAGGCGTGAAAGTAGTGGGCGTTAATCCGGTTTGCCATACTATTTCCGTAAACTCTACTGAGTTCACAAATCTTGTAAATACTTCTATTCTTGATGTTCCGGTATTTAACCTATTAATCCAATAATTTCTACCGTGTGGATCTCCTGCTCTGTCCATAAATGTACGATATAATACATCTACAAATTGAGCATTGGTTGTATTTCTGGAGGCAAACTCATTGCTGAATACGAATCCAAATGCAACCTCACCCGGAGTTCTTGTGTCATTCATCAAATGGCTTGTCCAATAATGTAGTCCGGCCGGATCGTCAGCTCTATTTAATACATGCTGGAATATACGCCTTACGAATGCTTCTACTCCCGGGCGTTGCGGGGTTAGTGGTACTGTTTCAAAGAACGCATCAGCAAATCCGACAGATAGCGGACTGGCAAGTGAACCATCGCCCTGAGCCCGCATTTCAACTCTAACCTCAGTAATGCCGGCCGGAATATGTACATTCACCGGCACAGTTGCGCTTCCACCAGGCAAAACAATCGTAGCAAGATGTCTGTCATCACCTGTAATAACCATTGTTGCATTATGTAGCGCTCCACCTACATGACCAAATGTGCCCCTCAATCTGGTAACACCACGTCCGACAACGCTATATGTTGCAGACCCTATTCGCTCCCAGGATCCAGTCCATCCTGCTTCAGGTGTAGGCTCAACAGTTAATCCACGAAAATGATTGACACCACCTAATAGGAATGAACCCCCTTGTGGAAATCTATTAACACCACTCCTTGATGTTGATATAATCTCATTTTCTAAGAAAAGGGTGTTAAATGGACGTGGGTGTGTTTCCTGTCCGGTACCAACAGAGAGAAATGCATCCGCGAATCCAACAGATAGCGGGCTGAACGCTGAGCCATGTCCTTCATATCTAAAGACAATTCGAATGCTGGTAACTCCGGCAGGAATTGCCACATCTACAGGCACAGCCATAATATTATCTTGGATGCTAAAACCTCCAAGTAATCTGCCATCTTGTGCAGTAATCGTCAGTGTAGCATTAGTTACAAATCCATTTACACGACCAAACAGTCCTTCCAATCTGGTAACACCAAGTCCACCAATATTGAATGTGGCATTTCCGCTTTGCGCATTCCAACCAATCAATCCAGCAGAAGTCGTTGGTGTAGTCGTTAATCCACGAGAAAAAGCGCGACCGTCCAACACGAATGAACCATTTTGCGGATGACTAATCACACCATTTCTTGATGCTGCCATGATGTTACTTTCTAAATACGTACGACCAACTGAATATAATTCCAAATCATTTTCCAGCAGCTCCAAGTAATCATCATACTCAAAATCTTGATCGATAACTGAATCATATTCAGACTCATCAAGCACTTCGTCCTCGTCGAACACTTCGTCTTGAAGATAGTCACTCCCGTATACATCAGGGTCGTACTCATCTTCTGTTGTATATGCCGCAAGAGCTGTCAGCGGCAAAAAGGATAACGCCAGTATTAACACTAATAATGTTGTGAAAAAACGTTTCATAATGTGCTCCTATTTTAAATAATTAATATTCGTTATATCAACATTTCTTGCCCACTCGTAATTGACAATTTTCACTATATTTTCATCTTTCAGTTCATGCCCTATCTGTGATTTGCTTGGAAATAGCGAAAAATCGCTTCTGCTCTGTCCCGCCTTACAGCTAAGCCGCTGAACGAAATCCTATCCAGATGGTTTATTCCGCCAAATGGCGCAGCTCGTCGCGCTTCAATTACACCAACATCTTGAATATCATCAAGTCCACCGGCTCTTCCCGGACTTGGACGTAATGCTATAGCACAAAACAGTTCCGCATATGCTCTTGCACCTGCTACCCCAGTTTGATTTACAGGAAAGTCAACAAAATTCAAATATACACGTTCAGACGTGTTTCTGAATTCGTGGAACATGAAGTTTATCTGCACACGTATTACCGCATCCAAAAGTTCAGGTGGATGCATGCATGTGCCTGAACATACCGTGTTGAGATGTCTATTCATCTCTCTGGTAAAGTCGGCTTGAGATATTCCATTAGCCCACATAAAGTTTTGAAGACTTGTTCGACGTCCGTGAGACCATTGCATCAATCCAAGACCTGCTCTATTACCACCAATTTCTTGTTGGAACGGACAAAGATTTGGACCTGCTTCAGATTGTAAGTTGCCAATGATTCCGGCAATATGCTCAGGACGATCAGAAATCCCTCTAACCTGCTGTTCTATTATTGCGTTCCATATTCTTGCAACTATTGTATTGCCACGCATTCTATATTCAGGTTCTGGAGACGCGCCTCTTATTATTCCATGGGTTCTGCATATATAATCGAACTCATCCGAATTTACGAATCCGGTGAAAACATTGTATCTTGACTCGCTATTTGCTAATAGTCTTAACCAGTGCGCTCTGCCGATTGGATCGGACTCTCGTCCCAGTAGAGATATGTATAAGATTTCAAGGAACTGTGCATCAGTTAAGTTGCGATTTGACATTTCATTGCTAAAGATGAAGCTATATGCTATAGCTGCACCTGTAATACGCTCATCCATAAGGGCATTTGTCCAATGAGCAAGCCCTGTTGCATCCGGCTCTCTTTGAAGTGTTGTCCTGTACATTCGTGTGACAAACATAGTAATAAGACCACCGGGTGGAGGGGTAAATGTTCCATGCACTATTCCTGCTTGCGCACTAAATCTTTCAAATTCAGGTGAGTTCACAAATCCGGCAAAGACATCAACTCGCGATAATCCTGCCTCCAGTCTTTCCAACCAAAATGCTCTGCCTACCGGATCAGGCGAACGCCCCAGTAAAGCGTAATATAATGCATTAATGAATACTTCATTTGTATGGTTTCTATTAATAAATTCGGTGCTAAAAAAGAATCCATGTGCAACGGCAACACCTGTTCGTCTACCGGCTCTAAGATGATTCGACCAATATTGCAATCCATGTGTGTCATGATCACGATGGAGAACATATCTGAATAAACGAGCCACAAACTGCTCAATTAAACCTAGTGACATTGCTACAAGTTCTTCTTCATTTAGATCTGTATACTCATCGTCATCAAAATTATATTCAGGCATATTCGGCAACATTTCATCGTCCATATATGATAGGTCACCATCTTCAGTATTCTGATCACTTGACGAGTCGCTTTCTGCATTTTCTGTGCAGCAATCTAAATCGCACTGATTTTCTCCAACTACAAATTCATCGCTGTCAGATTGATCTGATGGCACGGCAGCATGAGCCATGCCAACTCCGGCTACCATTGACATAACTATCGAGAATATAAGTATGAACGATATTAATATCTTTCGGAATTTCAAAAAACCACTCCCCACTTGCTTTATCGCCTCGCAATCATATCAATTTTTAACCTATTTGTCAACATTTGTAACCATTTTATTACACATATAGCAAAAGGTTCTTCGGGCGATAAACGCCCTCAGAACCTTTTATTTCATTACATTTATTTCTATCTGCTTGCGAAGTATTGCAGTATTGCATCCACATAATGTGTTGCTAATGTCTGCCTCCACGTCGGGTTTGAAAGTAATGCTCGATCTTGGGGGTTTGTATGGAAACCATTTTCTGCTAATACTGAAGGAACATTAACTTCGCGAATGATTGCAAAGTTTGATGCGATTAGCCCATGTGTTCGTCTTGGTATCCCTGCTGTAGCAATATGATTAAGCAATATATCTCCTAATGCTCTGCTTTCGTTGACAAAGGAGTATCCTGTAAAATATGTCCTTGTGTTTGCATGCAAATTAGGGTTGATTAAATGCATTTCTGCGCCACGGACTGTCGTATTACCACCTGCGGTTGCATTTGAGTGTAGAGATATCATTATGAAATTATTTCTTATAACGGGATCACTTGTAAATTCAAAAACACGCCTCAGTTCCGGATGTATAGTTCTATTAGGATTAAATGGGTTAACATTCATAAGTTGGCCGGCACGTGCAGGATCACCTATTATGCTTCGCATAAGCCCGATAAGCCTGTTTATCTCAGTAATCTCAGCAGGACTTGTACGCGTAGCTCTTACCATCTCTAGTGCCCAGATATTAATCATCGCTGCACGATCAGGAAGAGGTATGTTTGCAGCTCCACTACGTGTTAAGTGTACTGTTGCACCTTGCGCTTCCAGAAGTGGTCTAAGCCTTAATGCTAAATCTAGCATTGCTACCGCCTCATTATAATCTCCCCAACCCGGAGAACCTACGGTTCCGTGCCCGGGGTCAAGTACGACAATCCTGCCTGATAATGGAAGTGGTGCATGGGGGGACGATGTCGGAGGTGTACCTCTGATAATGCCATGAGCACGACATATTTGATCGAACTCAGTTGACATAACAAATCGTGAAAACACCTCAAATCGTGAAACTCCGCCTTGTAAGCGGTTGAGCCAATATGTTCTACCACCGGCATCAGAGTCACGTCCTAATAATGTGTTATATAATATCTCAATAAACTGAGCATCAGTCAAGTCACGATCAATCATTTCAACACTAAAAATAAACCTATACGCTGTTAACGCACCTGTTGAACGTCCTCTTCTTAGGTTATCTGTCCAATAATTAAAGCCGTGTTCATCCGGTTCTCTTTGAAGTGCTGTTCTGAACATACGCATGATAAACACTGGAATCAGGCCGCCTGCAGGAGGAACAAAGGTTCCGCGAATTATTCCCGCATCACGACAAAGTTGATAAAATTCCTGGGAATTGACAAAATCAGCAAATACATCCTCACGGGACCACATATCAGTTAACTTGCCAACCCAATAGGCTCTGCCCCACGAGTCAGCTTCACGACCTAATAGTGCTCTATATAATATGTTAACGTACTCCAGGTCACTAAGATTTCTCTCTAGAAGCTCATCGCTGAAGAAGAAGCCATGTGCAACCTCTACGCCTGTTCGCGTGCCTGCTCTGAGATGATTTGCCCAATAATCTAAGCCATCTAAATCAAAGCCACGGTTAAGAACATATATATATAGCCTTGCAACAAATTGATCAACCAAATCAAGTGACAGTGCCACAATTTCATCTTCGGACAAATATAAGTAATTATCATAATAATCAGTATCATCTGCATCATTCGGAATAAATGGCAATGCATCAATATCCGCGCGTGAGTCACCATCTTCCGGCTGTACAATGTTTGTGTCCGAATACTCACCGTTATCATTGATATCCTCGCTTGTATAGCCCTCAAAATTTGCAGCAATGGCAACTCCAAAGCTACCACCTGCAAACGAAAATGCCATTGCAAAAATAAGTATTAATGCTACAATAAATTTTCGAAAACGCAAAAAATCACTCCTCATCCAGTTTATAATAACAATATTCATTGCCGGTCATACTATCATCTATATGTCATTTTGTCAATGTTTGTAACCTTTTGTAGCTATCAAGCTCATGGAATTACTATTCTAATGCTTCAAGATAAAATGTGTGTATTCCTACATGTGGGCGCAGCAAATTCAATGGTCCGGGATTCCAACCTGTAAGCCAGTATTCAAGAACACTAACCTGGGACGGTGAGCTGTGAATTATGCTGCGACTATATTCATCTATAGCTTCTATTGTTGAGGATATACGATAAAAATTGCGCTCGTTAACATTCGGGATATCAGTGAATTGTACAAAAACACTGTGAGGAAATATATAGCTCTCTGTTCCAAATGAAATGCTGTTAAAAAAGAATCGTCTGTAATGGTCACTTACCAGCACTATGCTTCCCGGCTCCAGACTGTTTACTGCTTCAACAATTTCTCTTTGGCTTCTGATTTCTACAAGTGAAATATCATTATTTAATGCCAGTATCGCCGAAAACGGGAGCATTATTGAAAGACTCACTGCAGCTACAATGATTTTGCTTGCCACCCTAAACTTTGAAATAGCAACTCCACCCAATATCACCAGTGCCGGTATGTACGGCACTATATATCTTGCAAAGTAATAGTAATATGAAACCCCAATTTGTAAAAATGAAGGCGTAAATAATGCAGTAAAAAATACAATAACTACTACAGGAAATGCCTTCTTCGTATAGAAGCTTTTTTTTCCAAAAAATATACTAAATAAAATAATTGCACATAACACAAAACCGCTCCCAAATGCAATAGCAAATATCGTCAAGTTTGGTATTGTAGCAAGTCTCCCACCGCCGTGAAAATGAGTATGTATGCCTCCGGGATTACCATCGGCAATGTTAAGCCACGCTATGACTGTTGCGATTATACAAATAGCTGTCAGCACTATCATCACTATCGGCAATGCCGATTTAAGCTTTACACACTCAACTTTTCCTTTTGCCATATAAAATCGTACTAACAATAACAACCCTATTGCCGCAAGACAAACCGGAAAGATAAGCCCATATTGGGAAGTGTCCGCAAAGAAGTGTATATCAAATCTTCTGAGGGGCACGAATAATCGCATATAGTTATCAAATGTATATTGAGGCGCAACAAAGGTCATAGATAGGTAGCCTATTGCATAAAATAATATTGCCATCAGCCCGGAAAACCATGCTCCAACATCTCTTTTATATAGTGCCAATCCGATAAATATTATCACAAGCATCGGCATGATCACAAAGATGCTAACATGGAAGAAGGCAAATGCTGCAACGGGAATCCATAATAGCCATGAGGATGCTTTTCCGTTACTCGTCAGATAATATATAAGCAAAGCTATAAGCATTGAGAGATATATTTCTGTAAGGGATGCTTTTGACGTCCACAAAACCAGTGGAGACAAGGCATAAACCAATGTTGGTATCGAGCTGGTCAGCTTACTAAATCCGAAATTGATGTTAAGCGTAATAAATATCAAAACAATCGTGATTAGATAGGGTAGTGTTAGAGCATGCATGAGATATTCGGCTCCGAACATCATCCCACTAACCGACTGTAATGCCGGCAAATTTGGTAGTCCGTGGAATATTGCCGAATTGATAGGATTCGCCCCTGCAGGAATTGTACCACGACCTTCATTAAACTCAATTGCATAAAATCCAAGACCTGTGAATTGTTGAAGTCGCAAGTTCTCCAAAAAAATCTGTCTATCCAAATCATTTGTCAACAGCTCATACTCTTTTACAGTAACTACATTACTTTCTAAGCCATCAATCATCAATAACGCATTCATCTGGTATACACCCTGATCTTGTGCCATTCCGAATATTTCAAATTTTTGAAATGTAAATAAAAATCCAATAATGAGAATAACTAATAAGCATAGTGGAAAGTATTTCACTTTCTCTATGCTACTTAATGACTCTATATTTCTATACTTAAATAGAAAAATAAAAGTCAGCCCAACTATGGCAATAAGTGAAATGACAATATACACCAAAGTAACGCTATATATTCCAATGGCAAAAGCGCCCAGGCTAATAATCATGAAAGCACACAAGTATAGTGCTGCACCGACTGCAATGTTACGAATCAGCAGAAGTTTACCTGAGTGCAGCGCATCAACTGCGGCATATAGAACGATAATAAATATCGTGGCTAACAACAGTAATATATTCATTTCAAACCCCTATATCTACCTCACCAATCACGCGTTACCTTTTTATCCTCAACGCGAAAAACAATGTCGCAATGCTCTATCGTACTCAATCTATGTGCTACTATTATTATTGTCTTATTCCCATGAAATCCTATTATAGCATCCATTACGGCCTTTTCAGTTTCTGTATCCAATGATGATGTGGCTTCATCAAGCACTAAAATTGGTGGATTCTCATACATAGCCCTTGCAATGCCGATTCGCTGTCTTTGACCTCCGGACAGTCTTACTCCACGATCGCCTACAACGGTATTTATCCCTTCCGGCAACGATTCTACGAACTCTTTAAGTTGTGCCTGTTCGAGAGCCCGCCATACTTTTTCTTCTTCTATTTTGTCCGGATCTATTCCAAACGCCACATTTGCCAATATACTTTCATCTAGCAGATAAATTTGTTGAGGTATATAACCTACACTCTGACTCCACTCATCAAAATGCAAATGAATTGATTTTCCTTCATAATATACGCCACCCTCATCGGGGGTCAATATTCCTAGAATCAAATCTGCCAATGTTGTTTTGCCTGCTCCTGACGGACCAACAAATGCAACTGATTTATTTTTCGGTATCGAAAATGTAACCCCTTCCAACACCGCTTCAGCTGTACACGGATACTGAAATGTCAGGTCATTTATCACTATATCCTCTCCGGACCCACATTTACTGTCAAGATATTTTTCAGACACAGTAGCCGAAATATCCGCTTCCTCAAATAGACTCTTGTATACCGCGTCTACCGAAGCTTTATTATACAAAACCGTATTAATACTGTTAACTTGTCTTGAAATCGCCGGCAACAATCTGAATGCTGCAAGCACAAACAAGCTAAGCTGCGGCACCAGCCCGGCAACATCTGCACCACTTATAATAAATGCACCCAACATAACAAATGCGCCACCGAAACAAATGAGTTCTATCGCTATTTTGGGCACCAGATCAAGAGTTCTATACTGTGTTTTTGTTTTGACCGCTATATTATTGTTAATCTTGAATGCATTTTGAAAGTATTTTTCGCGGTGCAATACCTTGATTTCTTTAATTCCACCCAGTGCTTGTAATACAGCTTTATTCACACCTATTGCCGCCTCACGGTTCTTTACACCCAATTTGCGAATTTTTTTCCGAAATGCTTTAAAGTAAAGAAACACACATATAAGTGCAAGTAACAAGACACAAAGAGTCATGACCGGAGATGTTGCTAATAATAGCCCTAAAATAAATAACGACATGATGAAGTCAGTCGCAAAGGATAGTAGTCCATTAATCATCCCAAACATCTCAACAACATCCTGGCTAATTATGCGCTTTAATTCTGCTACATTACGGTTGGTGTGGTATAGGTAGGAAAACCCCAGTACCTTTTTAAGAAGTTTTTGGGAGAAGAACGCCTGTCGATTAGCAACAAATCGAATTTTTGCACGGTTAAGGATGAACGAATAAACACCGCGCACTATATACACCGTCGCCAGCATAAATGCCATAGTGCCTAAAAATACGTTCACACTCCTGAATCCAAATAACTCATAAACCCAATTTAAATACGGATTTGTATAAAGCATAGTGTTGTCCAACAAAACTGCAATAAATGGAGAGATAAGAGAGAGGGCAAACATTTCCAAAAAGCCACCAATAATGATAGCAATCAGCAATATCAAGAGCTTTATCTTTACATTGCGATCAAATATTTTATTTAATTTACGTATAAGTGCCATTTCATGATTTCCTTTGTTTCTTAGTCCAACATTTCCATTTGTCGTAAATACTCTGCTGTCCCTAGTGACAAGACTTCTGCTAGCTGATCATCTGCTTCAAAATAACCAGCATCATACAAAGATTTTGTAAACTCATAATGACTTATCATATTGTGGATTGCAAACGAGCCCCATAATGATCCACGACTTTGCACGGTACCGGGAATCTTATAACCGCTGGAATACCTATTCTTGGATAGGAAGAGATTCAAATTAAACAATTTAATCCGTCCGGGCGAAAAGTGCAGCAAATCAACAAGGATCGCTTGTAGCAGGTTTTCTCCACCTTGAAACATAAAATAATCAGCCATGCCGCTTTTTTTTCTTCCCCATCCTTCTTGCACCAGCCTATGCTGAAAGTCATAATCAATGTGCTTGAATACTGCCATTTTTAAATCATCGAAAAATCGTTTGTCACCCATCTGTGATATATGATATAAAGCTAATCCGCTGTAGTAAGAAATATCTACTCCGTAGCAGCGCTCGTCTTTGCTCAAGTATTCAACGCCTCTATATGTCATACGTACTATTAAATCAAAATCCTTTATAGTATCACCAATATGCTCATCATTTGATGACGGTCCTAAAATTGCAATACTTTTCCCTTTAATAATATCATTGAATTTTTTATCCGCATCTGTTAGCGGTGTAATTTGGGTTTGTGTTTTTGAATTGATCTCATAATTAATAATTGTGTATCTGGTTCTGTATGATTCGTCGGTGCTTCTTACCGTCGTTCCTATACGCTCTAACACATCTAACGCTTTATCATACTCTCCTGCACAAAAATAAATAGCAAACAACCTGCGCACACCAAAAAATTGAATGCGCTTCTTTTTCTCGTACTTTTTTAGTAACTTGCTTACTGTGACATTTCTGATATTATCCGCTAAAACAAAAAGTCCTCCGGCTATTGCAAGCACTTCAACAGTCATCAACCACATAATTGACAGCTTTGCTTCGCTTGACTCCAAAGCAACACAAACACATTCTGTTAATGGTTTATACTCACTATTAGAAACTCTGGCATTTATTGCCGTGCAAATAAGTTCTGTTATCTCCCGTTCCCTACTGTTCATAAATCGAAACACAAATAAATCTTTCAAATCTATGATGCCTATCGGTTGTTGCACTTCAAATTTTGCTTTCGAAATTCTTCTTATAGCTGCATTCGTTTTACTGTAAAGTTTGCATTTAATGCAAATATGATTGGCAATCTCTTTGAAGGCTGGAAGGCTCCTACATGACACAAGTGTATGTATTTTTGCAAACTGATTAATAACTTGCTTAATTCCGCTTGTTTTTTGTATTTTTGTCATCTCCTAGCTTTCTAATGTTATATAGAAACATTTTTTTATAACTTCGTACTTAATTTCATCCAAATGTAGATGGCACTCCTACTTTGCGCAGCTTATGGGATAAACGCCACTCTTCAAGTGCTCTATGGGGAGCTTTTACCCAGCGTTTAAACGAGGGTCTTAGATATCTAACATACTTTTCAGTATTAACCGGAGTGTTATACACAGCTACTTTATCTATGTTGTCCTTGCATCGTTTTCCTGACTGGACAAGTTTCCATATCTGTAACATGCGCTTCGCCATATAAGCCAAAAATGCCCTCTTTACTTTGTCAGAAATAATAATGCCCTCAACATAATCAAACCAATCAGTCCACTGATTAATTCTATTTATACACGCATCCGTAGATAAATCATTGCTTACTGAGCTCCCCCTGTGAATATGAACATAACTGAAGATTTCACTGTACTCCACCCTCTCTGCATCGAGATATAATCTCATTGCAAAATCAAAATCCTGGAATGAATCATACCGCGGTTTAAATCGTAAGTTAATTTTGTTTATATAATCTAATCTCACAAACTTACTAGCATTTGAACAAGGCAGTTGCTTCCTAATACGACGCATAAGAACATACTCCTTATAGTCGCCTGATATATACGGTGGGTAGCGTATCGCTCTATCTATGGAGCTTCTTGATTCTCCCTCATATGTTTCCCTATAGTTACATTGAAAAATATCAATAGGCATATTATCAACTGCAAGACAGTTTTTGATTTTATCATATACTTTTTGAAATATGCCTTCTTCAAAATAGTCATCATTGTCTAAAAAAGTTATATACTCTCCCATTGCAACATCAATGCCATCATTTGTTGCTCTGGAAATGCCGCCATTTGTTTCGCGGTGCAACACTTTGACTCGCTCATCTTTTTCCGCCAGCTCATCACACATTTGTGCCACATTTCCCGGAGAGCAATCGTTGACAAGAATCAACTCAACATCTACAAAGGATTGTTTTAAAATACTATTTGTCGTTTTTCCAAAATATTCCTCTGCACCGTAGCAAGGGATAACGATTGAGAAAAAGGGTCTGTTCATTCGCTTGCTCCTAAACATCAAAATCATACTGGCTTTATTTAGAATATAGAACTTCAAACATCGAGTTTATCCTGATATCAACTCAACCTACTTAGCTGTTTTATATGATCATGCATTACATCATAATATTTCTGTATCATCGTAAATGCATTTATTATCATCTGATCATATGTGTCTAAATTGCTTAACCACCCTTCAACTTCCTCTACAACATAGGGATTAACATTGTCCGATAACATAGAATTCAGCTTTCGAATATATCTATTTTTTGGAAATGATGTATAGCTATATGCCGGAATTGACGGAAGTCCGAGAACTTGATTGACTCCGGCACCGCGACTGTCTTCTTCTATAAGTATGGATCTTCTGGCTTGACTTAGATTATATATATGAGCGTGTACACGATATCCTACATGCAAGTCACATTCATTGTATTCTCCGAAGCCTTCGGCTCCATATGCGATATCTTTATATTTCACACCCATCACATCTAGCTCACCCACTAAATCTTGAAGAAGTGCACCCTTTTTATCGGATGTATTGGCATCCGCACTAATACCGCGGTGAAATATAAACAGTAGTTCAGCTTCAGGATACCTCATGCGTAACCATTTTAGCAACTTCAACGTATTTGCATAATTTTCCGGTTTTCCGGGATCTGATATAGCAATTCTTTTGATTTGCTGTTTGTTATTGCAAAAACCTGATTTGCCAATATACTCAACATCGTACCAGGCCGGACATCCCGTTACCACTGAACTCTTATAGTTTTGGTGATTTAATATTTTCGCTGTAATTACATCACGACAGCCAAGGTTCATGCCATCTTTTTCAACACGGTCTAATAGTTTGCGTGCACTTTCGCTGAACGAAAACGAAAAGATATCCGTGCTGGCGCTGCTCCGCACATTGCAACCACCGCCTATTATCAAAAACGGAGGAAGGATTTTACTCAAATCATTAACCAGTGGAAAAACCTTTGGATAAACAGCGCGATGATACATGGGTCCGCCCGCAACTACCACCGCGTCGCATCCATTCACTTTCTCCAACTCTGCATCCAGAGGTAGGCGACGTTCAAACTTCATTATCTCGCATCCCGTAATAACATGTTCAAGTAATTGACATGTACGTTCAACAATCAGGAAATCCCCTGCGTTCTTATATGCACCACTTAAAAGGGCTATCTTCATCGCTATCTACCTCAGTTTTATATTTTTATTCGCCACTATACCATTTCCCAAGTCAAAACCGTATCTTCAGCCAAATCGGCATTAACCTTACGACCTATAACTATATCCGTATACTTAGGCGAGATGCCTGTACCGGGACGTTTAGCCATTAGATCTGTTTCTTTTATTTCCTCACCTGACTTCATATCTCTCGTCAATACTAAAGAGCGACGAGCTTCACGACGAGGCGTTAGCTCACAATCTAAAACTCTCTTGTCGCTCGGCTTAGTTGTTTCACATATTAGCTTAAAGTTTTCTGTGGCTTTGGCAAAGTCTTCAGGATCTCCGCCATGATAATGATCATTTCCCGGCAATGTTTTATTTAGGGTGAAATGCTTTTCGATAACTTCTGCTCCAAAAAGATACGCCGTACTCAAAACTGTCATAGTAGGATCCGGAGGAGTATGGTCACTGTAGCCGATTCTCAACTGCGGGTAAATACGCTTCAAATTTCTTATTTCTTCTAAGTTCGCATCTTCATATTTACATGGATATGATAAAACACAATGTAACAGTACAACTTCAGGACAGCCTGCATCTAATGCAGCGTTTAAAGCCTCATCAACTTCATACAAATGCGCTGCCCCTACAGACTGATAAATCGGCTTCCCCTTTTTTGCAATATGTCTTATAAATGGCAAGTTCGTGAGATCTGAAGACGATATTTTATAGTGCGGCACCAATGGCTCCAAAAAGTCAGCAGACTCATAATCAAATGGCGTAGACATAAAATCAATATTGCACTCATTTGCAAATTTCGCCAGCTCTTCATACTCAGCTTTTTCAAAATTGTCATGCTTAAGGAAAAGTTCGTACTGTGTTGCTGTCGGTTCCTTTGTTGTATCCCAATAAGCCGGAGAATTTTTTGATACGATGGTGTCTGCTTTGTATGATTGAAATTTGACTGCATCTGCTCCGGAGTGCTTAGCTGCTTTAATATACTTTTTTGCAGCCTCCATTGGTGTGATATCCAACTCTTTTGCTGTGTCATAAAAGTTCACGCCTACCTCAGCTATGAAATATGGTTTCTTCATCATCATTTACTCCTTCATTGTATTTTATTTTGTTACTTAACAAGATCATTAATCGCATTCATAACACGCTTGCGCCCGTTTCGTAAGTCATGTAATAAGAACGTATCTTGTATTTTCTTTCTATCTTTCTGCGACATACTCAAATATAAATCAAGGGTTGTCTCTAATTTATGCTCACTGCAATTAAGTCCTAAGTATGCAAATCCGTTTTCGTTGCAGACAAAACCATGCTTAGTTTCTCTCTTGTTTTGTGCCAGAACTATAGATGGAATTCCTAGAATTGCCAATTCATATGCAGTGCGCCCGCGAGATGTTATGGCAATATCATTAGCGCGCATAAGCTCAGGCATGTTCTTTACATCATATAGTATTTTTATGTTATCGCAATTCTTTTCCAGTAGGCTGTCGATGTTTTCCTTGGCTCGCCCTAATGCAATAGTAAAATTATACTCTGAATATTTATCTTTTTCAATGATTTTCAAAAGCATGTCTGTATAATTACTCGGGTCTGCACCGCCAAAGCATACAAAAACATTCTTAACTTCCGGTCGAATCTCTATAGGCTCGAAAAACAGAAACGACTTAGCTGCAACATAATATCTTTCTCCGGA
>Ga0123355_10003933_pt1 | contig 21501 bp, 25 predicted proteins | sample TergutEmb28metaG_3_FD_89872 | JGI IMG/M metagenome (GOLD analysis project Ga0123355, IMG submission 89872) | Embiratermes neotenicus P1 segment gut microbial communities from Petit-Saut dam, French Guiana - Emb289 P1 | ecosystem: Host-associated > Arthropoda: Insects > Digestive system > Gut ...
AATTATTTCCGCGAAAGTGAAGTTAAGAAACAAATAGAGAAATTTGTAAATGAAAAGCCAGAGGCAGTTGCTTCATTATTGCGTAACTGGCTAAATGTCGAGGAGTGGTAAGGAATGCCAGTTACCGCCAGTTCAACTGCTGAGACTATTAATGGGCGCGAGAAGGCCGCAATACTGCTTATCGCGCTTGGCCCTGAGAAATCAGCACAAATATTTAAACATCTAAAAGAATCTGAAATTGAGTCTCTAACGCTGGAAATAGCCAATACCCAAACGGTATTGCCTGAACTACGTGACGAGGTTCTTGAAGAATTCTATCAAATTTGTTTAGCACAGCAGTATATCACCGAGGGTGGTATTGCATATGCCAAACAAATATTGGAGAAGGCTTTGGGTGAAAATAAAGCCTTTGAAGTGTTAAGCAAACTTACAGTTTCGTTGCAAGTTCGTCCTTTCGACTTCATCAGAAAAACAGATGCAGCGCAAATTATCAACTTTCTTCAAAACGAACACCCACAAACAATCGCGCTTATACTTTCATATTTGCGCCCAAAACAAGCAGCAGAGGTTATCGGAGGGCTTCCCCCTGATAAACAAGCCGAAGTTGCTAAACGTATAGCGCAAATGGAAGGCACATCTCCAGAGGTTATTAAGGAGGTAGAAAAAGTGTTCGAGAAAAAACTATCTGCCCTAATGACCGAAGATTATGCACAAGCTGGTGGTGTGGATGCAATCGTAGAAATTTTAAACGCTGTAGACCGCACGACAGAAAAGCATATCTTGGAAACTTTGGAAGTAGAAGATGTCGAACTTGCAGAAGAAATTCGTCGCCGCATGTTCGTATTCGAAGATATTCTTATGCTTTCTAACCGTGATGTTCAATCTGTTCTTAAAGAAGTTGACCAAAAAGAATTGGGTATTGCCCTCAAAGGCTGTTCTGAAGAACTTAAAGCCCACATTTTTGCAAACCTTTCAAAACGCCTTGCAGCCATGATTCAAGAAGATATGGATTATATGGGACCTATACGAAGAAGCGACATGGAAGAATCTCAACAAAAAATCGTAAATATTGTACGCAGATTGCAAGAATCAGGCGAAATAATAGTAGCTCGTGGTGGTGAGGGTAGTGATGTTGTCCTCTAGTAGACGTGTGATGAAACCTGGGACGTACACAATCGACCAAGAAAACAGAGTTGTTTTGGATATTGTTACGCCCCCCTCAGAGGCTTTGATACCAGGTACTGGTACAGCCGCCGCCGATGAAGACATGGCAGAAGGTGGAAGCGAACACCACAAAGTTAGTGCCGAAGAGCAATCAAAATACCTTGTAAGTCAAGCAAAGGCGCAAGGCGAACAGATTGTTCAAGATGCCATAATTGAAGGCTCTGCTAAACGTGCAGACATTATAAAAAAAGCAGAAGCCGAGGCAATTCAAATTCATGCAGACGCACAAGACAAGGGTTATAAAGATGGTATGAATGCCTGTGCCCAAGAAGCAGAAGCCATTCGCGCCGAAGCCCAACAAGTACTTGACAATGCTTGTGCAGAACGCAAAGCCATGGAAGACAGCTTAGAGCCAGAAATGCTTGATATTATCATGGGTATCACTGATAAACTCATTGGTGACACCATAAAGTTAAACCCGGCAGTAGTAGTAAATCTAATCAAACAAGGGTTGTCTGCTTCAACAATCACAGGTGATGTTATAGTTTACGTTTCTCCACAAGATTTTGAGAATGTCCTAGCAAACAAGGACGAAATTCTAGCTTTAACAGACGGCTCTGTAAAGTTGGATATTGTTAAGGATTTAAGCCTTAACCCAACAGATTGCGTAATTGAAACACCATTCGGTAATGTTGATTCAAGTTTAGGGCAGCAGTATGAAAACTTAAAAAGCGACTTAACGTATATCTTAAACCAAAAGTAAAAAGCGGTAACGCCGCTTTGCGGGACGCGCAGGGGCACGTCCCCTACAGAAAAGACAAATATTACAGCAAATGTTAAATCCCAAACCGAAAAACGCGTATGCGTTTTTCAGAACAGGGGTTAAGGGGACTTGTCCCCTTGCGGGGGTTTGGGGGCAGCGCCCCCATAAAAAAAGTAAAAATAAAGCAACAGTGGGGGCGACCTTGGAAGCAATTAATTTATCTAAGTACCGCACGGTACTGGACAAAAACTATATCCGCAAGTTGGGGCGTGTTTCGCAGGTCGTGGGACTAACCATTGAGTCTGTGGGACCTGATGTAAACATTGGTCAAACTTGCTTGATAAAATCTGGAAAGTACGGTGAGTCCGTGCTTTCCGAGGTTGTTGGTTTTAAAAACAACAACATTTTACTTATGCCTTTGGGTAATATGCAAGGTGTAGGCCCTGGTAACATCGTGCAAGCCCAAGAACGTCCTATTACAGTATCTGTTTCAGACTCTCTTTTAGGGCGCGTTTTGGATGGACTTGGTAGACCAATGGATGGATTACCAGAGATTGAAGATGGTAAAGACTATTTTGTTACAAATCCAGCTCCAGACCCTTTGACCCGCAATCGTATCGACACTCCTCTAACTCTTGGCGTGAAAGCAATAGATGGCTTACTCACAATTGGAAAAGGACAACGTGTTGGAATTTTTGCGGGTAGTGGTGTAGGAAAAAGTACTCTAATGGGTATGATTGCGCGCAACACTCATGCAGATATTAATGTAATTGCATTGGTTGGTGAGCGTGGGCGCGAAGTTCGTGAGTTTATCGAAAAAGACCTGGGTGAAGAAGGACTCAAACGTTCTGTATTGGTTATTGCTACATCAGACACGCCGGCTTTGGTGCGCCTAAAGGCGGCAGAAGTTGCAACCAGCATAGCAGAATATTTTAGAGAACAAGGTAAAGATGTAATGTTACTTATGGACTCTTTAACACGTTATGCAATGGCGCAACGTGAAGTTGGGCTTGCAATTGGCGAACCTCCTGTATCACGTGGTTATACGCCTTCTGTATTTTCTACAATCCCGCGCCTACTTGAAAGAGCTGGTAATTCTGACAAAGGTTCAATAACAGGCTTATACACCGTTCTTGTGGATGGTGACGACCTTACAGAACCTGTTACAGACACCGCCCGAAGTGTTTTGGATGGGCATATTGTACTGTCACGTAAAATTGCAAACCGTAACCACTACCCAGCCATAGACGTACTAGCTAGTGTATCGCGTTGTATGAGTGATATTGTTGACAAAGAGCATAAACATGACGCAAACGAAATTAAAAAACACATGGCTATATATGCTAATTCAGAGGACTTAATTAATATTGGTGCGTATGTAAAAGGCTCTAGCGCAGAAATTGATGATGCAATAGCCAAACATGCTCCAATAAGGGATTTTTTGGTTCAAGCCACAGAGGATAAATTTTCATTTGAGGAATCTCTTAATATCATGAAAGAGATTGTGGGTTGAGGGGTTTATAATTATGGCAAAATTTAACTTTCGACTGCAACAATACTTAGGCATTAAAGAACAAATTGAAGACCAAAAAGAGCTTGAATATGGTAAAGCTCTTCAAAAGGTTGAGGAAGAAAAAGCAATACATAGGGATTTATGCGCCCGTCGAGATAATCAAATCGAAGACTTGCGCGAGGCATTAACACGCCCTATAGACCCTATTGAAGTGCGTCGTTACAATAATGTAATCGACCGCATAAAACAACAAATTATAATGCAACTTGAAAAAATTGCCGCCGCAGAAGCATTTGCAGAGCAAAAACGATTAGAACTTGTTCAAGCAATGAAAGAACGAAAAGCACTGGATATTGTAAAAGATAACCAGCGTGAAGAGTTCTTACTTGAGCAAAATCTAGCAGAACAAAAGCAAGTAGATGAACTTGTAAGTTTTAAATACACCGAACGATTGCAACAACACGCATAATTCGGAATTCGGATTAGGAGGGGAATATATGGCAGCCAGAGTAGGCGAACGGGAAGAAATGCCCCCTGAAATGGATAATTTTGATTCACCGCCAAATACACCCAAAAAACGACCCAAACGTTCCAGAAGTGGCGGCGATGGTGTTGGTTTTGTATTATTCTTGATTTTTCTATTGTTAATTTTGGCAATTGTAGCCATTTTGTCCTTAAATTTATTTGGTTGGCGTGAAGCGCATGTTATGCCGTTTTTACGAGAAGCTCCAGTTATTGGAAACTTGTTTACAAATGCAGAAGTAAGGGAAGATGCAAGAACTCATGACGAACTAACGGCACTTAATTCTGCCCAAGCAAGTCGCATAGAACGTGTTGAATATGAATTAGACAACTATCGCATACGCCTAGCAGAAGCAAATGCAACAATTCACGAATTACAGCAACTTCATGATGAAATAGACCGTTACCGCGTTGCTATTAGGGAATGGAATAGAATGCTTGCACATGACGACCCAGAAGCGTTTGCAGAGAGATTTTTCGATTATGTAGACCCCACTTACATTCCTTGGTTAATGGGCGAAGTTGATACAATTCTTGCCTTTGATGCTAATACCCGGAGAATGGTTGGTATTCTTAATAACATGGAAGCAAATAGTGTTGGTGAAATACTTCAACAATATCTGATGACAAACCAGGACCACATGTTGCGTCTTTTACATGCAATGGGTAGTACACGTGTTGGGGAAGTTTTTGACACTATGGAGGCAGAAGTGACTTCTGTAATGCTGGGGATGATGGCTAGACCTACACCAGATTTTCGCAGAGCACCTCAGCAACTCCCAGGAGCAAACTGATTTAATGTTTTGATGAATTAATTTATGGTATATCCGCGTTAAACGCGTTTATATATATGTAAGTGGGGCATATGCCCAAATATTCTTAATATTTTAATATTCCTTTTGGAAAGGAGGAGAAATATGGACGCATTATCAAAAGTGCTTAATGGCTCATCTATCTTTCAACCTAAGGTTAAGACCCAAAGCCAAGCAGGATTTGATATGTTTTTCGCAACAGTAGCAGAGCAACGTACACCAGTTGAAACCACTGATTCTACAGCTCGTCACAATCAAAGTGGCAACAGGAACGGAAATGACGACAATTCAAGAGGGCGTGACTCTCGTGTAGACCGTGCCGACAATGCCACACGCAACAACTTGCGCACTCGTAGTAATTCCGCGCAAGAAACGGAAGCCACAACGGGGGGGGCATGTGTAGAGCAAACTACTAATATGCCAGTTGAAACGGCTGTAGACGAGCAGGAAGCAATTGTTGCAATCGCAGCAATTTTGCAACTACCTGTAGAAGAGGTGGTTGCCTTATTAGACGAGTTAAATATGGAAGTTTCAGATTTAACCGAGCCTAAAATGGTTTCCAAGTTTTTGCAATTGGCTTTAGGTGCAGAAACAGCAGCAGATTTGCTAAAAGACCCCAACTTCCCAGAAATGTTTAAAGCAATCAATGAAAAAATGGCGGAACTGGTAATTGAAGCAGAAACTACTGTAATAAGTGGTAAAGTTGTTGATTTGAGTGCGCAAATTCTACAAGCGGCAGAAACACTACAAGTTGCCGATATTGAAGGTTTGCAGGTATCTTTAGAGGATGGTCAAGTGGTTGTAACAGACGAATCTACAACAACTACAAACACCACTGAAACAACTACTACACAAGCCACTGTAAACACAGAGCAAGAATTAGCCCAAACAGCTTTAAAACACAGTGAGGGCGAAGGCTTAAAAATGGCAGATGTGGAAGCACCTTTACAAGAGCAACCAGTAACAACTGCAATGGTTGATTCAAATGCTCCAAAAACCGTAGCACAAGAAATAATCAAAAACGCTACTCCAACTCCACAAGTGGACGCAGTTAAGGTAATTTAGCAAATCATGAGCCAAGTTAAAGTTACAAACTTTGGCGGAAATGTTGCAGAAATGCGAATGACTTTACGCCCTGAAAGCCTTGGGGATATCGTTTTGCGCGTAATGACTCAAAATGGTATTGTAACTGCACAATTTGAAGCAGAAAACCAAAGAGTCAAAGAGGCTCTTGAAGCCCACTTTAGCCAATTGCGTAATGCATTGGAAGAGCAAGGTTTAACTTTTTCAGAATTATCTGTGTCTGTTCGCCAAGAAAAAGGCAGCGCTAGTGAATTTGAGCGTGGCAGACAGTCCACACGTCACCGCATGAACAGTATTAATGGTGTTGGTGAAGTGGAAGAAGAACTACCACCCCCAGTGGTAAGCCTACATGATGGGGTAATTGATATTACAGCGTAGGAGGTGTATGTGTAATGTCTGATGCAGCAATGTGGGGCAATTTGGGTGCAATGCCCCAAGTAGAACAAAGCTGGGCAACTACAACACGCGTACCAAATAATGACCTAGACCGTCACGCATTTTTACAACTTTTGATGACCCAATTACAAAACCAATGCCCAATGAATCCAATGGATGACATGGATTTTGCCGCGCAAATGGCACAGTTCTCTGCTCTTGAGCAAATGATGAACTTAAATACAACATTTGAGCGTACTCAAGCATTTGGTATGATTGGTAAAATCATAGATGCACAATTCATAAATCCAGTTTCTGGTGAGTGGGTTGATGTTGAAGGCGAACTTGTTACAGCAGTAACACGCCGTGGCGATTCTGTGTTTTTAACGGTTGTGCGTGATGGTGCGCCAATGGATGTACCGTTTGATTCTATATCACAAGTTAGTGAAGATTTTTTTGTATCACAACAATTGGATATTATTTTCAATCAAGTACAGGGTACTCGTGTACAGGATATGATTGGGCGTTATGTTCAAGCAGTTACTGTAAATGGACCACAAAATGCGCAACGCCTTGAGTTTATTGAAGGGCGCGTTGATTCCGTAAAACTTAACGGGCACCAAGCTATTTTGGTAATTGGTAATCGTGAAGTATTCTTTAATGAAGTTTCTTCTGTAGCCGACAATATGCGTCTAATTGGCTCTGAGGCTTTCACTCATGGCGATTATGTAACAGGTGTTGACATTGTAAGAAGTGGCACTACTACAAGAGCATACTTGTTGTTTAACAACGATTCACGTATACACATTAACAATATCACTCTTGCAACGGATTCATTAAACTTTGTTGGGCTTCCTTTTAGAGACGGTCCAGTTTCTGGAATAGTGGAAGATGTCCAAATCCGTGCAGGTGTTCCATTCTTGAATGTGCGTCGTGAAAATGGTGATATTAGCCAAGTGAACTTTGCAGATTATCTTGCAAGACGTTCAGGGCAAGCAACAGATGGTAATGGAAATGTTGTTGATGATGAGAGTGATGACTAATGAATTCCGTGAATTCGTTACATCTTCATTTAAAACAAAGTCAAAGTCAAAACCAGAACCAGAATAAAATCGAGCAACAACGTACTGGTGTTAGTGGCGTTAATACCATAAAATCACTAAAACCAGACACTGTGCAAACCAGTAGTTTTCATGATATACTAGGTAGTCAATTGGAGAGTACAACTTCTGTACAATTTTCCAAACATGCTACAATTCGTTTAAATGACCGCAATATAAACCTAACAAACGACCAAATTGAGCGTGTTGCGGGTGGTATTGGGCAAGCAAACGAAAAGGGTATACGTGACTCTTTAGTGTTGGTGGATGATGTAGCACTGGTGGTAAATGTAAAAAGCCGCACAGTAATCACCGCATTAAACCAAGTAACAAATAATGTTTTTAGTAATATTGATGGGGCTGTAGTTGTTTGAGCCGGACTCTCTTGAGAGGCTTACAGTTTCCCGAACGACAGACGGAACTAATTCAGTCCCGAATTCCTAGAGGGGGTAACACATTATGATGCGTTCTATGTTCTCTGGAGTATCTTCACTCCGGGTTCACCAAACAAGAATGGACGTAATTGCAAATAACATTGCCAACGTAAATACAGTTGGTTTTAAATCAAGTAGAGTAACTTTTGCGGATGCTTTTTATCAAAGAATACAAGGAGCAACTCCGCCAGACACAAGCGGGTTTACTGGACGTGCTGGTACTAACCCGTTTCAAATTGGTTTAGGGCTTAACCTGGGTTCTATTGACAATATTATGACTCAAGGTGCAAGCCAACGTACAGATAACGCTTTGGATGTTGCAATCCAAGGTGGAGGTTTCTTAATTGTAAACGATGCCTCTGGTACGTTTTTCACTCGTGCGGGTAATATAAGCCGCGACTTTCACAATAACTTGCATATAAATGGTATGCAGTTAATGGGATGGTCAACAAGAGTTGTAGACGGCGAAACAGTTGTAGACAGAAACCGTCTAGTACCGTTACAGCTTTCTGGGCCAAAGCAAAACATGCCCGCAGAGCCAACAACCCGTATCGACTGGATTGGTAACTTAAATGCAAGCCAGTTGGACGAAAATGACCAAATTCTTCGTACAAAAAGATTTACTGACAGCCTAGGGCATGAATGGGTAGTGGATTTGGAATTCACGTATCAACGTGCAGAATCATCCGCACCAAATTCACCTCACAGCTATTGGGATTTCCAATTCTTGCCTCCAACACGTGGGCAACTTGAAAGAATGGTTGCAAATGGACACCTTACAGATGCAGAAGTAAATGCTATGTTTGATGCTGGTCCTCCGCCTGTGTTTAATAGACCAGGTTATGTTGTTGCTTTCTTGGAAGGTGACAGAAACAGACCTTCATTATTGTCTATCCATGCAGACCAATCGCCAATGCCAAGAACAGGCGCAGGTGTTGTAGACCCAGCAAACCCTGAACTATTTGAAGCCGCAGGCAGAATTGCATTTAATAGCCGTGGTGAAGTTGTTGGTATGGGTGCGGCTGGTATTCCGTTTACTAATGCAAACGCGGCAAATGCGGCTGGTGCTAATGGTGGTTGGGGTGCTGCTGGTGGTTGGATAACCGCTGGTTTTAACTTTGATATTGTACCAAGAGCGGGCGTAAACCCAGCGGCAACATTTGGTAACAGAGATGGTATGCAACTACCTCCTTCCAATTATAACCCTGGTGACAATGTTCCTCCTCCAATGGATACTGTAATGACTTCTGTAGGTAACATTCAGCTTGATTTAAGCGAATTTTTCCAACGTGGTGGAATGAATACGACTTTCCAAATCATTCCATTTGATGGAAACCCTCCAGGTACTTTACAAGATATCTCTGTTGGTACTGATGGTACTATCATGGGACGCTTTAGTAATGGGCGTACTCGTGTACTTGGTCAAATTCCTTTAGCATTCTTCCGCAATCCTCCAGGGCTTGAACGTGTTGGTAATAACCTTTGGGTTCCTACTGCAAACTCTGGGCAATTTGATGGAATTGGTTTAATTGGTCAAATGCAAGGTGGTGCGTTGGAAATGTCCAATGTTGACCTAGCAAACGAATTTACCGAAATGATTACAACTCAACGTGGTTTCCAAGCGGCAAGCCGCACAATCACTGTTTCAGATGAAATGTTGCAAGAACTTGTAAACTTGAGAAGATAATATAAATTCCCTTAATGGAATCTCCTTTATGAAGGTCTTTCTAATTTTCTGTGGTCATGTAGGGGACGCGCCCCTGCGCGTCCCGCTCAACCTGCCATTTTGCGGGACGCGCGGGGGCGCGTCCCCTACAACCACACGAATTCAGAACTACCCCTTCATAACAAGGGGATTCCATTAGTGGGAATAATTTTAGGTCTTTATACGGATATTTCCTAAGAAAAATTCTTGCAAGTAGCGCCCCTCTATGATAAACTTTCCCCGCAAGGAAACAATCAGAGGAGGTGCATAATGTGATAACAGTTAGAAAACTTAACGACCGAGACATAGTTGTTAATTGTGATTTAATTGAACTTATCGAAACAACACCTGATACAACCATAACCACTACCACGGGGCGAAAGATTATTGTATTGGATACGGTTGATGAGGTTTTGGATAAAGTAGTGGCCTACAAAAGGCGAACAAATAAAGTCAAAGACGAATAAAACAAAACCCGAGAGGGGCTGTAAAAGTTGGAACTAGGTACTATATTAGGTTTTATTTTAGGTATAGGGTTCATAATATTCTCCATGATTTGGACGGGACAAGGTAGTCCACTAGAATCTATGATACCATTTGCAGACTTAGCATCATTGTTGGTAGTTGTTGGTGGTAGTCTTGCATCAGCGTTGATTTCTGTAAAAATCAAAAATTTTGTAACCGCATTACGTGCTTACGGAATTGCCTTTAAACCTCCAATTCTTGACCCAGCAGGCGCAATTGACACAGTTGTTCAATTGGCAAACACTGCTCGTAAAGAAGGGGTATTGGCACTTGAAGAATCTGCGGCAAACATGGGCGACCAGTTTCTGAAAAAAGGCATTATGCTTATAGTGGATGGTACAGACCCAGAACTTGTAAAAGGGATTATGGAAACTGAACTCTCCTACATAGATGAGAGGCATTCAGGTAATGCAACTTTCTATGAACAATTTGCAACATATGCCCCCGCTTGGGGTATGGTAGGTACGATGATTGGTCTTATCCTGATGTTGGGGCAACTAGATGACCCCGATGCATTAGGTCCATCTATGGCGATTGCACTTATAACAACATTTTATGGTGTTATTGTAGCGAATTTCTTATGTAACCCAATTGCAAGTAAATTAAGAAATATTAGCCAAGAAGAAATTTTGTTTAAAACTGTTCTTGTAGAAGGTATGTTATCTATTCAAGCGGGTGAAAACCCACGTATTATTGAAGAAAAACTTAAATCCTACCTTGCGCCAGCATTACGCGGTGATGTTGGGGGCAGTGCTGGAGGACGACAAGGAGGCGAAGAATAATGGGTAAACGTGCAAAAAAACCTCGTCCAGATTCTACTAAGGTGCTTCCTGGTTATATGGCAAGTTATGCAGATATGTTTACAGTTTTGATGGTATTTTTTGTTCTTCTGTTCTCTATGTCTGTTATTGACCAAGATATGTTTAGGGCGTTTGTAGAGGCATTTGGTTCGGCAACTGCACAAGCACAAGATGTTGGACTTACAGTCGAACAAACAGTTCTTGATGGTGAGGAGAATATATTTGATGGTAGAGATTCATTCTGGGAATATGACTTGCCACCGGAGGTACTGCCTGACCATGTAGACTTTACAGAAGACAGCCCAGAAATGGGGCTTAGGGATGCAAACACAGTTGCCACAATGATGACTGCAATGCTAACTTACATGGCAGAGCATAATCCAGACCCACCAACACCTCCTGGGCAACATGGTGACGGAGGGCAAGGTGACCCTGGTTATCCAGTTGAACCCGTTGACCCACCTCCTTTTAATCTTGAAGCAGGTGATATATATGTTCGTATAACAATAGACAATTCCTCTGCATTCTTTAATTCTGGGCAAGCTAATTTAACGGCTGGTGCTAGAGATGTTTTGGATATAATAGGACCTATGTTATACGACCTAGTTTATGCAGGTAATATAGTTGTGGTAGAAGGACATACAGACAACCAACCAATTTCAAGTGCGCAATTTCCCAGCAACTGGAGACTATCTGGCGCACGTGCAACGGCTGTAGTTGAGTTTCTTATGGCTAGTTGGGATTTAGACCCATTGGCAATTTTTCCACTTGGTTTAGGTGAGTATCGTCCGATTGACACTAATGATACAATAGCAGGACGCGCTAATAATCGTCGTGTAGAAATTAAAGTTTATGCGGCAGAGCATATTGCAACTGATGAGGCTGGAAACAGAAGAGTTAGTGTTCCATCTACTATTTTCACCATTCCAGGCACTGCTTAAACATGAGGGTTGAAACAAACAAAGAGATTATGGGGACAGAAAGAAATAAATATTGGCGTTCCCTAAGGCAAGGAGCCGATTTTAATGGATAAAGGCAAGATAATGATGACCGTAATAATCGTTCTCTTGGTATTGTTGCTGGCAGCGGTTGTAGGGGTTAGCATATTTTTAATAAACTCGATTGATACTAATGGGGATGGTCCACGCGTTACAATTTCTGGTGGCGATATAACTGGACCTCCATCTATTCATGAGATTGAACTGGTATCTTTAGGCGGTAATTTTACGCTTAACCTAGCAACAAGCCCTAATGGGCATCAAGGTTCTGCAAGAATTTCTGTTGAGGTTGGACTTGATAGCCGCCATGCAGAATGGGAATCTGTACGTGACCAAATTAGACGACAAGAATCAATAGCACGTAATGTTGTAATTGAAGTATTTAGAAGCCTTACTGTTGAAGAACTACGTTCTCCAGAAGGTATGAATATGGCAGGCGAAGTTCTGTCAAACAGGTTGCAAGACATATTTGAATCACATTTAATTGTGAGTATAGTATTTGGTGAATGGACTCTAGTATAAAGGTGGTGAGGTAATATGGGTGACATTCTGTCGCAAGCCGAGATTGATGCGTTATTATCATCAATGATGACAGGCGGTGGAGAGATTAACGAACCTCCTCCATCATCAGGATTATCCAAAAAAGATGCAAGGGTTTACGATTTCACTAATCCAGCAAAATTTAATAGAGAGCAATTACGCACTTTAGAGAATATTTTTGATAATTTTGCTAGAAGTGTATCATCTTTCCTAACAGGATACTTGCGAACAGCCACACATTTAGAAGTAACAAGCTCTGAAGAAATTATGTATCGTGACTTTAATGTTGCTTTAACCAACCCTGTAATTTTATCAATGATTGAACTTTCACCACTCAAGGGTACGGTTATTTCGGATATGTCAAGTAATGTAGGTTATGCTATAGTAGACCGAATTTTGGGCGGCCCTGGTTTTGGGCTTAACAAAATGCGTGACTTTACAGAGATTGAAAAAATACTTCTCGAGCGTGTTATGTTGCAAATACTATCTTTCTTCCCAGAGGCGTTTGAAGGAATTATTCAGTTAAGACCACGCCTGGAAAAAGTTGAAACTAACGCACAGTTTGCGCAAATTATCGCTCCAACTGATAAAGTGGCGTTGGTAGTATTAGCAATTAAAATAGGTAGTTCGGAAGGTAATATTTCATTTTGTATACCACATAGGGTACTAGAGCCAATAACTGACAGGTTGTATACCAGATTCTGGTATGCACGTGACGACGATGAGGATAAGAGCTTGTATCGCGAAAAAATGAATATTGAGTTGGAACGCACAAATGTGCCAGTATCGGTGCAAGTGGGCAAAACGCAACTTATGGTTAGTGAATTCATTGGGCTTAGTGTGGGCGATATAATTTCTCTGGATTCTTACTCGAATGCAGATGTTAGTGTAATGGTAGGTAACATGCACAAATTCCATGCCAAACCAGGTACACATCGTGGAAAATACGCTGTGCAAATTACGGATTTGGTAGAAAAGAGGGAAAATACAGATGGGTGACATGCTTTCTCAAGCAGAACTTGATGCTTTGTTGGGTAATATGATGGACAACGACGCGGATGGTGATGTTGCTTTAGATTTCGCAAATGCTTCTGGTGAAGTAGATAGGTCTGAAATACTTTCCTTGGAAGACCAAGATGTTCTTGGCGAAATAGGCAATATTAATATGGGCACTGCTGCAACAACTCTCTCTTCACTTTTACAGAATCGTGTGCAGATTACTACGCCCAAAGTTCATATAGTTGACTGGGAAACTTTGTCGGCTGGATATGACAGACCCGCCGTTGGGGTTAGGGTTGCATATAGTGAAGGACTTCAAGGTTCAAATGTATTGATTTTAAAAGACCGTGATGTTAAAATAATTGCAGACTTGATGATGGGTGGTCCTGGTAGTACTACTGACCCAGTTGAATTAAACGACTTGGACATGAGTGCGATTGGTGAAGCCATGAACCAAATGGTTGGTTCTGCGGCAACTTCTCTATCATCAATGGTTAATAAAAAGATTGATATTGCACCGCCACAACCTTTCAAATTAGACTTTTCTAAAGATGAATCACTCAATGCAGTGGACTTCGCTTCCGATGAGCTGATAGTAAGTATCGCCTTCCGCATGGAAGTCGGCAATTTGATTGATAGTGAAATAATGCAAATTCTACCAGTAGGTTTTGCAAAGGAAATGGTGGTTAATTTGAAAGAGCATATGATGGGTGGTAATGACGTGCAAGAATCTGTATCTCCTCCTCCTGCCCCTGCACCAGTTGCTACTGCACCTGTGCACCAGCAGGCACCCCCAGTTGCCGCACCTGTGCAAAATTACGCGCCACAGCAACCGCAGGTAATTGGGTATAATATGGCACCACAAAGTGTGCAAACTGTACAAATGCAACCATTAGATTACGGTGAAGTTTATCAACAAAAAGAAAACATGGGAATTATTATGGATGTACCCCTTGAAATTACAGTTGAATTGGGGCGCACTCACAAAAAGATTTCCGAAATTTTGGAGTTTTCACCAGGTACTGTGCTTGTATTGGATAAGCTGGCGGGCGAACCAATTGATATTTTGGTAAATGGCAAGTTTGTTGCCAAGGGCGAAGTGGTTGTAATTGATGAAAACTTTGGTATTCGTATTACCGAGATTGTAAGTGTTGAAAAGAGAATATAAACTCTTTGTCAATCGCAACGCAAATAAGCTAAGGAGTGGAAGTTTATGTCTGAAAAAACTATTCTTTTAGTAGACGACGCTGCATTCATGCGTATGATGCTAAAGGATATACTAACAAAGAATGGGTACACTGTTGTTGGTGAAGCCGAAAATGGCGCGAAAGCGATTGAGAAGTTTAAAGAGCTGAAGCCCAATTTATGTATCCTTGACATTACCATGCCCGAAATGGATGGTATTCAAGCCGCTAGGGGAATCAAAGCGGCAGACAGTAACGCATTAATTATTATGTGTTCTGCAATGGGGCAACAAGCAATGGTTATTGAATCCATTCAGGCTGGAGCGCGCGACTTTATCGTTAAACCTTTCCAAGCAGACCGCGTTATCGAAGCTGTTAAAAAAGTAATCGGCTAAGCCTGAATTTTATGGAAAATTATGTTTATATTCTTGCTCAAAGCTGGTCAATTGGTACTCCCTTTGGCCAGCTTTTAAGCATACTCCGTGTTATTGGCGCGGTAGCTATTGTGGCTTTGCTTGCTTATTTTACGGTTAAAATGATGGCTCTTTCGCGTGGACGAAGGGGCAAGGGCGGCAATTTGTACGTAGTAGAGTCTATTATTGTTGGAAGTGCCTCTATGGTGCAAATAGTTAAGGCTGGCAATAAGTATTTGGTGATTGGTGTCACCAAGGAGAGGGTTACATTTTTGGCGGAGCTAGATGATTCCCAAGTTAGCGAACCTGAAAGTGTTGAAGTCAACTTTACCCCTTTTGATAAGGTTTTAAGACGTTATCTGGGGCCAAAGGAAAACGATATTGATATTGAGAACAATATCGAAAATAATAACAAAGACCCTCAACAGCAAGGGGATGAGGATTGGAATGAAGAAGAGGAAAGCAACACAAGCAGAAATGAAAACAACGAAAACAACTAAAACAACAAAGGTCTTTAATAAGAGATATAAAAAAGTACTAGGTTTTGCATTGTTGCTGGGGCTATTAATGTTTATTGGTGGTGTAACAGTATATGCACTACCTTTGGAGTTAGGGCTTACATTGGGTGGTGCGGATGGTGACCCGGCGGGGGTTGTTTCAACTCTCCAGGTATTATTTTTATTTAGCCTTATTGCTCTTGCTCCGTCACTTTTGGTATTACTCACGGGTTTTGTACGAATAATAATTGTGTTATCATTTATGCGGCAAGCTATGGCAACACAACAAATGCCTCCTAACCAAGTTTTGGTGGGCATTGCTCTTTTTTTAACTATTTTTGTTATGACACCCATTTTTAATGTAATAAATGAAAATGCCTTACAACCGTTTTCGGCTGGTCAAATATCAATGGATGAAGCCATTGAGCTGGGCATGGAACCAATTAGGGAATTTATGTTTGCAAATACTAATGGGCGTGATATGGCTTTATTTTTGGATTTAGCACAAATTCCAGAGCCTGAAGAATTGGAACTTGCAGATGTTCCAAATCATGTCTTGATTCCAGCATTTATTTTGAGTGAATTAACAACGGCATTTATTATGGGTTTTGTGATATATTTGCCATTTATTGTAATAGACATGGTTGTTGCAAGTGTTTTGATGTCTATGGGTATGATGATGTTGCCTCCAGCTATGATTTCGTTACCGTTTAAAATTATGACATTCTTATTAGCTGGTGGATGGAGTTATATTATAGAATGGTTAATCCGTTCGTTTGATGGGGTAGGGTGGTAGCTTTATGAATGAGGAAATGGTATTAGATGTGATTCGTGGGGGATTATTTACTGTTCTGATAGCGGCGGCACCCCCTTTAATTATGGGACTCTTAGCGGGGCTTATTATGAGTATTTTCCAAACTGTTACTAGTATTCAAGAGCCTACGTTGGCTTTTATACCTAAAATTTTGGCTGTTTTATTATCACTTGTTTTGTTTGGTCCGTTTATTATGAGTACATTGATTGAGTATTTTCAGTTTTTGATTACTAGCATACCAGAATTTATAATCCCAAGGTGAAGCTATGGAATTTCTTCCCTATTTTATCTCATTCTTTGACCAAATAGATATTTTTCTTTTAATTTTGGTTCGTGTGCTGGCATTCTTTATGTTTGTACCTGTTTTATCAGGTATGAGTATTCCGTTGCAAATACGACTTTTTTTGGCTGTGTTTTTTGCCTCAGCGATGTTTACATCTGGAGTTGTAACCACTGTTACCTATCATGATTCTGCTATGGGGCTTGGTATTCTCATTTTGCATGAATTTTTGACAGGGGCTTTGATGGGTTTTGTTTTACTTGTAATTTTAAATGCTATTTTATTTGCTGGGCAATTAATGGACTTTAGTATCGGTTTTTCTATGGTAAATGTTATTGACCCTATACAGCAAATCCAAGTGCCGATTATTGGTAATTTTATGTTTATGTCGGTTTCGGTAATATTGGTTGTAACTGGTGGACTAAATCGGTTTGTCCAAGTGTTTTATCGAAGTTATGAAGTTATTCCGCCTGGAACTGCCGTTATTATTGGAAACTATGAGTTGCCTTGGTTTATAATAAGAATGCTTTTAGAGTTTCTAGTGTTGGCTGTGCAGATTGCAATACCAATTGTTGGCGCATTGTTGATTATTAATGTTATTTTGGGCATTATGGTAAAGGCAGTTCCACAAATGAATGTTTTTGTTGTGGGTATGCCACTTAAAGTACTTGTTGGTATCTTTTTGATGTTTACTGTTATGACACCTGCATTATTAGGGATTTATGATGCTGTGTTTGATGGCGCAATGACCACTTTGCTAGATATTATTTGGAGGATGACACCAGTTGGATAATAATAGGGTTAATCATATTACTAATGAAAACAGGCAAGGCATACCTCTAAATTTGTTTTATTTTGCAGATTCTGGTGGTGGGGGCGAAAAAACTGAAAAAGCCACACCAAAGAAGCAAAAAAAGGCAAGAGACGAAGGGCAAGTTGCAAAAAGCCAAGAAGTTTCAACGGCAATTATGTTAATTTCTGGTTTTGTTGCTTTGCGCGCTTTTTCGGGCATGATGATGGAATCTATTCATGGGTTGTTCCATGTCCATTATAGTATGTTTGCTACTTTTGGGGAAAATGATTTTGAATTGGTTTATGTAACACGGCATGTTGCTTTAATTTTTGGGCAGATTTTATTGTTGTGTGCTCCAATGTTTATTGTTTCTCTGATTGTTGGTCTTGTTATGAATTTATTACAAGTTGGATGGAATCCCACCATGAAACCTTTGAGGCCAAAAGGTTCAAAAATGAATCCGCTTAAAGGCTTTAAGCGGATTTTTGGTATGCAAGCTCTGGTAAATTTTATAAAATCTATGTTTAAACTATTGCTTGTTGGTGCAGTAGTTTATGGTATGATATATAACAGAATCCCAGAAATTCGCTCTTTGTTGAATATGAGTTTTATGGAAGCTGTAGAGTTTATCGGAAGCATAGTTACCAACATGGGTATAGCCATTGGCGTGTTATATATTTTTATCGCTCTTTTTGACTATGCCTATACCAGGTGGAAACATAACAAGGACTTAAAAATGAGTAAACATGAAGTAAAAGAGGAATGGAAGCAACAAGAAGGTAATCCTCAAATCAAGGGTAAGATTAGGCAAAAAATGCGCGAGATATCTATGCGCAGAATGATGCAACATGTGCCACAGGCGGATGTTATAATTACCAACCCCACACATTATGCGGTTGCTCTACAATATGATATGATGAGTGGTAAGGGGGGCGCGCCTAAGCTAATTGCCAAAGGTGTAGACTTTATGGCAAAACGTATTAGGGAATCTGCCATTGAAAGTAATATACCAATTGTGGAAAATCCTCCATTAGCAAGGGCAATTTATGCTGATGTTGATGTTGATGAGGAGATTCCAGAAGAGCTTTATGTAGCAGTTGCAGAAATTATGGCATATGTATTTAAATTAAGGAATCAAGCACAGGCTTCATAAGGCTTAATATATTTGTAAAATATGACGATTATAATATGGCGAGGGTTGGCTATATAATTTGGAGGTGGCTCATGCGACACACTGTTATGGCAGTTGATGATATTCAGATAAATCTCATGATTTTAGAGTCTATTCTGGAGGACGAGTACAATGTTGTTTTAGTAACAAGTGGTGAAGAGGCTTTGGCACGTGTTGTGAAAGAGCCATACCCGGATTTAATTTTACTTGACTTATCTATGCCAGATATGGATGGATTTGAACTATTGGAAAGAATCCGCGCAATCAAAGAAGTTAATGATGTTCCTGTTATTTTTGTTACAGGCGAAAAGGACATGTATGCAGAAGAGCGTGGGCTTGCATTGGGTGCAGTGGATTATATTAAAAAGCCATTTATTCCCAGTGTAATTCGTATTAAAATTCATAATCATATAGAACTAAAAACTCTACGGGATGATTTAGCGCACCAAGTTGCCGTACGCACCAAAGAATTATTGGCAACCCATGAAGCTATAATCCTTGGAATGTCACTTCTTTCCGAAAGTCGCGATAAAATCACAGGCGCGCATTTAAAACGTATTAAAAACCTAACTTGTATTCTTTCAAAGGAAATTAGCAAAAAGCATAAACATTTGTTAGACAAATATATGGCAGAGCAGATTACAACATATTCCCCATTACACGATGTTGGTAAGGTATCTGTACCTGATGCAGTTCTTAGCAAACAAGGTGGGCTTACCAATGAAGAGTTTGCGCAAATGAAGGCGCATACCCTAAGCGGGGGCGGTTTGCTCCGTGAAATAGCAACATTTTTGCCACGTAGTGACCATATATCTGTAGCCATTGAAATTGCAGAAGGACACCATGAAAGATATAACGGTACGGGGTATCCAAGAGGGCTAAAAGGTGAAGAAATCCCTATTTCTGCAAGGATTGTGGCTGTTGCTGACGTTTATGATGCACTCAGAAGTCACAGACCATACAAAAAGGGCTTTGACCATCAAGAAGCCATGGACATAATTTTAAAAGGTGATGGACGGACAGAACCATCCCATTTTGACCCTATTGTTTTGGAGGCATTTGAAGCTGTTCATGAACAGTTGAGGGATGCTTTTGATAACGAACCTGATGGGGAATGATTAAAGATTAACTGTAGGGGACGCGCCCCTGCGCGTCCCGCAAATTAGAGGAGCACATGTTATTATTGGCGGGACGCACAGGGGTGCGTCCCCTACATAAGCAGGGAAAATTATAAAGACCCATAAATTTCTTCTATTATGATATCTGTTAATTTGGATGGTAGGTTGTCAAAGATAATTTTACCATTTTTTAGTCCTATAATACGAGTAGCATATTTTTTTGCAAAATCTACCTGATGCAAATTAACAATACAAGCCAAACCGCGCTCGTTTACAGCTTGTTTAATGCATGTCATTACAATATTTGCAGATGCTGGATCTAAAGATGCAATGGGTTCATCTGCAAGCAATAATATAGGGTATTGCATTAATGCGCGACAAATACCAACACGTTGCATTTGCCCACCAGAAAGAGTATTAGCTTTTTGATAAATTTGTTCTTTTAACCCCATTGATTCCAATAATTGCCTAGCTTCTCTTTTGTCATTGCTTTTATACAATCCAAACAGGCTTTTATAAAAAGGCGTTTCGCCCAACCGCCCATGAAGCACATTTGTTATAACGTTGGTGCTTCCAATTAAATTGTGATGTTGAAAAATCATACCAATACGACTGCGAATTTTTCGTAATTTACAGGAGTTTGCAGATTCTACATGTTCACCATTTACAATAATTTTGCCGCTTGATGGTTCTATTAAACGGTTGATACAACGAATTAATGTAGACTTGCCCGCGCCCGAAGAGCCAACAATAACAACCAATTCGCCTTTTTGTACATTTAAGTTTAACTTTGATAGTACAAAATTTTTGCCATCATAAGATTTGGTTAAATCTTGTATAATTAACATTTATTCAAGCTCCATATCTAAGGCACGTGCCATTGAATCCAAGTAGTCAATTTGGGCTGGTATGGGTTCAACAAAACGCGCAAATGGGTCATTAAATCGTTCTGCAAAGTAAAACTCATTGTCAAAAGCTATGATGAAATTGCGTATTTCCGCGCGAAGTTCAACAGGCACATGCCCTGCCGCAATATATCCAGGAAAAGGAATTATTTCTGTTTCTCCGATTATTCTTATATCGCCCTCGTTTATGACTCCAGAATTAATCATATTACGCAAATTTATATTACCCACTGCCGCCACATCATAATCACCATGAATAACACCCATTATACTAGCGTTTTGGCTTCCTGAAAAAACCACAGCCCCCAAAAATCGCGTTGAAATGGTGTCTCGACTCATGTCAAACATATTCATTAAATGATACATTGGATACATAAATCCTGATGTTGAGGCAGGTGTTATAAATGCAAATGTACGCCCACGTAAATCATCTAAACTGTTAATATCATCTTGCGCCGTGATAAATACGGTTTTATTTACAGCTATGGGGCTTGTTGTAACTGCTAGACGCTCCACTTCCATAATTTGCCTAGCCTGTATATACACCGCTGGAGAACCCCACATTAATTCTAAATTTCCAGCGCGCATTGCTTCAATGCCCACCAAACGAGTCGCGCCCTCAATATGCAACACAGGTATACCAATGTGTTCTTCTAAGCCAAAACGAAACGCTTCAAAGGCTCGTCCCGCCTCTGGATTAGCGTCATCCACCAATGTTGCAATTCGTAACACGGTTATTTCTCCATCAGCGTTAGGGTTTGTATTATTGCCACATGCAACCATTAATAGTAATGTGATACATATAAAAAATGATTTTTTCATATAAAAACCTCCTATGAATTTTCACTAGGAGGCTTTTTTCTTTGTCTTAGGAGCTGTGAAGAAATAAGTTGACGATTTAGGCGCAGGATTTTTGTGCAAATGCAAGGAATCAAAAACCGCGCGTACCCAAAGGTACGTAAGGCTTTTTGATGACGAAGCAGTTGTGCAAAA
>Ga0123355_10003934_pt1 | contig 21499 bp, 20 predicted proteins | sample TergutEmb28metaG_3_FD_89872 | JGI IMG/M metagenome (GOLD analysis project Ga0123355, IMG submission 89872) | Embiratermes neotenicus P1 segment gut microbial communities from Petit-Saut dam, French Guiana - Emb289 P1 | ecosystem: Host-associated > Arthropoda: Insects > Digestive system > Gut ...
AGGAGCTATTGGGCCATTCGGAAAGAAAACACGTTGAAGATGAAGATGACCAGAAAATGATTGACTGAAGTGGTCCAATGAGGCCGTAAAAGGGAATAATAATAATATATATATATATATACACACACACACACACACACTTATCGTGAAAATCAGACTTGTGATGTTGGTTACAAATGCACTTTGTATATTTTGGCAGTATTCTGTTTCTGTTTGTAAGGTTTCACATGTGCTTAATTGACCTGCATTTGCATTTGTGAACACACGTTAAAGATCACCCTTAAAAATTCCTTATATATATATTTAGGCAACAAGAAAATTTACTGCATTTTTAAGACATGCTACAAAGTTTATTTCCCACCATATTTTGTTTATTTTGTCATTATTCTTTTCTGTTTAAATAATATGTTTTTCATAAACCATGCAGTGAAATTGAAATACCAGTCAGGTCATTTAAATTATAAACACCAGTGTGAAGATGTATTGGGAATGGATATTTAATTCATTGTTTCTTAAACTTTGACCCAGATGGAGGTGAATGGTCACCTTCATCTTGGGACTACTGCACCATCTGGGAAAGAGACTCCAATGGGTGGTGAATAAGAGGCTTGATGGGCACCACACCAGGTCTGGATGCAGTGAATAAAAGGAAAATCTCTTTCTCATGTGTGATTCAAACTGCATTTTCTTGGTCTTTGAGCTGGCAACCTAATCACTGTCCTGATTGAGGGGTTTACTGATCCTGTATAGTTGGACATGCACGTACGCCCATTAGAGAAACTAAGTGAAATGTAAGCATATTCCCTTTCAATGAGGCCCTGTTGCTGCTGTGTAATGTAAAGGTTGTACTGTATAAGGTTTCATGCGATATTATTTGTAACATAAAGAGTAAGATTGTTTTCCTGTGTACAGCTGTTCATTGACAGGATGAATAATATTCTTGTCTCTTGCAGTGTGTGTTTCACATTGCATCACAGTTGCCTGACAAGTGCATCGAGTATGTGAAAAGTGGAAGGTGCTCACAAAATGGACCGCGGAAACAATTTGGCAGGAATATCAAATTTGTCTTCCAGCAACCACAGCCATCTTACCCTTGTACCAGTTTTCTTGTGGATCTTGGTGTTAACACAGGCAGTGTAATATTGAAAGATTTCTCAATGAAGTATGACGATGTTGCACCATTAATAACAACCAAAGAAGACAGTAAGAAGAACCATAGTAAAAAGAATGGGGTTGGTAAATATGAATCCATTTTTTTAACTTCATTTGTACTGTAATGAAAATAAACAGTAGAAGAGTGCAAGACTGTCGGTCACATCTAAGAATATTTATTCCATATACAAGAATTTGGTTACAGAATGGTACAGCCAGAATAGGCAGTTGTCAGGTAATACAGAATTTCAAAAAAGAATAAGAAGAATAAGTGTTGTTTTAGGTTTTTTGAATCTAAATGAGATATCATTTTACATTGGCCGTGTGATCGTAAAAGGCTGTATGGTTGTGAAGTTATAGAAAAGTAAGTAGGAGTAATATCTGGGATGTTTTGTGATGTATGTGTGGATAAGTTATGCTGACTTGTGGTATATTATAAACATTTTATTATGTAGGATAATTTAGGGCATACAGGTTATGGTGTAGTCTTGGAAAGTAATTCAGGGATCATGTCTTTGAGCATTCTGTAGGTTTCGAGCTGCGATACTCAGGTTAAGTGCTGATTAGGTGATAAGCATATTGAAGTAAGCTTGAATGGGCTAGTGGCAGCAATACAAGTGCAGCAACAAATGGATTAGAAATTAGTGTCACAAAGCATAGCTGTAAAATTCATATAGTAGTAATTTTGAATGTACATACCTGTAGTTGAATTTATTAAAATACTTTTAGTAATTTTGCACAACTCACTCCATATTAGGATCAAAGACATCTACAATAGATGTTTGTATGCAAAATGTGCCACACACAAACTGTAATCCAAGACATAAATATAGAGGTTAATTTTAACAAATTTAACTCTCACACTGGTTTTTTAACTGACCTGTCATATTGGTGGATTATTATTACCCTGTACACAGTTGTTTCATCTTGTATGTTTTACATATTGACATCCCGTTCCTTAGTATATGAATTTTCCTGAAGATGGCTTTCTCAAGCTGAAACATGTAGGAGAGTATATTTTTGATAATACGGTGTAAATACTTATCAACTGTAAGTGCATTTCATTGGAATTTTATAATAGTGTCTTTAAAGCATGGAATATGAATAGTATTAAGTTTATTTAGTCTTATTGTACTTAGCATTTATATAGAAGTTTTTGAGTTCTTTACATTAGTCTTTTATACAAAGAGGTGGTTATGACTATGGTTAGAGATGTTACAGAAGTGGAGGGTGCCAAATACGTCCTATTCCATAAGTGTCGAGTCCTTGGAGAAATTAATACACTAAGTTATGGCCGGTATTGCTGGGTATTCTGAGAATTTTCTTAAACTGTGTGTTTTCCAGGCGCGTATGTTGCTTTTGCATGTCACGTTCTTCTTGTCATACAAAGAAACTGAAATTCATAGTATTTTTGGATCTGAAAATCAATGTAGCTAATAATTAGGACAATAAATCATAACCACCGCATATTTTGACTGACCTCATCTTTTGTGTGATCGTCTTTCACAATTAGTGCTATGTTATTTTCAAACATATGTGTTCTTATGCATTCATTCATTTATTCATTCTTGCATTCATTCTGTAGTCAGCCTTACAACAGGTCCATCCCTCTTCCAAAGCGAGTTCTCCACAGACTGCAATCTAGTGCTTCCTCTTTCAGTTCCAGCATCCTCTCTTTTCCTTAAGGTCATCCAGTAGCTGTTTATGTCTTCTTCCATGTCTTTCTGTCACTTATATTCTTTTTTCTATCTTTCCTTCAGTAATATTTTTAGAAGCCAATTCCTATGCAATATGTGGCCAATCCAGTCAGCCTTCCTTCTTTTTTACTGTATGTAGGATATTCCTGTCCTCCTTGACTCTATGTAATCTACATTTGTCACATGATCTCTCCAACTGATATTCATGTTACCCAAATAAATTATATATTTAAATTTGATGCGATAGAATATTCGGGTTTTTTATATGCAGTCTCAGAATATAATTCTGTCTCTCTGTAAGGTAGTTTTGAAATATTTAATTGTAAAGAAATAAAATATTTTCCCCAACCCCTAGACTTCACAAAAAGTGTTACAGGTGGGTTAGAGAACTTAACGAATTCTGATCATAGTCTTGTGGGTTGTGATAGCCATGCTGAGAGGTATACCCCTATATATGAAGCTGTTCTCTGTATTTCATGGTAAGGGAATGGAGGTGAAAGCAGAAGGTTCCATTGAAATGGTTGTATTTGTTTGGCTAAGTATGTAGCACATCATCTCCAAAGATTGTGATTTTGACTTTCATCACTCTGAGAATGACATATCTAATATAAATTTTACTTGTGTTAAATGTATGCTGTATTACTGTTTATAATGCATTACAGTTTGGAAAATCATGGTTGGATAAAGAACTGCAGAAGTATTATGAAGGGAGTAATCCACCAGGACTCTCTTCTGATGAATTTGCTGAGACAGTAGTCACCATGTTAAATTCAGGTCGCTCAAATGATGAACTGCAGAATGAAGTAAGCAGATGTAGCTGTAACAATTTAAATTTGGATGCTGGTTCTTTGTCATTCCCTGAGGCTACTTGCCAGAGGTCTGATCCCCATAATTTGCTTTGTCTGATTGTGGGCAAATTATGTGTCGCAAACTACTGACCAGTAGTAGACAGATTAAAATGTCAGTTGTGTATATTGATGGATTGAGTTTTTCTGGCTTAATGTGGACATTTAAATTACTACCAAGTAAACACACAGAGACTAGCATATGACGTGCAAGGCCCTTTTCCAGTACATTTTAGAGACCAGCATTTGGCCTTTTGGGATAGTAAAGGGGTGTCAGACCTTTTTTGGTAAATGGCCACAGCTCTGATTGTGGGACTGGTTTGTTGGCCACACATGTAAAAATAACAATGAGTGGTATACCCAATCTCCTAAATTATTTTGCAGTATTGACAGTACACATGTTTTAGAAATGTGACTGTAAGCCATGAGATGAACACCCATGGTCTGAAATGCGGTGTATAAAGACATGGACATTAATGGACATGCTGTAGTACACCAACATGCAGTGCACTTCCCATTAACATCCCTAGAAGTCATTTTTTGAAACTCTTGTCAATGCTGTTGTTAGACATCTCTGAATGTCTTCAAGTAATTTAAAATGACACCCCTTGAAAGAGGTTTTTAATTTCAAAAGGGCATGTGGTGCTAAATTAAGTGATTACAGTGGATATTCCAAAATTGGTATTTGTGCCCCTTTCTTTTCTTTCTTTCTTTTTTTTTGTGGGTAGGGGGGGGTGTAGGGTAAAAAATTGTTCAACAATATGCTAGTGGAAGAATGCAAAAGTACATTGTCATTGGTGCAGACTGCATTTTTCTGGCCCATCATTTGGTATGAAGAGTGTACTGCTGTAAATATTCCAAAATTTTAAAGAGATGTGCTCAGTTTTATTGGCTGTGTGGACAAATTTGTAATATATAATTATTGTGATATCAGGAATGTGATAAGCATTATGTTATTATACCATTCAATGTGAAGGTGAAACCAACAAATATATATAAACGTTAAGAGTATCTCATGTTATATCATTAACATAGTAAACCTCCTACATGCACATGTTTCTACCACTCTTGTGACCATTCTCAGGGAGGTGTCATACAAAGGATATATTACAAAAATTGCAATAACCAGTGCAGAAATGTAAAATATTAAGTTTTAAGATGTATGGCTCGAAGTACATGTTAAGATATAGAATTTTACATTTTATTTTAATAAGTAAATGAAGGTTGATGAGAAGACACAAATGACAAATGCACACAAAATTGTGATATGAAAATTATATGGAAAGAGATTCAGGATGACTTGGCTACTGTGCTACTATTTTAATTAATTAATTTATTTATTTATTTATTGTGTTAAATAGTTCAGTGAGTTGCTAGTCCTGTCACATGCTCACATGTGTGCACGCACATACAAACACATACACACACACAGTGTCATGTGGCTCCAAAAATGTCTGAATGTCATGGTTGTACAGATTCCAAATTTGGTAATTTTTAGTATGCAACTGTGTAAGTTGGAAGACTTATATTTGCAGGCATTGCATGTATCATTTAAAATTACTACTTCCAATGGCTGACAAAGTTAACCTTTGTATTTTTTACAGCTGTTTGATTTATTGGGCTTTGACAGATTTGAGTTCATTCAGTCACTTCTAGAACACAGAAGTGACATTATATATAGTGCATCTATTGCTGAGAAAAAATTACATGCATCTCGGTCAGGTAAGATTGATAAGTAAGATGAGAGGAATTCTGTTGTCATCCATGTATAGTCTGTGGGCATAACACTGTGCCTGTTTATTTGATGAACATATAATCTTTGTCTTTTCAGATTTGTTGATTTCCTGTATTCATAGTTTACTCTTTATATATATGTTTTCTCATTCATATCTGCTGTAAATGTATTTTATATATTTAAGCTTCAAGGAAATTACTGCATTTCTAAGACATGTTGCATAATGTCTGTTTCATTTCCACAAAATGCCTTTGTTTCATAATTTCATTTTCTGTTCAAATAATACTCATGTTTTTGATAAACCCTGTGCTAAAATTTAAATACCCACCCCAATAGGATAAAGGTTAAATATCTGTCTTATTACTTTGTACTCTGAATATATTAAATAGATGTTCTCTATTTTTATGTAACATATGCAGTTGGTATGCTGCTTTCATAACTAATGAATTTGAAATCTTTAGTTCCTGATCAAAGAAGACCAAATTATGGATGTCAAGTTGTGGTGCAGTCAGAACAAGAAAAACTGCTACTGAAGCAAGCTCGCAAGGAAGAGAAGAAACTTAACAAAATTGTAAACCAAAGTGACGATGAAGATGAAGAACCTGAGTTTAATCCAGTAGAACTGAGAGCAAAAAGGTAGTTGTTATACTGTAATGAAGCCACAGCAATAAGTCAAGTGCTTCAGGCTAGTTGACAGTGGTCAGAGAGTGGGGTGGTGTGGGGTGCAACTGTAGTGTGCTCCAGTGTTCCCACTCCATGAAATTTCCTTTCATGGCATCACTATAGAAATATTTTATTTAATGGTATATCACATTCTTTACTTCGTGTTCTTGAGTATGTTTTCAAGGCAGGAATCTTGTTAGACCAGTTGTGCTGTTGTGAGGAACAGTTATCGTGGTTACCAGCAGCATCACCCCTCAACCTGTTGGCTGCTTTCTGTGAGGTTATTTGAAAGACAGGTGGTTTTGGGAAAACCTTAACATAGTTTATGAACTGGCACATGTTATAATTTTAAGTTCATGTGAACATTGAAAGAGTAGCTCATATTTACAGGCTACTTACAAAATATGGAAAATGTTTCAGGCAAGCAGCACTACAGGCAGCTATGATTGCTCCGATATTCCGAGAGCGATCAAGAACAACGCAGGCACAGGAGAAGTATCCTCACGTGTATGACTCGCAGCAACAAGCACAACAGACAGCAGGTTGGTCATATTTCATTACTGTTCCACTTGAAGAACATGGTCACAGTAGACCCTAGGCAGTGTAGTGCCACTGCCTTTTGTTCCATGTGAGGAAGATGTGTTCACCATAGACAGTAGACAGTATGTGGCCACTTTCTGTGAGTCCACCTTTCAGAGTTGTGTTTCTCCTCCCTATAGCTAGATTTATTCCATTTCATAATTCATGATGCATGTAAAATGCCCCTAGAAATTCATTTTGTATGTTTAGACAAGGAAATTTCTGCATTTTTAAGACATGCTGCATAATATCTTTTTTATTTTCCACAAATGCTCTTTATTTCATAGTTTTCTCTTTTTTATGTTCAAATATGCTTTTCATAAACCCTGCAGTAAAATTGAAATACCAACCCAGTTGTTTAAAGGTTAAAGAATCAAGGTTGCAGCAAGACACTTACTACATCCAGTGCCTGTAACATCACATTTTATATGTGTTGGTTTCCAGAGGATGAAATATTTTATATATAAATTGGTGGCAGTTGAGCACATAAATATATATGAGGCCATAATATATCCAACGGACTGAATATTCAAATGTTCTGACATTTTGTACGTATGGAAATGTCTGCAGGTCATTTCTTTTAAATTGATGATGTCTTGACACACATTTGCATGATTGTAACTTACATTGCTGCAGCTTGTTAAATATAGTAGGATCTAATGAATATGCAGTTGTTGGCAACATGTACCTTGTATTTGCCATTGTGAGACAGAAATTTGAGTTCAGAATGGTCTGCCAACAGGATTCATAGCTGGTGTTAAAGTGATGCTGTCTTCTGATGTCAGAAGGACGGATTGCAAGCAGTATGAGGAAGTAGACATTCCAGTGTCAGAACCAGCACCAATCTCTGTGGGAAATAATTTGGTACAAATTTCATCATTGGATGAGGTAAAGGGAAGCTTTTTCCAAACGGTTAGGATCGTTACTCAATGTATTGAGTCACACTGTTCTTGAGGAGCTGGGCACAGTAACCAGGAACACTGCATTTATGAACATTTGTTGGAGGTGTGGAGTGAAGGCTGATATTAAAGTGCAGAGTGCATTAATAACCATTAGCCTAGTTGCCTTCCTACAATATGAAAAAATGGATTATTGAGGTCACAAAATCCCTCCCCCCAATTCAGTTTTTGAATCAGTGACTAGTATTCATGAAAAACTGTGTGAAGATTTTGCCCTTGGAGAACACCCAACCAGCATACATTTTAATTTTCTAGAGTCGTAAGTAACAAATCATAGACAACTAGCATGGTGGGACTGGTACTAGTGCCACTTAGGGCCCCGAAATGATGTATGGCAATAAACCTGTCATAGATGTTCACATTTCATTATAGTAATATTTTCTAGAATGTAAACTAAGAACATGGTTGTGAAAGTTTGAGTTTGGTAAGAATTAACTATTGCAAGTCCTTGTTTTATGCCCAAGTTGCAATACTGAAAAGGTGGGCATAAATGAAAAAGTCTTAAATAAAAAGTGACATTCCCATGAAGAAAAAAAATCTTAAAGAAATGCAAATAAGCTAGCCAAAGGGCAGAAACCAAAAATGAGAGAGTGCAAATTAAGAAGTTGTGTAAATTGGCATGGGGGTTATAGCAAAAAAGCATAAAACATGGCCTTGGTATAAATGTGATTTTCAGGCACGTTTATGAAACAAGTGCAAAAAAGCGAATCTTAGCTTTGTTGTGTCTGTGTATACGTTTGTTATCATGCATGTGCCCACGTGGAGCAACTTGTTTCCCACTGGATACATTTTTGTGAAATTTTGTATTTGGTTAAAATTATACAAACATAATGATCACTTTACGTGAGGATCGTTGTGCATATGTGACGGTATCTCATGGAGTTATTGTTTGATTCAGAAAAGAAACTGAGAAGTGCATACAAATGCTGATAAATTATAAAGGAAACACTGTATGGGATCTGCTGTAGATGAGAGGATAATGTTGGTTTGAACATTGAGGTATGGGTGGTAGGAATGTGAAATTAACTCTTGTGGCTCAGTATATAGTGCAGTGGTATTTTGTGATCATGGCAATGGACCCTCAGGTCCTGTAACACAGGGAAGTTTATGACGGGCTGAATAATTGCCAGCTACTCAAATAAGAATCTGTTTAAGACTGATCCTGTGCCATTAGATTGTTGTTTTGTTGCTAAGCTCCAGATGTGTTTAATGTTTTATTTACAGTTTGGCCAGATGGCTTTCCAAGGTGTGAAGACTCTAAACCGAATACAGTCCGTTGTGTTTGATACAGCATACCACACCAATGAAAACTTACTGATCTGTGCACCAACAGGTGCAGGTAAAACCAATATTGCCTTGTTGACTGTGGTACACCAAATCAGGCAGTTTGTTGACCAGGGAGTTATCAAGAAGGATCAGTTCAAAATTGTATATGTGGCTCCCATGAAAGCCCTGGCAGCTGAAATGACACAGAACTTCAGCAGAAAGTTGAACTGTCTTGGAATATCTGTGAGGGAACTAACAGGAGACATGCAGCTGACAAAATCAGAAATACTGCAAACACAAATGCTTGTCACTACTCCTGAGAAGTGGGATGTTGTCACAAGGAAGGGGACAGGTAAGATGTAAGACTTAGGTGCTACTTTTAGCAAGTTGGTCTATCCCGTTATGCACAAATTTACTCTGCAGCTGTGATGTTAGAAAATTTTTGGTATATTACGGACTATATGAATGCAGACATGAACTTAAAGTTCCTTTGCGCAGCATTGAATTTGATTTTTTAACTGATGGAAAGCTAGATTTGAGAAAAGTTAGCCCTGACACTGTTATGGAGGCATCATTGAAATTTGTTAGATGAGGTAAAACCTTGAACTTTGAATCCACTGCAAATTGTCTTCTGAATTATATGTTTTAGACAAAGTGTGATCAATATTAAATATGAATAATCCAATGTGATCAGATTTTACATTAAGGACCTAACTAATCATTACAGTAGTTCTCATATCTATAAGCAGGGGTAGGTGACAGAGGTAGTAAAGGTTGCATAATGAGCAATTTGTGCTCTTCACCAAATACCATATTTACTGCCATAATGTACCTCTTGATTTTATACGAGACATTTAAAAAAGTAATGTATTTTTGCCTCCATCTGTTAGCCAAAAATGTTTTGTTAAATAAATACAAATATTAGTAATTAATAATCATGTAATGTTTTTACTTTGTGTGCTGCCAGCCCCTCTATTTATGCATTATCAGTTCGAACAAACATTACTTCAGGCTTCCACAGTAATGCCAAGCATTTACACATCATTATTTCACGTTTCATCCCCATGTAAATGATCTAAATCTGCATTCTTCTGGGATTTAAGCACTGTGGATTAGAAATTTGTTACCAACATTTCAGGACAACCTAACAGTCCCATCTCCTAGGGCCAAGCATTCCAAAAAGGTTCTTTGACTCCTCGACCCTTGCAGATGGGACCCATAGGTTGTCCCAAAACATCAGTAACAATCACTCTGTGCTGTGTTGAATCCCAGGTCTTGTTTAGACTTCATAAACTCATGAAGTATGGACGTAGGTTCTCACTGGTATGTGTGTGTGTGTTTGTTTTTTTGTGTATGTGTGTGTGGGGGGTTAGGTAGCTAGGATCGCTTAAGGGCAAGAGGGTAAGGCCAAGAGGCATACAGCAAGGAAAAACAGTTATTGCATTTCATACATTTTTTGCTTTTGCCACATAAAGAACAATTGAATTGCTGTCAAAGTACATCCGTGGCATTATCCACGGGCCCTACTGACAAAGGAGAACTGTGTTCTTACAGTTTTCATGTAAAATGTAATTAAATATTATTGTGATTCGACAACATAATGTTGGAACTGCAGTCTAGAGACTGTTGTGAACACAGATGTAACTCTTCAAATTTTGTGTTTGAAATTTTTTCAACACTTGAGTGAGCACTGACCTGAACTTGTAAAAAAAAAATGGGCTTCTGAATTGTGTTAATTATGAAGTAATTGGTTGTACATTTAAATTATGGAAGGATTAGTGATATACTTTCAGAACCTTGTATGATTTACAGGAGATGTTGCATTGACAAATCTGGTCAAATTACTCATCATTGATGAAGTGCATTTGCTGCATGGGGACAGAGGCCCAGTTGTGGAAGCACTTGTTGCTAGAACTTTGCGATTGGTGAGTGCGTTTTAGGGACATGTTTGCAAGTACAGTAAAAGCTGGTTTATCGAGCTCCAAAGGCCTGCCAGATATGACAGTTTTCTGGATACTAGAATGTTATACCTGATGTATATTTTAATATGCCTAGCACCCTCACTCAATAGCCTGGCATGTTTTACCACCCATATTTGTATTCTCTTTTCATTGCTACTTACACAGCATGGTGTCCAATAAGTTCCCAAGGTACACATTTTTCTATCACTTCTTAACACTTGCATAAATTTACCCTTTACATAATGTTTGTTCATCAACTATTGGTTTGTGAACTCATAAAATTAGTGTGGGGTGCTGCCACAAGATGGAATAGTGAAATGTATTGGACTGTTATAAATTTCTGGCTAATAGAGCTTTCCAGATCATCGCGTGCCATATAAACCACATGCATGTATAAAATTATTTGAGCTGGGTGTATTAAATTTCACATGGAACTAGATCATAAATGCATTGCCAGTTCTTACTTTCTTACTTACTTATATCTATACTTTTATACTTTTAGAAGCTTGGGATTGGATCAGAACTGTGAGATTATATTGGACATGTTTAAATTGTGGAAATCAATAACTTCAAAAATTGCACACAGAAATGAATTACTTCTCCTCCTCTTTCTTAGGTGGCACTACAGGCCAATATGGGCCTTCACCTCATAATGGATTTCTCCCAGTCAGCTCTGTTTTTTGACCTCTCCAGTTTTTAATTTTTCATCTATTAATACCTGTTTGTACACAGTTCCACCATCTGGTTTTGGTTCTTAATCAGCTTCCCTGGGGATTATTATTAAATACTTGACTTACTTTTCTTTTACTCTCTGGTCGATTAACAGCACCAATCAAAATCAGCCGACTTATTCTGACAAATGAAAGTATGTCTAAGTCTCCAAGCAGCTGCATTAATTCCTTATGTCGCTTACTCCAGTTTCGATTTAAATGAACTCCCCCAAACATTCTTCTTAAAACTTTTGTTTCAAAAGCATCAGCCATTTTGCAATGTCTTTATTGTTATTATTGTTATTATAAGCAATTTCCATTTGCTCCAGCTTTCATTTAAACAATACTCTCTTTTTTTGTCTGAATAGTTTAAGTGCTTCTTGTATCTTTATATTTTTGTTCATTTTGTGTGGTATTTCTGTTAGTCATTTTGTTTTAAGCCACCTTTTATCATATAATATTATTGAAATTCTTCTTCAAAGAAACTTTCTTTGTAGTCTTCTTCTTTTCCTATTATTTTTCCAGCTGTGTAATTTATTCCTTTTTTGATTTTGTTCTATATTTCATTCATGTTGTCCACTTCTAATTGAGTATTTTGAATATTTGCTTGTTATCTCCTTGATGAATTCTTCTTTTACTTCTTTCTTATTTAGTTACCAGTATCCCATACCTTTATTTCACTTTTCTTAGTCTTCTGAAATGGATCACTATATCATATAATTATTAATGTCTTGTTTTGTCTAGCCTCAGTATGTGGACCAACACAGATGGATAAAAGTCATTTCATGTTTTGGCGTTTCCACCATAGTGACTAATGAAAATGGATTAGCTTTAGGATTAGACTGCACAGAGGAATGAAGAATTCTGAAATTTTGGTGAAAATTACAGTTGCCATCTTAACCAGGCATGAGTATGAGATTATTCAAGAGCACTTGCATGGATCTGACATTGATTGAATTGTGGGAGGTGATGTTCTGATTGGATGGGGAACACACCATTGTGCTAACCAAATATGGAACTGTTCCACTGCAGTGACACAGATGATGGACGTTAATTTTCTGGTAACTTTGGAGGGTCATAGCAAAAGTGTCTGGAAGGGATTTCAAAGAGCGAAAAAAGATGCTTGAAAGTGTCACGCAGAATTTAGTGAGTCAGAGTGTCTGAATGAAACATGTAGCAGAGTCCGGGTAGGCAAGAATTTGTCTGACATGTTTCCTATTATGAGTGGTTTGAAACAGGGATGCTTTATCATCATTGCTTTTCAACTTTGCTTTAGAGTACACCATTAGGAGGGTTCAGATAAACCAGGATGGCTTGAAATTAAATGATAAACATCAGCTTCTGGTTAATGCTGATGATGTTACTATATTGGGAGGAAGCATATGTACTATCAAGAAAAATGCAGAAGCTTTAGTAGTTGCTAGTACAGAGACTGGACTAGAAGTAAATGCAGATAAGACTAAGTACATGATAATTTCTTGAGATCAGAGTGCAGGATGAAGTCAGAGTATAAATACTGATAATAGTTCCTTTGAAAGGGTGGAAGAGTTCATATAGTTGGGAACAATCTTAACAAATCAAAATTCTATTCAGGAAGATTAAGAACAGATTGAAGTCAGGAAATGCTTGCTATCATTAAGTGCAGAATCTTTTATCTTCCAGTTTGCTATCCAAAAATTTAAAGATTAAGATACGTGGTCGGACAATAAAGTTCACAAACACATTGTGGTAAAAGTGCTACATACCTCATTGCTGAATACCACCATGGTCACCTTCAAAGTACTCCCCTTGGGAAGATATGCACCGATGCCAGCGCCTAGTCCACCCTTCAAAACAATTTTGGAACTGGTTTTGTGGAATGGCCTTCAGAGCTGCCATTGTATTACTCCAGATGTCATTAGTGTTATCAAAATGCCTTCCTTTCAATATTTCCTTTATCTTCGGGAACAGAAAAAAGTCATTGGGGGCTAGATCCGGTGAATAGGCAGGGTGTTCCAACACAGTTATTTGTTTAGTAGCTACAAACTCCCTCACAGACAGTGCCGTGTGAGCAGGTGTATTGTCGTGATGCAAGATCCATGAGTTGTTGGCAGAAAGTTCGGGTCGTTTCCGTCTAACTTTTTCACACAACCTTTCCAGTACTTCCAAATACTAAACTTGGTTGACTGTTTGTCCAGTTGGTACAAATTCATAATGAACAATCCCTCTAATATCAAAAAAAGTCAGCAACATTGTTTTGACTCTTGATTTGGACTGGATTTTGTTGGTCGTGGGGAATTGGCAGTCTTCCATTGTGCACTTTGCCGCTTCATTTCAGGGTCATATTTGTAGACGCACGTTTCATCACCTGTGATGACAGCCCAAAATGTCATCTTGCCTCTCCAAAAGTGCTTGGCAAATTGTGACTCTTCTTTGCTTTTGTTCTTTGGTGAGGTCCTTTGGGACCATTTTTGCACACACCTTCCTCATGTCGAGATCTTCAGTTAAGATCTTCCTAACTGTTTCTCTGTCGATGTTCACTTGCTCTGCCATGCCCGTGACAGTCAGCCGATGATTTTCACACACAATTTGATGAATTTTTGCAATGTTTTCTTCAGTTCTGCTTGTAGCTGGCCGTCCTGATCTCTCTTTGTCAGTGACACTTTCTCTTCCCTCAGAAAAACGTTTCACCCACTTGTAAACTGCTGTTTTCTTCATGGCATTGTCCCTGTAAACTTGCACTAACATCTCTCTGATTTTGTTTCCACTCTTTCCAAGATTAACAAGAAATTTAATGTTCGTTCGCTGCTCTAATTCAAGCTCCAACATTCTCGCTGCTGCACACCAAAACACACGCAGACAGTAATAGATGCCACTCAGAAAGAGACTGCCATAGAACAACAACAACACAACTGTGAAACGCTGATAGGTCAACGTCATCAAATCATACGAAAGCTTTTGTCCATTGCTGCCACGGCAAGCACACAGTGGTGAGTTCACGAACTTAATTGTCTGACCACGTGTACCGAACTGTAATTTTGCCTGTTGTTTTGTATGGGTGTGAAACTTGTTTGCTCATATGGCGGGTGGAACGTAGGCTGACGGTGTTTGAGAATAGGGTGTTGATGAGAATATTTTGGCCTAAGAGGGATGAGGTAACAAGGGAGTGGAGAAAACTACATAATGAGGAGCTTAATTATCTGTACCCCTCACCCAGTACTGTTTGGGTGATAAAATCAAGAAGAATGAGTTGGGTGGGGTATATAGCACATATGGGGGAGAGGAGAGGTGTATACAGGGTTTTGGTGGGGAAACCTGAGGGAAAGAGAGCACTTGGGAGACCCAGGCATAGGTGGGAGGATAATTTTAAGATGGATCTTCAGGAAGTGGGATGTGGGGGTGTGGCTCAGGAGAGGGACAGGTGGCAGGTACTTGTGAGTGTGGTAATGAAACTTCAGGTTCTATAAATTGCAGAGAATTTCTTGATTGGCTGAAACCGGTTATCTTCTCAAGAAGGATTCTGTTGTATGGAGTGAGTAAGTAAGTAGATAAGTAAGTAAGAGTGTGTGAGTGGGTTTGAAGACACTTACCTTGGTGACAGAGGATCTATGTGGGGCCTTCTCAGGCAGGGGAGTTAGGGAAGTGGTGGAGCCAGGGTTTGCGTAGTCGATATCCGTGCATCCATCCCTTTGAATTTCTGAAGATATTTGGGTATCTCATTGGCTTCTCTGATGTGTGGACAGTACGCATGGATGTTGGTTATGACCTGAACACCAACAGTGTTGTCTGTGGCATGGTTGGTTGCTAGTAATTGAAGGCAGAAATCCTGTCATTACATTCTTATCATGACCTCCCAGTTTTCAAACAAAGTCACTTCCATCAACTCTTTTTCATTACTACAAGGAAGCTGCCTCACTGGTTACAACATTCGGTTCCCTCACCAATCAGATTGCCACCTCCCACACACCACTTGCTGCCGTATGTATGTAAAATGTCCTGAATAACCACCATATTAGTTCACCTTGATGACTGATATTGTAATTTTTGCTGAAATGTCGGAATATCTTCATTCCTCTGCATGTCATAATGCTGAAAGCCAATCCAAAGCACTGAGCATGGGCAGCGAAAGCTGAAGGACTAGAGTAGTGGCTAATTCTATCAAGTGGCTTGCTTCATTTATCTCTGCTTTCCCACAAGGATGCTGTTGATTGTGTCTCCTTGTGTTGTCTTGTTGTATGTAGACTGAATTGTTTTCAAAATAGATGGAAATTTGTTTTGTGTGCACAAATGTATTGCTTACTAATGCAGATTTTGACAGTCAGGTGAAAACTGTTAAACAGCACACTTGACATTTTTCTTCAAGATTAGTGATATGATTAACCCTGTTGTGCTGTAGGAATGTCACTGAGAAGCTTGGCACTGCATTCTTTCTGCTGTCATCTTAATGTCTAGGATTATATAAATATGAATTCTAAATTAACATTTATGGTTCTTCATTACTGAAATTAGTCCGTGGGTGGATAGTGCATGTATTCTTAATTCTTTGTAGTGGCTCCGTTGGTTCCTTTAATTAGTTTTGGTTATTCCCGTCTGTTAACAGGTGGAGTCATCACAGAGCATGATTCGTATTGTTGGTCTATCAGCCACATTACCCAATTATTTTGATGTTGCAAAATTTTTGCGAGTAAATCCTTACATTGGTCTGTTTTACTTTGACTCACGTTTTCGTCCAGTGCCTCTTAGCACAACGTTTGTGGGCGTAAAAGCAATCAAACCACTGCAGCAAATGAGTGACATGGATCAGATATGTTATGACAAAGTTATTGAAATGGTGCAGAAAGGACATCAGGTTTGTAAACCATATTTGTTTTTATGTTTTTAGATATGTGATATGTTCGATCTGCAGAAACAAAAAGTGATTTAGTTAGTCCACAGTCAATACAAATATACACCAAGCATAGACAAGGAAATGTTTTCCATAAACATTTTCTACATGTTCCAGCCACACTCAGCTGTGCTTTGGGAATACCTAGTAATGCTGTCTCCATATTACATTTGTATTCCCTGAAGACAGCTGAGCTCAGCCAAAACATGGAGGAAGTGTTAATGCAAAAGTATTATAAATTTTCTTTGTGCTCAGTGTACGTTTGATGGTATTGACTAGACGTCCTGATGATTTCTGTTGTCTGTGATCATGTGTAGATTGATACACCAGTGTGCTCAGGGTCATGTTGCAGATGATACAAATTGTTTAATCAGCACTGCTGTGAGAACCTCAGATTTCAAATTAAACCTGTTTGTGGTTTGTTGTGCTGTGTTTCTGCAGGTCTTGTAGTCACTAGAATAGTGTTCAAGACATCACTGCGTTTGAAGTATACTAGGGCAGTGTTGTATTTGTTTTGCAGTTAAATTATTTTATGATTTTCTGTGATGCTTAGCCTAGAACAGTCCATGTGCAAGTGTGCATTTCAGTCCACACAGAAAGATAAAACAGTATATAGCTGGACAGTGTGTAACTTACGCTGCTGAGAAATATTGTCAGAATCGTCTGTTAGTTTTGACAGTTGCGAATTGCTGTAATTATCTTCTTTTAACCTATATTATCAATTTTAATCGTTTTATACAATCAGAATTGATTAATGCATTGTTATGGTATGGTTACCCAGGTAATGGTGTTTGTACATGCACGGAATGCCACTGTGAGGACAGCAATGGTGCTGAAAGAAATGGCTTTACAACGCAACCAGCTGAAGACGTTTGAACCAGAGGAAAGTGCAGCTGTTGGACAGGCACGGAAAATGTTGAACCGGTCACGTAATAAACAGCTTGGAGAGCTGTTTCAGTGTGGTTTCTCTGTACATCATGCAGGAATGTTGCGCGTTGATCGGTAAAGGACATTCATGTTCTGTCTCAGAATTTTGTTGTGACCATGTAGTCACACTAACTCTTAATTATTTGAACAATATCGGTATACGATAATTGCACATTCTGTACACCATTTCACTGAAGGTGTTGGTTTATCGGTTTTTATGCCATGTGTAGTTCCCGTGTAAGAAGGTCATGCAGAGACCCCAGTGAAGTATTTTGAAATTAATTACCACATTTCACATCTCATGAGACCATGCATGATAAGGCACAAGGTATTTTTGCATATTTATTAGCCTACATTTGTGACAATTCATCATGCAGTGTCACAATGCAAGATGATTTTTCGGGACATTTTTCATGGGAAAGAAATGTGTTCTGTAAAGCAGAAAGATATGTTGTGTTCCACTTGCACAAAGTTTTACACTCTGGGAACTTGCTACTAAGGTTTAGTCAAAATTAAACAGGCTAGACCTTACACAATCAAAATCAGAAGCTGCTGTTCTCATGGCAAGCAACTGTACTTCAGCCATTCTAAATGAAGTGTGCAGACCTTGTGTCATTCATGATGGACTGTTCTTTAAAAAAGTTCAGTTTTATTGTACACTGTATATTTATGTGTTGGCATGCAAGTATCCATACTAGTGCCAAACTGTAGTTTGATTTCTTCATCTTAAAAATTATTGCATTCAGCCTTGCTTTAATATGTGCATTACTCTGTGTTATTTTTGAATGGGATAAAGTTGTGTTGCTTCTGTCTGCTTGTTAATTAAAATGGTTTGTTTTTTCCCTCAGGTCCATGGTGGAAAAGTATTTTGGTGAGGGCTTAATCAAGGTTCTGGTCTGTACTTCAACCTTAGCTTGGGGTGTAAATCTTCCAGCACACTGTGTGATTATTAGGGTAAGTTATGTTGCTGTATTTAGTCTTTTCTTACTTTTATTTCCTGTCTGGTTTTCTACACTTCTTATTGTGTTTCCTCTAGGGTAGAGTATATTATGTTTCATAGAGGTGCAAGTGAACAAGAAAACCTTTATACAGACCTGAGTGGGCCCTGAAGTCAGTGTCCTATGCGAGGTTTCATTGTTTTATCCCAAGACCAGCAGGTACCCTTACTTTTCATGTACTCTCTGCAACATTCTTGTATTCTGACTTACAGAAATTCCAAACATTTGAGCCGTATGCCACCAGTAGGCACAAAGTTTATGAAGGCAGGACGGAGGAGTAACAGTGCACACATGCATTACAGTGTAATGGAACACTATTCCTGTCTGGCAGACATCTCTCATTTTGTTCCCCTGTTTTAAAGGTTGAAAGATCTGGTTCAAGTACAAATATGAATAAAAAGAACACAGTTTAATGTTGTAGTGTGTTAATATTATATTTTACAGTCCCTTGTGACACTTTTTCAAATCACTCTTGTCTGAGTGGCCCATTGTTAAAAAATGTTGCGCGCCTCTCTCGTAGAGCAAAAATAAAAAAAAACACCTCGTGATTAATTTTCGCCTTCATTTCTTATGTCACATAAAATGACTCTTCATAAAAAACAACATAGTTCTTGTGTATACTGTAGTTCATGTTTTGTTTTAAAATATCTTTGTCTAGTCACAATACAGTAAGACAGTTCATAAAAACAACATAGTTATTTTTGTGTACTGTAATTTTTCTTGTTGTTGCTTTTAAGGGGACAGAAATCTATGATGCGAAGCATGGCTCATTTGTTGACTTGGGGATTTTGGATGTACTACAAATATTTGGACGAGCTGGTCGCCCACAGTTTGACAAGTCTGGCCATGGAGTTATCATCACATCTCATGACAAGCTGAGTCATTACTTGTCTCTTCTGACCAATCAGTTCCCTATTGAAAGCAATTTTATTGCTTGTCTAGCTGATAATCTCAATGCCGAGGTAAAATACTGAGCTTTGTTACATTAAGGTGTGGTGTTTTCTTGTAATTTGTTCAGATTCTCTGTTTTAACATTCTGGATGTCACATCACATTTCAGTACTTGAATGAATCAGGAGCTGGGCTTCAGTAGTCAGCATAGTGGCTGGGCTGTAGGCTAAATGACCTGGGAGTTGAAGTGTCAGCACTTGGAGGGTCAAGAAACTTTTCTTCAAAATATCGAAGTCATTTCTGGGGCCAACTGAGTCTCATATTCAGTGGGTACAAAGGATAAAATGACAGGTGGCATTACCTCCCCTCCTCCATCATGTGCACAAGGATAACTTCACCTTTGCCTATTCGACCAAGTCAATATATGCATTTTGTTTCATTTTTATTCTTGCTGCTGTTCATGTTTTGTGGTGAGGACTTAAAATCCTTCAGCGTAGCTGAAATAAAATTGATGAAAACACCATGCTTCAATTAATTTTTGTGTATTCAGAGGTTATGGAAAGAAGGTCCATGGAATGACCCACTTCACAACTGCTTTAAGATGTTCTGCTTTCACTTCTAGAGTAGTACATATGCTCATAGGGATGTTTGTGCTGATAACTTTCAGTAGCAATAAGCACTGTATGCCATTTGATATATGCCAAAGGTATTGGAGGGAATGTGGTAATAGAAAGGAGGCAACCTCAAGCACTAGTAATCCCTACCATCCAGGGGACATCTCTGTGCCCTGAGTATGGTAAATTTTAGATGAAAACCCTATCTCTGCACCTAGAGTTTGTGTTATTATTTCACCACCATTCTTACTGAACTTCAAATATTCATCCAAATAAGTAAATTCTTCTTGCTTTCTGCCTTAGAAATAGTTCATAGGAGACCAACTGTCTCCCTAGCCTTTCCAAACTAGATGAGTAGAGTAAACAATAGGACATTTGTAAGTTGCATTCATTTCTACTGTGACATAATCCATTCTGTAATGGGCTTACCATTGATTCAGAATTTAAAGAAAGGAAACTATATTGGCTACACTGATGTGTCATATTTTCAAATAAATGGACTCAAGTGTGGAGAACCACTTGCTGGACTCATTCCAAGATTTCAGAATACATTGCCCGGTGTCAGACTGAGTCTGAGAATTTTTGTATTCAGCATAGTAAAATGTATTTAGTACAGTGTCGTGTTAAACAACATGAACCTAAAGTGGTTAAGTATTACATCTCTTCTAGTACGTGTGTTAAATTGCACATTCCTGGAATGTGGCCACCACTTGTACCAGCGAGTTAATAGATGATTTAAAGTATAAAAATTAGGATTCTGTTCTTCTGGGATGTGATGGTGCATCTTGGGTTAATTGGATCTCCACATTTCAAACGAACATGCTGCATTCATCATTGAGACCTGGACTCTGAAGATGGAGGCAGTATGTTTCATTGAAGTACGAGAATTAAATTACCGTATGTTGCAGCATCATATCCCAGTTGCAGCAGCATGGAATCCTGAGCTATAACATTGCTAAAACCTTGAAACTCAACATATCCGAAAAGTATGTGTATGAAGCATGCTGCTAGTCTATTGGCAATTGAATTTTTGTAAGTGACATGTTACATTGAATTTCTATTTATGGAGCCTTGCTGCCTTTAATTTTGTGTGTGTATGTGTAACAGATTTTCATATTACTTCATACTGGTTTTGTGGCTGAATCTATACCACATGTTTAGATATATCACATATTTTGACAGACCTTGCAATGCCTTATTAAGGTTAGTGTTTAGTGACATCGGCGTGTTGGTGGCAGGATTAGTCACGTAAATAGTCATTGAAAACCCAATACTTCCGAGACTCTGCACCCACCAACAGATTTACATGATATATGACAATTAAATATTCATACCAATGTGCTAGAGTCTAGTCCTTATTGTTCAGGAACTTGTGAAAAGGAGAGTAGTGTATGGATTCAAGCACTCACACAGTCCTTGTTGTATCATGCACGATGTTTATGTGATGTGATCATACAGTTTCCAGACTAAATTTATTTTTCTATAACAACAGCACCCTCCAATCAGTGTTGTTCATATCAAAGTAGTCTGCTTGGAACTTCATACAGCAATACCAGCAATTGTGCCACTGTTCCAATCATTTTACGAAGTTCTTTATATGAAACTTGACAGGTGTGGCCTACAGTTTTGTTTAAATCAT
>Ga0123355_10003936_pt1 | contig 21498 bp, 8 predicted proteins | sample TergutEmb28metaG_3_FD_89872 | JGI IMG/M metagenome (GOLD analysis project Ga0123355, IMG submission 89872) | Embiratermes neotenicus P1 segment gut microbial communities from Petit-Saut dam, French Guiana - Emb289 P1 | ecosystem: Host-associated > Arthropoda: Insects > Digestive system > Gut ...
CAGCCGTCACGGGTCGGACGGTTCTGCGGGTCGTTTACCAAATTGCCATCTACATCAAACGCCTGGGAGTACAGGTCTCCCTCTGCTCCACGGTTGATCGTGCGGGTCAGGGTGCCTGTGCCACCTGCCGGAGCGGGCCACGTACCGTTGTTCGGATTGAACGTAATCACCTGCGTCGTACGGCTCCACTGCGCTACATAGGTGCGATTCTGAGTGATAACGTGTTCAGACACATCCTCACTGCTGTAAGTCGTACCCGACCAGTACCAGCCATCGAACGCATAGCCCGGACGGACAGGTTCCGGCACCTCGGCTAAGGGTACAGAGTCGCCATGGTTCACCGTGCGAATGATACTCCCTGGATCATCACCCACGTTGCCGCTGTTCAAGTTGAACGTTACTGTACGAGTATCTTGTGACCACCGGGCATACAGTGTCGTCACGTCTTCCGTCACCGCAGCCGTGCTCAATACACGCGTACCAGCCGTCGGATCTGTGAACCAGCCCACGAAACTCCAGCCATCACGGGTCGGGTGATCTTGACCTGGATTTACCAAATCATCATTGTTGTCAAACGCCTGCGCATACAGATCCCCAGGGTCGCCACGGTTGATCGTACGGGTCAGGGTTCCCGTCGCCGCTGGGTCGCTTAAGCCCGGCCATCTTCCTTCGGTCGGATCAAACGTGATCGCCTGTGTTATACGGCTCCACTGCGCATACAATGTCCGTCCAGCGACAGTCGACACCGCATGGTCGCTCTCTACACGTGTGCCGCCGCTCGCCGCTGTGAACCAGCCCGTGAATGTCCAGCCAGCACGGGTCGGATGGTTCTGCGCATCATTTATCAAATTGTCATTGTCGTCAAACGCCTGCGCATAGGTGTCATCTGGGCCGCCACGGAGGATCGTGCGGGTCAGATTATCCGTGCTATCCTCAGGCAGCGGCCATCTTCCGTTGTTCGGATTAAACGTGATCACCTGCTCTGTACGATTCCACTGCGCTACAAACGTCATCTCTCCGTTTACGACGATTCCGCCTACAGTTTCTCTCGACAGATTCGTACCGACAGCCGGATCCGTCTGATTCCAGCCACCGAACGCATAGCCCGGACGCACTGGTACAGGCACTCTTTCTGCGCCAATTTGAGTCGTCAAAACCACGTCTACCGTGATATCCGCCATCGCACCACCCACATTGCCGCCGCCTAGATCAAACGTCACTGGTACATGGTTGAGTTGGCTCACTTCGCCGTCCTGATTGCCCCATACGGCGATGAGATGCCTGCGGTTTTCCGGCATGTCAAAGCTATAGGTGCGGCTTGGTGCGGGTAATTCTGCAAAGCCGGGGATATATTGGTTGCCAGCGTCATTGGTCGGCAATGCCGCCAATTCTTCTGGTGTCATCCAACCCAGGAAGGTCTGGTTGACTGCGGTACCTGCATATAGCTCCACCTCATCGCCAGGTATTACGTGATGGATGCCCACAGATTCCCCTGTATCGGCGGCGATTTCCTCCCCGTCTACAGTCACAGTCATGCCTGTCGGGGTGCTGTCCGCCACATAGGATACTTCTAATTCATATGTAAATAGAATGCTCACCACTGCCGTGCCGTATACCGATGCGTCGTTGGCAAGGCTTGCGGTTACAGTGTTATCCGACCCCATGGCAGCCGTGGTCGTAGCCGTGGCCCTTGTCTCATTCTCTTCCCCTGCTGCGTTGGATGCCTCGGAAAGCGTTACGTTGGTGTTGGAAGGGGGTAATGTCCAATTGATTACAAAGTCCTCTTGATTCGGCATCGGGTTGCCGAACTGATCCAATACCGTAGCCGTCAGCGGTTCCGATACCTCGCCGCCCCGGTGCACTGCGTAGGATTCGGGGGTTACGCTGATAGTGGTTGCAATTTGATTAAGGGTCACATGGACGGTGCCATATGCGCAAATGTCGCCGTCTGGGCCACTAAGCGTTGCCCTGACTATATCGACATAGCTGCCCACCGGTGCCGTCACTCTCGCCGTGGCCGTTGTCGTATTTGGTTGCCCTGCCGCATTGGACGTCGGGTAAACTCTTACGATGTCATCATCGTCAGAAGTCCAATTGATTACAAAGCTATTTTGGTTTGGCATATCGTCGCCAAATTGGTCTACCACAATTGCGGTAAATTGGTCGCCGTATCCGTTGCCTACGGTTATAGAAGAGGGTTCCAGTCTAATTGAATGCGGAACACGCAGTTCAAATATCGCCTCAAACACCAGCGGGCCTGATACGTACATGGCCGCTATCTCTGCTTCGGTGATCGGCTCGCCGTTGTGTCTCCACTCCACAAAGCCCCAGCCGGGTCTTTCTGCTGGCTCCGGCACGTCACCGATAGGGACGCCTCTTGGCTCCGCCCCGGTGTAGCCTGTGTGATCTTCTGCTGATCTGCTCTCACGCAGATTCCGTGTGATGGATGCTACGCCGTCTACTGTACCGCCTGTATCTGCGGTACTGGGAACGGCGTTGAAGACTACGTCGTGGTATCTGTAGTCGATGCGCACTTGTATTAGTGTGTGTTCTCCTACTGCAATGTCAGTTTGTTCTAATGTATCCGCTGAATTGGGGATTGCAGTCCTTGTGGGGGTGATAATCAGCGAACCCGTTACCGGGTCACCGTCCCAGACTCTGGTACTTTGGGTGTTGTACCAACGGATAACGTCTGCATTCCAGGGGCGGTATGTTACCCGAATATCTGTCCGGGAGTTGTGTATGAGTATGGTGCCGTCCACGGCGTCCTCGGGGAAGCAGCGTAGGCAGGCGTCAGCGCATTCCGGATGATCCTCGCAGGGCTCGCCGCCGTCAAACGCCTCTGGCGGGCTTACGGGTTCTATTACGGGGGCTGTTGCTGCGGCCTGAGCTGTTGCAGCAGGGTTGTTTGACCTTCTTGTCTCAGTTAGTTCCGCCTCCATTGTGCTGAGTTCTGCGGCAGTGCCAATGGGGTGGAAACTCATGCTTCTCGCCACTATCCAGTTGCGGACAACAACATCGTAGTTATTCCAGATGTGGTTGCGCAGCGTTACCTCCGCTACAGTGCCATCTGCATTTGTACGTGGGCCAATCCATTCAACACTGCCAACTCGCCCGCCTGCGAAGTGGTCATTGGCAACATTCCGTACAGCTAGATTTTCGTCTATACGCAAACCATTCGTAGCAACGTTACCTTCAAATGTTGTATTGCTAATTCGAAGTCTGTCAGTAGCTCCGCTTACACGCAAGTTGCGATTGGCGTCTGCGGTGGCGGCACCCGGCACCAAAGAAATCGCACCGCCATTTAACGCACGGTTATTATTAAATTCCGCATGTTCAATGCGAATACCTCGAGCTGCAGCCATCTCTGGCCCTTCGTGGTGAATCGCTCCTCCATTACCAATAGCCAAGTTACCACTAAAGACTACAGGATCGTCCGCCGTTCCAAGAATGCGCAGCCCAATATTGTTTGCATTTGAGGCACCGGCTCCTGTTCCCGTGTGCGCAATGCTAATGCCGCCACCATTGGCGTCCTGAACCACACCACCTACAACTCGGCCTCTGGCAATGTTGTTGCTAACGCTTGAGCCGGCCGCTAGGGTAAAGTTTGTATCGCTTCTTGAGAAAACACGCATACCGCCGCCTTGACGGGCTGTATTTCCATCAATAATAACTCTCCCTGCCATGGTAATCTCCGCAGCGGAATTAGAATGGATGCCCCCGCCATTGGAACGGGCGTTATTGTTTCGTAGGCGAATGCCGTTAATGTTTAGGTTTGCGCTCCCTGTTCCGCCCCAAGCAACGGAAATACCGCCGCCATGGTTTTCTGCGTGGTTATTAGAGATGGTACCACCGTTGACATTAAATGTACCGCCAGTATCAATCGCAACACCGCCGCCGCCGCCGGAAGTAGCGTTTCCATAAGAATGGTTAGCCCTGTTTCTATATATTAATGCAGGCTCTATTGGCTCACCTTCCTCATCTACTAGTACCATTACTTCTACTACTACTATACCAGTCTCATCACACTCAACTTCAACTTCACCTTCTTTACCCTCATTCATGGTAAATGTGCCGCCGTAGACAACTACGCCGCCGCCGTGGGCGGAAGCTGTATTATGGCTAATAGTACCATATTGCATAGTAAAGGTGCCGCCGTGCATACTTACGCCGCCGCCGCCGCCTTGACGAGTGGTATTATTGTTAATAGTACCACCCTGCATAATAACGGAACCGCCGCTTACACTTACGCCGCCGCCATGGCCATCACCACTGCCAGTACCGACAGTGTGGTTACTGGTTATAAAACTGCCTTCATTCATAATTAACTGGCCGCCTGTAACACGTACGCCGCCGCCAAAGCGGTCAGAGCCAGCAGTTTGAACTGCACGGTTGTTATATATTCTGCTGCCCTCATTCATAACTAATTGGGCCCTGGCACCAGAAACAATAGCGCCGCCGCCGAATTGAGCTTGGTTATTGGTTATCAAGCTGCCTGCATGCATATGCACACGTGCATCCGCACCACTAACAGACACGCCGCCACGGTAAGAAGTTGCTGTGGCACCGGTTTGTGTTAGCGTAACATTATATAGATGTAAATGACGGCTACCCGTTATGTCAAAGTGACGTGTTGTACCAGCAGTTCTGGTAATAACATGAGACTCAGGCGAGTGACTGTAGATGTGGATTACTCTATCAGTTGCACCGCCACTTGTGGCAATTACGGTAGTACCAGTTAGATTGAAGTTGCCCATTACACGAATAACCAGTGGATTAGCACCAGCAGTTGTAAGCGCAGTCCTCAAAGTGGCGTCTGAGTTTACCTCCACAAAATTCGCATCAGGAAGGCCCATGCTTAGAATGCTGTCGGGCGTATACGTAGACGGCCCAGACAACGGCATTATCCCAACCAACCCATCCTCCGCCGCAGCAACAGGCGCAGCCTGTTCTCCGCCGGGGTCGGCGAAGGCGGCTGATGGTACTATGGTCAATACCATGAGCAACGCCAATACCAAACAACCGATTCTCTTCATTCTTTTCGTAACCTCGTAACGCATATCTTTGATCTCCTTTTAGCCTTTTTTCACAAAGCATTTTTGATGATATTATGTAACCCTATACAGTTCTAGCCTATACTATCAGGCTTTGAATTATACAGCAATCTACAAGCCTATACAAGTATTTTCATGCGTTTTTAATATTTCATTTCTGTAACAAAACCGCTGCTTTTTTAGTGTTTTATTTAGATTCAACCGTTATGTTAATATAGTATTCATTTTCCACGATTCTCCGCCTATTTTCCCGAAAATACGCCGTATAATTTAGCTGTGCACGCTCAAATTTCTAAGAAATTGCAATATTGTGTGTGCTTAATGGATTGAGAGGGATTATATAGAGTATAGCCAAAAAGCTCCCAACGGCAAGGGCCGTTGGGAGCTTTTTGGTTGTCTGAAGGTCAATGTTACTGCTAAAATCCGCTATGTTTCAAACCGCATGATCAATTCTGCCGGGGTTAGCGCTTGTTTTTCGTCCCCGGAGACGTCCAGGTCTATTTCGCCGCCGTCAAGCATAATCAGTCTGTCGCCGTATGCAATGGCATCGCTCATGTTGTGGGAGATCATAATGGTTGTTATTTTCTGTTCCTCCACCAGTTTTTTTGTGATCCCCATGACCTGCTTTGCGATCCTCGGGTCCAGCGCCGCCGTGTGTTCATCCAGGAGCAGCAGCTTTGGCTTTTGCAGGGTCGCCATGAGCAGGGTCACGACCTGGCGTTGTCCGCCTGATAACAGCGACGCTTTTTTGCGCAGCATGTTTTCAAGTCCTAAATCGAACTCGGCCAGCCTCTCCTGGAAAAAAGCGATATCCCGTTTGCGTATGGCCCATTGGAGCCCACGCCATTTGCCCCGAGAATAGGCCAGCGCCATGTTTTCTACAATTGTCAGATCCGGGCAGACCCCGAAATTGGGGTCTTGATACACACGGGCGATCATAGCCGCCCGGGCGCTATGGCTCTTTCGCTGAATATCTTCACCGTCAAAGAATATGGAGCCTGATGTGGGGTATATATTGCCGTTGATAATATTAAAAAGCGTACTTTTCCCGGCGCCGTTGCCGCCGATCATTGTGACAAATTGCCCTTCGGGAATCGCCAGGCTCAAAGACTTCAGCACATGGTTTTTTTCGATCCCGTTGTCAAAAATCATGGATATCTGTTCAAGCGCTATCATTTGGCCACCTCGATCCGCTTCTTGGAATACAGTTGGCGCAGTTTGGGGATACACAGCGCACTCAAGGCAAACACAGCGGTGAGCAGACGTGTCCAACCGGGGCTGAGCAGCCCGGTGACGATAACCAGCGAGATACAGCTAAAGTAGATAAACGAACCCAGGGAGATAAAGACCAATCGTGTCAATATGCTCCCGTTCTTAGGCGTTATGATCTCGCCGATCACAAGGGATGCCAGCCCAGTGACGAGAACGCCCGTCCCCGTATCAACGCTTGCGCCGCTCTGCTGCTGTGCGACCAATGCGCCTGCCAGCCCGGTAATCGCATTTGATATGACAAGGGAGGAGATCTTGCGGCTGTCTGTATTGACGCCGTTGGAACAGGCCATGCGCTCATTATCGCCCGTGGCACGGATTGACAGGCCGAAGGACGTGCTGTAGAGGAAAAACAGCGCAGAAATAACCACCGCAAGCGTTATGGCCCCTACGAGTATGTACGACCATAGGAGCGCATGGAACGGCTGTACGCCCAATGCCACGAGCTGTCCCCGCAGGGGCGCAAATATGAAGCTGTCAAGGGGTGCGGAAATGGTACTGCCCCCCATGACGAATAAATTGATGGAAAATAGCGCCATAGTGACAAGCAGACCTGAGATAATCCCGTCTATTTTCAATTTCGTATGGATCAGCGCAGTCGTAAGCCCTGCCACAGCGCCGCCTATAGGTGCGACGATGAGGGTTGTGATAAAGTGTGCGCCGCTATGCAGCATGGTCATGGCAATCACTGCACCAAACGCAAATGTGCCCTCGACGGTCAAGTCTGGCTTTTTCATAATCCGCAGAGACAAGAAAACACCTATGGCCACAGGGGCGTATAACAGCCCTTGGCCTAAACTTCCGTATATACTGGTTAAAAACATGTCAACTGTCATTTGGCCCCTCTTTTTTCAAATGAAGATTACGCTAGAATGTCCTAGTCGCCCGTTCCGTCAGAGTGCTTGGGATCGTGAACCCGATGGCCTCGGCCTCCGTGGCATTGATGTACAGTGACAGCGATGCGGCGGTGGGGGAATAAAAGGTCTGGGGCCAGGTTCCATTTACCAGAATATCAAATGCGATATCTGCGGCGGCGGCGCCATTGGCCGCAAAGTCAACGGATAGAGACGCAAGCGCCCCGCCGGCGACGATGGGCAAGTCAGCCACTACGATGGGCAGCCGGCGCTCAGGATTTTGGCTGCGGTTTAAGTTCTGCACCATTTGCATTTGTCCCGTGATCTGATTGTCCTGGGGGATGTAGATCCCACGGATGGTCGGATCGGCGGCAATATTGATAAAATGCTGTGTCAGATGCTCCAACCCATTTGCCGGGATCCCGAATGGCACAATGGTGTTTTCGGGCGCAACTCCCTGTAGCCGCTCAAGAGAGGCGACGGAATTCGGCTCATCCGTCGTATATAAAAAGGCGATCCGGTTCTCGGCGTTTAGCGCACTCCCCAGTAATTCCTCTAACAACTCCACCTGTGTCTCCATGGGCAGCGCACTCGACGAGCCTGTAGATATCTCCGTAACGAGCCCAGCGCCGACGGGATCGGTGATAATCCCGTATACCAGCGGGATATCTGCATTGGTCGCCACCGGCAACGCCTGTTGAGATGCGCTTGTCCCCAGGGAGAAGATCAAATCTACCTGCTGGGAGGCAAAGGTATTGGCAATTGTCGTAGACATAGCGGAGTCGCCGCCCGCATTTTGATATACAAAGGATACCTGCTTCCCTTCCGCTTCCATCAGCTCTGTCAATCTGTCTTGAAACCCCGGCGCCCCCAGTTCAAACGCAGGGATTTGCGCCCCTGACAATATCCCAACAGTGAACTCGTCCGCATTGCCTTGAGAGCAAGCGCTCAGACTTACTACGCTCACTATGAATATCAGCAATGCGGCTAAAATCATTTTTCTTCTTTTCATATCAATACTCCTTTCACACCGCCACGGCGGCCCGTCTCTCATTTCTTGAATACAAACTCTAACTTCATCGCTTTACCACGCTACCATGCTATTGTAACACAAAAATATCCTAAAACACAAGCTCAAATTTTCTTATTTTGGTTCGAGCCCTGCCACTGGCATCAGAACTCCTTGCGCCGCAATGGGTTCAGAGACCACTCCCGGAGATCATGTTATATTGACGCATACTGCGGTATATGATAAAATTTGTTTTAAGCGTATAAAAAACTTCCATTGACAGGCGGGACTTATATGAAGCGTTCAAAGATCAATCGTGCTATCCAAAAAGCCATTCAGGTCACCGAGGCGCACAACTTTGCATTACCGGAGTTTGCCTACTGGGATCTGGAAACATGGCAGAAAAACAGAGAAAAAATCGGTGAAATCCCAGCGCTCATGCTGGGCTGGGATGTGACGGATTTCAATGAAGGCAGATTTGAGTCCAAGGGGGCGGCCTTATTCACGCTGCGCAATGGGGATCTCAACGATCCTTCCCTGGGGACACCCTATGCCGAAAAAATAATCTATGTGGATCATAAAACCGGGCAAGAAATCCCGTTCCATTTCCATTTGAAAAAAACCGAAGATATCATCAATAGGGCCGGCGGAACACTGTTGCTGGAACTTTACAACAGAACTTCCGATGACAGGCTGGATCAAAACAGCGCCGTTTCCGTGAAGATGGATGGAATTTTCCATACCTTTGCCCCCGGCGAGATCGTGCGTGTAAAACCGGGGGGGAGCATTACGCTGACGCCGGGCCTGTTCCACCGCTTTTGGGCGGATCAGGACAGCGGAGAACTGGTCATCGGCGAGGTTTCTTCCATCAATGACGATGTAAGCGACAACATCTTCCTTGAGCCGCTCCAGCGCTTTAGTGAAATAGAAGAAGATGAAGCGCCACTATATCCGCTTTGCAACGAATATAATAAACTGCTGTTCTCCTAAAGAACACCGGATGGACATCTCTGTTGGAAAATACCGAAGGGAAGCTAACTAAAAAACCGTTAGCTTCCCTCTTTTCGTTTTTTGGCTCTTATATATTTTTCCGCCGGGGCAACCATTTTGGTCGCCCCGGCGGCAGTTGTATGAACTCAGCGCATTTCAGCTTGCGCAATCATGCGATTGTACCTATCTGGCAGGCCAAGTAACTTCGACCCACCGCTCCATATCTCTGTAAACCGGTGCCGCCGCAGTCCCTACATTGCGATTCTCTGCCACATAGTAGTGGCTGTGGGAAACTTCGATGACCAGGAAATAGTACCACTGGCCTGCGTTTACATCTTGGAAGATACGAAGATCATCGCTGACACCTGCCAGGCTTATTGCATCCACCGCACCGTAACGATCCAGCGCACGGGCAATCACTGCTGCGGTCTCGGCTCTCACAATGCTGTGGCCCGGTCTGAGCATGTTGTTCTGATCCCCGCGCAGCCAGCCTACATTGACAACAGCGTCGATATAGGGACGGGCCCAGGCCGTTGTCTGTCCCACATCCGGGAAGTTCGCCGCTGGGGCGCCTGTGAGAGGAAGTTCCGCCGCTCTCGCCACCATGGCCGCAAGCTCTTGTCTCGAGACGGGCGCAAGAGGTCTGAATACACGCTCACCTGTCACCGGGTCGTCGCTGCCCTGGATGAAGTTGTGGTGATGTGCCCAGGCAACGTATCTAGCTGCCCAGGGCAGCGTGTCGATGTCCGTAAACGGCGTTGCCGGGGGCCTGTTCAAGTTGGCCAGGGTGGTCTCCGGCGCAAACGTACGAACCAGAATGGCCGCTACTTCCCCTCTGGTGATGGTGTTGTGCGGGAGGAATTGGCCGTGCTCGTTCCCCTGCATGAACCATCCGTGGAACTCCGGTATTTCTTCCCAACGGGCATAGAGACGCAGATGCCCTTCGTCCTCGCAGAGGAGTGCTTCCGTCACCGGGGTGGTAAAGCCTTTGGCGGTCTCATTTTCAGGCTCCAGATACCAGCCTCTGAAGGCGAACCCTGCACGGACGGGATTGCCGGGAGTTGGCTGTGCCAGCGTTCTGCCCAATATGACTGTGGTCTCGTAGAACTCTTCGTCTTTATCGTCTGCAACATCGTAGTTCCAGAAGAATATGACGTCTACTAGCTCTCCCCACTGGGCAAATAGAGCCATGTTCGATTGTACATTCTCAATCGTTGCGTCTGGGGCAAACTCAGTTCCTTCGCCGTTGGCCAGTGTGTTCCAGCCTATGAATGCATGACCGGCACGGGTAAATGTATTTGCGGGAATGGTGAAGTCCCGGCCTTCCACCGCCGTAGCCGATGCCATTGTACCGGTTCCTTCGTTGGCGTTAAAGGTGATTTCAAATGCACGCAACGGCGTCAAGTCCACTTCCACCACCAGAGGCACTGACACGCCCTGACGGGTTACCGTTACCGTAAATGTACCTGTGATAGCAGGCTGACCTGGCTCCGGACGCACGCCTACTGCTGTGATTACATTGCCTGCTGCTGTCAGTGTCACACCGGCTGGCCAATCTGCGGGCTCGGTAAACGTGATTGCACCAGTTGCTGTACCGCCTACTGCAACCGTGCCACTCAAATTACCGTCTGCAACCTCTACTGTTACAGGCGTAGTTGCAGGCGTGGTCGCCAGGGTCAGGGTAATCTGTTCCCACTGGGCGGTGAACGTGATGGGGCCCTCTACGGTATGGCCTACGAGGCTTGGCGTCCAACCGGTGAATCTCCATCCCGCATCGGGAACCGGAGTGGGCACCCGTGTCGCCGGGATCGGCGCCCCGTGCTCTACAGGGACTGTTAGATCGCCCGTCAAAGTACCGTTTGTGCCCGGCGCAAAGGTCACCACATGGGTGATCCGTGCCCACTGGGCGTACAGGGTAAAGGTGCCTTCCACCGGCGTATCAAAATCAAACGCTTCTGTCTCATTTTGTCTATGCCAGCCTTCAAATATCCACCCTTCACGGGTCGGGTTTGCCGGGATATCAGTTGCGCCTATTGTCTCGCCGTGGATGACGGATATGGTTGTAATCTCCGGATTGGGTTGGGTATTGAACGGGTAGCGCCGGAAATACACCGTATGTTCAATCTGCTCCCACTGGGCAGTGAACGTGATATCTTCCTCTACCTCATGGCCTACAGGGTCACTGGGTGTCCAGCCGACAAATCTCCAGCCTTCCTCTGCCACCGGAGCCGGCACATCAGCCGCTGCCAATACTGTCCCGTGATCTACAGTTTCTTCTATGTATGCTACTTCTTCTTCGTCTACAAGGAATGTACCCTGCTCACCGGGCAGGAACGTCACTGTGCGCTGGACTCGCTCCCACTGGGCGGTGAATGTGGTCGGCCCTGCCACCACATGGCCCACAGGATTTTCGGTATCCCATCCGGCGAACAGCCAGGTATTGTCGTATGGCACCGGAGTTGGCACGTGATCCGCCGTCAGCGTTGTGCCTCTGCGTATCTGCGCCACTATGTACGCTACTTCTTCCTCATCCTCGAGGAACACGCCGCCTACACCGGCATCAAACCGCACCGTTACTTCCGGGCCAACCCAGACCGCTGTAAACACGTGGGATCGCACGATGACCAGCTCTTGTATCTCTTCCGTGGTGTAGATCACACCGTCAGCGGATGACTGCCAACCGGCAAAATAGTAGTACGGGCTCGCCGGGTCGTTGACCGGGTCAGTCCAGCCCCAGTCCTCAGGCAGTGTCTCGCCGTATAAAACTCCGGCGGCAGCGGCGCCCGTTGGAATCCACTCGTCAGGTACTTCATTCCAGGTAGCGCCGGGGAAGGCAAACGCCACCGTGGGCTGTACGATCGTCAGGTCTACTTCAATCCGCACGGTCGCCGTTACGCCGTCACGGGTTACCGTCACGTCAACGTAGCTGTCTATGACGCCGCCCGGTACCGGGCCGTATGGATTGGCTGTTATAGTGATCACGCCGGTGGCCTGATCTACGCTCAGTTCCAGAACACCCACCAGGTTCGAGGGCAGGAGGTAGACCAGTTCCTCGATCTCACCGGTCGCCGTGCCGCCCACTGTGACCTCTGCAGTGAGGTTCTCATTATCAATATCCACAGGCGCCGGATCCAGGATGATTGTCACCCACTGGGCGACCAGGGTGATGTCCCCGGTCACGTAGAGTTCATCGCCCTCTGCCAGCAACTCGGTTTCGCCCTCTACCATCCAACCGTTGAATCTGCCGCCCGGAGGATCCACTGGAGGTGTGAACAAGAAATATCCGGGGACGTGATCGCCGGGGAGTACGAACGGCGTGTTTTCAGTCGCTGTCATCTCGGGATTTGGCACCATGTAGTCGTTTCCGTCGCCCGAAGTAAAGGTCACGGTGAACTGTTCCAGCCAAGTTGCTGTGAATGTGCGGGATTCTGTGACGACCAACTCGCTGATCCATGCCCCATCAACTGGGTCACTCTCGCCATCTGTCTGCCAACCGTTGAACACGTAACCGGGACGGGTTGGGGCATTCCCCAGACCAGCCCAAGTCGGTTGCGTTCCGTATGGAACCTCGCCATACCAAGAGTCTGAATAAGTACCCCATTCGCCGCCGGGGAACTCAAATGTAAGCGTCGGATTTGACGCAGATACATCTATTTCCACTATCAGAACCGCTGTTACGCCTTCACGCATTACCCTTACCTGATGGCCTTCATATAACGCCGGGCCGTATGTACGGGCAAAGGCTACCACGATATCGCCGTCTACTACGCTCACAGTCAAGCCAGCAGGCAGGGCATCCAGATCGTCCTCGTTCAGTGTAATATTGTTCTCCGCATTACCGCCGACTGCGACTGTTGCGGTAAAGTCGCCGCCAGTCACACGCACCGGATTCGGGTCTAGCCCCAGCGTCAACGATAGCCACTGGGCGTGCAGGCTGCGATTATATGTAATTGGGGTGTCGAAGTTAAACAGGGTAGGCGCATTCTGCACGGTACCCCAGCCTATAAATCTGTAGCCGCCACGGGTTGGATTCTCGTCTTCTGCCAGAGGCGTCAATGTTTCGCCGCTGGGGACGGTCACTGTTCTATGTATTGCTTCGTATGGGTAGGTACGGAAATGCACCGTGTGCATAATACGCTCCCACTGGGCCGTAAACGTGATATTCGCCACTACTTCATGGCCCACAGGGTCGCTAGGCGTCCAGCCAGCCAGCTCCCAACCTGCGTTCGGAGTCGGATTTGGATACCCCGTCAACTCTGTGCCGTGAGGTACCTCAAGAAGTAGATACTCTACTTCGTCGGACCACGTACCCTGCGCACCTGGGAAAAATCTCACCGTGTGCATCCCAGGCGTCATGTTCACGATCACCGCCAGCGGCCTTGTCACATCGTCACGGGTTATCTGCACTGTGAAATTGCCTGTGATGGCCTGTTGACCAGGGGCCGGGCGAGCACCCGTTACTACGACTTCGTACTCGCCTTCTTCGCCTTCTACTGGCACTACGGTCGCCGTCACACCGGCGGGCAAATCAGAGGTATCCAGCGTGATCGGGCCAGTCGCATTGCCGCCTATTAAGCTTCTTCTTTCGGGATCCGCATCAGTAATCCATCCTACCAGTGGCGGCACGATCAGCGTAATCTCTTCCCACTGGGCGTACAGGCTGCGAGGATATGTGATTTGGGTATCGAAGTCAAATGCATCGTCCAGATCAGGATCGTTCTGCGCCGTGCTCCAGCCCATAAATCTGTAGCCGTCACGTTCCGGGGCTGTCGGCTCGGTCACTGTGCCGCCGTGGAGGACTTCCACATAGCTATCGGCATGGTCGGGGATCTGGTAACGGAAGTATACTCTGTATTCACGCTGCGCCCACCGGGCTTCCAGTGTCAGAGCGGCTGTGATTGCTGTTGTCGTCACGTCAAATGGCTCTTCCTCATCCAACTCAAACCAGCCGAGGAAATTGTGTCCCGCACGATGCGGGCCAGAGCCAGCGGGAGGCAGGCCTTCAGCCAAGAGTATTGTGCTGTCGTGGCGTACTTGTAGCACTATAGATTCATGGGTTTCATCTTCGATCTCCCATGTCCCGCCAGCACCCAGGAATGTCACCGTGTGCATAATCGGCTCCCATCTGGGATACAGGGTAAACGTGCCTATGACTGGAGTCGCAAAGTCCCATTCCTCCGCCTCAGCATACCCTCTGAACCAGCCTGCAAATTCATATCCCGCAGGAGGCTCCGGATGGGTTTCCGGCTCCTGCACTGGATCGCCGATGGTGACTGGCTCGCTGTGGAATTCCGGGTTGGGGTTGGAAGTGAATGGAAGGGTACGGAAATATACCGTAGCCGGCCCCGCAGGCAGCGGCGTCAGGTTTACGGGTATGATCAAATTCTCCGTTACGCCGCCACGGAGTACCCCTACTGTAAATGTGTCGACTATCGGCTCTTGTCCGTGGGCCGGACGAGTACCTGTTACTGTGATTGTCGGGTTGGCGCTCACTGTCAATTCCACATTAGCGGGCAGAGTACCCCGATTGAACGTAACAGCACCCATCGCCGTACCGGTTACTGCAACGGTTCTAACGAGATTATCATCATTGATCTCTTGCACTGTCGTCGGGGTTAGAATCAGGGTGGGCGGTGGGGTCAAGTTCACATTTACGGTCAGGATGGCTGTCAAGCCGCCACGATCTACCTCTACAGTAAATGTTTCAATAATCGCCTCTTCACCAACGGCCGGACGGGTACCTGTTAGCGCAATCCCCTCTGCTGTCCACACATAGCTTATGTGCGGCCGTTGCTGATCTGGGAGAATGCGATAACCCGTATTATCGCCGGTCACATCACCGACTAATGCGGCAGTTGCTTCCAAGGCGTCGTTATTAATCGTCACGCTGGCTGGGGCAAACGCAAACGCCGGCGGCGTAAAGTCCACCGTCACCGTCAGGGTCGCTGTTGCGCTGCCACGGGTTACTACTATGTCAAACTCTTCATCAATTGCCGTTGTGCCAGCGGCCGTTATTGTGATCACACCGGTCGTCTGATTCACTCCCACCGTCACGCCTGCTGGGGCGGCATATTCTAACTCAATCGCACCCTCGCCGCCAACTACTGTGACCGCTACAGTGGAATTCTCACTATCAATCGCCACCGGAGCAGTGATTTCGTTTTCTTCTTCGTCCCACAGTGTCAGCGGGAACTGCCGAGTGAATACGAAATCCCTTCTCTCTGATTGCGGGTAAGATGGATTAACGTGAAAAAGAGACGCATCGGCCCTTATGGTCACTGTGGTGGCATCAGCCGGGAGGCCTGCGAAGACGTCCATCGTATGTACATTTCCTGGTGCAACTTGATTCGGTATGGCATGCGGATGAAGCGTCGCATTTACCCAACGAACTCGGGCCGCTTCCGTTGGCGTGGTAAAGGTCACATTTGTCGGCTCGCCAACCGGGAACTGATGTCCGGATGCCGGGTTGGAAGTGATCGGCTCAGGAGGGAAAAGCTCTCTAAGGGTGATTTCAAACTCCGACAGTCCGTTTGCATCGTAGTCATCTCGAGTCACCCAGCGTCTTTCAGTTTGAAACCCTCCAAGCGAGTTGAATACCTGGAAATCGCCTACCCATGGGTTGCCCTCACGTGTTAGAGTCCACACGTGTCCATCCCGCACTACTGATGTGCCAGCAGAGGGGTCAAAAAACACATCAAACCTTGCCCCTGGAGCTGCGGGGGGATTTAGGAGGGTAATCCGCAATGTATAGGTGCGCGGCGGGGGCGGCGCATCTTGGATGAAGGTAAAGGTCACAGGCTCGCCGGAATACAGATCGGCGCCCAACCTCGCCCGTGCCTCTATAGTGACCGTTCTCGCCTCTGTCCCCGTATTTGCAGGAACTTGAGCCGCTGTGCCTGTCTGCCAGCCGCTCCCAAAGCCAGTTCCGCTGTTCATACGCCAGACAATCACTGCGCCTGCCGTCTCCGTGGCAAGGGTCACCGTATTAGCGGTGTGGGGCAATGTTGCACCCGTAGCCGGATTAGCAGTCGGCGCCGCTGGCGGATCGGGCTGCTCAGGGGTGCCGGTGATGAGGATGTTGCCGACCTGATTTGTGCCGGCAGTGGCTATTGAGGTACCATTTACAGCCGTGTTTGAGGTCATCAACCAGCGTAACTGCAGATTTGCATGTCCTTCCGCCGTGGCTGGTAAGGTGCGGTCAAAGTGTGACGCTACATTTACAGAGGCTGGGTTGGTTCCCCCCGTGTTCACGATGACAATCGGCCCGCCTACGGCGTTCCAAGCGGTACCATTGGTACTGTATTGCAGTTGCCAGTCACGTGGCCCGGTGTTTGTTGACCTGAAGTTCCACTCCACGCTAATATTCTCATGGCCAACCGTAGATATTACGGTATGCCAATAAGCGTCATTTTCCAAGTCATTTAAATTAGTACCCGCATTGATACCGCCAGATCCGGCGGCCAGTGTTCTAGGAGTACCGCTTGCAACAAAGTTCAATCTAGCAGTGCCAGGGGTGGATGCCAGACCAAGTGCAGCGTCCCAGCGGGGGTTGAATGAATTAGCCCCGGTAATTGCATCATATCCGTGGCTTGTGTTCAAATTTGCACTAGCCCACGCCGCCAAAGTCACCGGCCCGCTACTGGCCACCGGCTCATTCGCCAGCGCCGTCGCTGGCACCAGTGTCAGCAGCATACAAAGCGCCAACAACAGGGCTAGACATTTCTTCATAACACCATACTTCGTTCTCATCGTAAATCTCCTTCTTTTGCTCCATATTTTGTCGGGTGTCTGCGTTCGGGTTTCGCCATATTTATTAACTATATTGATATGTTTGCATACTTATAGGGTAGGATATATGAATTTTGCTCCTATGTCAATATTTTTCGTTCACTCTTATGTTACATCTCTGCAACATTTGACGCCGGGAGCGTTGCATGGAACCCAGTGATCGTCGAACTTATCCCTATTTCCCCCGTTATTTTAAGTAAGCTCAAAATAAAAAATCCTCGATAATTTTAGCATACTCTATTAATTTTAACGACGCAAAAAACGGGACGTCCCTGACGTCCCGTTTTGCTGCGGCCCTTTCCCCTATCCAAGCAACCTTGAGAAGAAATTCGCAATCGCACCGCCGAAGCCGGAGAAGAACTCTCCCACACCGGAGAAAAATTCGGTCATCCCTGCGAAAAATCCGCCGGCAGATTGCGCCAGCTCTGATAGTCTGCCTATATTCCCGGCAATGGCCTCCAGCGTACCTTGCAAAGCGCCCAGATCCAGATTTTGGAGACTGCGGGCCAGGCGTAAAATCTGCTCGACCTGATCGGCGGTCAGGGTCATATCCAGTTGATCCGCCAGGTTGCGGATCTCTCTGCGCACCTCGTCGTCACTCATAGTGCGAATATCGTCCATGATGAGCTTCAATTGGTTGATTAAAGCGGCAATATCCTCGCTGTCACCCAGAGCGTCGGCGATCTGACCGGTGAGGACGGCCTCCTCAACGGCGATCCGCTTGGCCTCCTCCGGGAGGGGCTCGCCGGTGATATCCTCGAAGGCCTTGTATATCCCCGTCAGGGCCGCCGTACCGGAGACCGGCACAGGGGCGGTGATAATCACCCGGGCATCGGTGATCCCAGCGGTGACCAGGGCATTGACGTAGATCTCCCGTGTGAGCCAGTTGATGTTGTTGATGGTAACATCCAGCCCGCTCCCCGGTCTTGTAGTCATAATATAGATGGAGCTGATACTCCGGGAACCGATGACGCTGTCGGGGACAAGTCCCTGCAGATAGGCCCGCTCCTCGGCGATGGTGACGGTCATCTCCGGCACAACGCCCCGCACCAGGCCGAAATCGGCGTAGACCTGGGTTCTCTGCTCATAGGACAGATCGGCCCCGACAACCACCCGCTGTTCCCCGACCTCAATGGCCAAGGCGGGCGCTCCAAGCCCCACGACGAGCAGGAGGGCAAGCAATATACTGATGGGTTTCATCCATTTTTTCATTCTGTTTGATTTCCTTTCCTGTTGCGCAATGTCTCTGTTATTATATGATAGACCTGTCCAAAAATCAACCGACCGGCTGTCTCCAGTCTGTTTGTTAGACGGCTGGGAGAGGAAAAAGTTCCAAGAAAAAACCGCCGCACACCTATACGGATATGCGGCGGTAGTAATCACTTGTACCTGTTCTCTATTGCCGAATATAGCTATATGTCAGGCCGGGTACTTGACGGCTGTCTATGGTGAGCACATCGCCAACCACACTAAAAGTCCAGCTCTCTTCCATAACCTCTGTGAGTATCACCAGGTGGTCATCGCCTTCTGTGCGCCATTCAAAGGATTCCATTTGGCCGGGAACACCACGGATTCCCTGTCCATCTCCCTGGAAGGTAAGTTCATACTCGTCCCATTCGTCCCAGGCCCAAGTACCGAACAACACATCTGCATATTCTTCTTCCGGGAACTCTGGAATGGGATCATTCAGACCGATAAACTTTTCCAGAATATCTTCAAGAGTATCAGAACCAGGCATAATAGTGATAACGATTACTCTGATATAGCCCTCATAAATATTGAAAAACTGCCGTCCGGAGACGGTCATGCCCGCCATGTCTAGCTCCGTGGAAAACGAATACCAATCATGCGCACCGATCCGAGTGGTACCGGGAATATCTGTGACACGGCCATCCACTTCAGCGAGTTGTTCCGTTATCGCTTCGATGACATTTTCTCTCGTCGGTGCACGGCGGCCGCCGTGCCGCTCAAATATAATTTGTACGTTAGAACCCGTAAGTGCGTTGATCACCATCATATCGACAAACTCTTCAGCATCTTCCGGCAATTCGGTCCCGGCCTCTGCGAAAAGTTCCGCAGCCATACCCATGAGTTCGGCAATTTCTGCATCTGTGGACACATTCCATCCGGGGAATGCAACAAAGCGCAGGCCTAAGTATTCGCTGGTGTATACATGGTCATCCCAGACACCACGGGTCGGCTCAACGACCTGCACGGTTTGGCAAGCAGTCAAGGCGGAAAACAGCATTGCAATCACGAACAGAAGTGCAACAAGTCTTTTCTTCATAATAAATCATCCTCTTCATAAATATTGCAACTATCAAAAGATATAGGTTTTGATAGTTGCTTGCAAATAATTAATTTAGCATAAATATCTTGCAAAAGCAAGCCATTTTTTCAAATTTTTAGAAAATTTGAACCAGGCCTTTTGGCGGATAGGCTGCCGTCAAAACTCTCCCGAGGAGGGACTTTTTAACAGGTTTGGGTTAGCTCAACCGGGATTTGAACTCATCATAGCCGAACGCCTTGACGATCCGGCACTGCCCGTTCGCTTCTTCGATAGCGATAGCCGGGAGGGGCATCCCGTTGAAGGTGTTGTTCTTCACCATGGTATAGATGGCCATATCCTCAAACACCAGCCGATCCCCAATCTGGAGGGGCCGATCAAAGGAGTAGTCGCCGACAATATCCCCCGCCAGACAGGTCATCCCCGCCAGGCGATAGGTGTGGGGATATTCTCCCGGATGGCCGCTGTTTTGGAGAGGCGGGCGGTAGGGCATCTCCAGCACGTCCGGCATATGGCAGGCGGCGGAGGCGTCCAAGATGGCGATCTGCACCCCGTTTTCCACAATGTCCAGCACAGAGGTCACCAGCACCCCGGCGTCTAAGGCGATGGCCTCTCCCGGCTCCAGATAGACCCGGACGCCATAGGCGTCCTGCACCCGGCGGATACAGGCTTCCAGGGCCGGGATATCGTAGCCGGGGCGGGTGATGTGGTGGCCGCCGCCGAAGTTGAGCCACTGCATCCGGGAGAGCCAGGGGCCGAATCCGGCCTCCAGGGCCGCCACGGTCTCCACCAGAGGAGCGGCGTCCTGCTGGCAGAGGGTGTGGAAGTGAAATCCGTCGACTAGCGGCAGACACGCCGGGTCGAACTGATCCCGGGTCACCCCCAGGCGGGAACCGGGGGCGCAGGGGTCGTAGATGGACGGCCCCGTCTGGGTGGAGTGCTGGGGATTGATCCTTAGCCCCACGCTGATTCCCGCCGCCTTGGCCGCCGGGCCGTATTGGCGCAGTTGATGCATAGAGTTGAAGATGATCTTGTCGGCGTAATCGAAAATTTCAGGGAAATCATCGGGGCGGAAGGCGGCGGAGAACACATGGCTCTCGCCGGGGAAGTGCTCTCGGCAAAGCCGTGCCTCATACAGGCCGCTGGAGGCGGCGCCGGAGAGATATTGGCCGATCAGCGGATACAGGGCGAAGCAGGAGAAGGCCTTCTGGGCCAGCAGAATCTCACAGCCTGTCCGATCCATAATGCCCCGCAGAATGCGGCAATTCTCTTCAATTTTCGCCTCGCTGACGACGTAGCAGGGAGTTGGGAGGGTTTGGCGTGTCATATCAGTCCACCAGTTTCGGGTTTTCGTCGATCTGCCAGGGGAGGCCCCATTTGTTCAGGGCGTCCATGAAGGGATCCGGGTCAAATTCCTCTACGTTGAATACGCCGGGGCGCTGCCAGAGGCCCTGCATCACTAGCATAGTGCCGATCATAGCGGGGACGCCGGTGGTGTAGGAGACGGCCTGACTGCCCACCTCCCGGTAGCATTCCTCGTGGTCGCAGACATTGTAGATATAGAGGGATTTCGCCTCGCCGTCTTTGATCCCCTGGAAAATACAGCCGATATTGGTCTTGCCCCTGGTCCGGGGACCCAGAGAGGCGGGATCCGGCAGAACAGCCTTGAGAAATTGGAGGGGGATGATCTCCTTGCCCTCGAATTGGATGGGCTCAATACTGGTCATGCCCACGTTTTCCAGGCATTGGAGGTGCCGCAGATAGCTTTCGCCGAAGGTCATAAAGAACCGAATCCGCTTGAGACCGGGGATATTCTGGGCCAAACTCTCCAACTCCTCATGGTAGAGGAGATACATATCTTTTTCCCCCACCTGATCGAAGTTGTAGACCCGTTTGATCTCCATGGGTTCCGTCTCAATCCACTGGCCGTCTTCCCAGTAGCGGCCCTTGGCAGAGACCTCCCGGATATTGATCTCCGGGTTAAAATTGGTGGCAAAGGGATAGCCGTGGTCGCCGCCGTTACAGTCCAGGATGTCAATATAGTGGATTTCGTCAAAATAATGCTTCAGCGCATAGGCGGAGAATACCCCCGTGACGCCGGGATCGAACCCGGAGCCCAAGAGCGCCGTAATCCCGGCCTGCTCATAGCGGTCACGATAGGCCCACTGCCAACTGTATTCAAATTTTGCCGTGTCCTCCGGCTCATAGTTGGCCGTGTCCACATAGTGGACTTTCGTGGCCAGACAG
>Ga0123355_10003937_pt1 | contig 21497 bp, 20 predicted proteins | sample TergutEmb28metaG_3_FD_89872 | JGI IMG/M metagenome (GOLD analysis project Ga0123355, IMG submission 89872) | Embiratermes neotenicus P1 segment gut microbial communities from Petit-Saut dam, French Guiana - Emb289 P1 | ecosystem: Host-associated > Arthropoda: Insects > Digestive system > Gut ...
ATATATTGAGCAACTCTACATGGTCATCATCTGACATCTCAAAGGTATATGCATCGCCACATGCAGTTCTTGCACTCTTCACATATGGCGGATCTGCATATATCAATACTTGTTTGCCGTTATATGATTTTATTACATCTAAGGCTGGACGATTCTCTATTTGCGCATTTAGCATCCTCTTTGACGCATCCACAACACATTGGGGCAGCCTCGCCCATAGCTTTGGATTGTCTGGTCCGCCATTTGGCTTTGCGCCGGTCGAATGCCGCCATCCTCTTGACATAGACGGGAATGCCCCGAATGTTTGCCAACACTGTACGGCAAATCGTCTGGCTGATTCCAGTGAGTCATTGGTGTAGGCATATGAATCGCTTCGCTCATCCCGCGACCATGGGGTAAGTCGGAGGGCATCTGCGAGCTCGTCAGGTTGCTCCCTGCATACCCGAAAGAAATTAACGACCTTGCCGTCAATGTCGTTTATGGTCTCAATCCTACTAGGCACTTTGCTGAAAAAAACTGCACCACTACCGAAATAGGGTTCCAGATAGCTTTCATGCGGTGGAAAGTAGGATGTTACCCATGATGCTAGTCTCCATTTTGCACCTGGATATTTCAATATCGGATACATTGATGTGCTCCTTTGCTAGGTTTTGTCCCGCCAACCTTCAAGATTTCAACCATCTCGTTCCTCCCAGCACTTTGCCGTGTATGCGTTTATATAGTGTGCGTCACGCTCTAACTTGCAGTTATATAACAATGTGAGGATATACTGCTTTTTATTAATGATTTTATGGGTAACGCTTTCAAATTGGTTGATGGCATGTTCAATGTCCCAATAGTTGAGCTTCAGCAAGACATTTTCTACTATTGCCTTCGGTTTTTGCTCTTTGCCTACTCGCACTGTAGGGCTTTCTGTGAATAGAGCGTCGATGATAATAGCGATAAATTCATCCACAAGGGCAATATCAGAGGCCTCATATTCGCTATCGTAGCCGATGTTATCTTTGATTAGAGCGGTATACTGCTCAACTTTACGGCGTGTAAAATCATCGGTCATGTCGTGTCTGTCATGTCCATGGGGTCTTGATAGTCCTCCACTAATGACATGACATGACGAGACGGAAAAAGATATATTATTATCATCTTTATTCTCTTTATAACTAGGGCGTAAAATTTGCGGGTCCTGACCCGTAGATTTTACGGTTCCGGACCCGTAATTTTTACGGGTCCGGGATTCATGAGGATTTTCAAAAGTGTCAATAATATCAGTGTTTTCACCAATCCCGTGTAAAACACCGGTTAAGTCTGATTCCTCAGAGGGCAGAACCTGGGGTTCTGGAACCGTAAATTCTACGGTTCCGGTACCGTAAACTTCTGTATTACTAATTACAGGAGCTAAGAGATATATTTTGTTGGGTTTATTAATCCCCTGTCTCTGCTCCTCCATTAGTGCAAAGGATTTTAATTCCTTCACAATTTTTGTGACGGTTTTTTCTGAGAGGTTTAGCATTGCCTGCATATCTTCTCGCTTGAAATAAATATAAACCTCACCATTTTCGTCATGCCATCCGTTTTTCATGCTGAGTTCATGGCGACTACGCATAATGGTATAGAGTACCCTGGCGTCATTGCTCATTTTTGCAAACTCTGCATTGAATAGGAATTTGGGCATTTGATAGAAGGTGCTTGTGGCGATATGTTGGCGAGTGCAGCGCATCCGCTGAACTGAGGATTTCACATCCAAAACCTTCTCGTCCATTGTTGTTCTCCCTTCGCACTACTGATATTGGTGCATGAACTAAAAAAGGCCCTATACAAGGCCTATTTTGCGGTTTGTTTTAACTTGGCTAGTGTTTTCAGGAATACTGAAATTTGACTTCGCATGTGTCCCACCTCGACTTGTAAATCTTGGATATCCATGGTGTTGGCTTGTCTTGCCTCGTTAACATGCTTTGCTATCTGGTTAATGTTATTGGTAGCATTAGCAAGAAGTCGGAGTGCTTCGCGTAGCTCAGCCAGGTCAAGGCAGATGATATAGCCATCTAAAACCATTTTTCGTAAATACGCTTCTCTGTTTCGAATTTTGGCAGCCGTCATTTTCTTGGCCACCAGCTCCCTCTCTTCCTCAGTAAGGCGTATTTTTATGTCTACATTACGTTTCAGCTTTTTTGGCATAAACTCACCCTTCGCCAATTTCGGTCTCCGTTTCATCTGCAAGGATAAAATCTAATGCTGCGAACGCAGACTCGGACAACATGGACAATTTACGGTTTGCGTTTATTGCTATAGCAATCATATCTTTGTCATAGATATCCGGGAGTGCTCCGTTAATTCTCGCCTGAGTTGACACCAATGTGTCAGTTTCATAAATGGCGATAAAGTTTGACTCTTCTACAGTGAAATTAATAGTTACCATGGTTAATCCCCCAATCCTGGATTTCTATTCCCGCGTGTATGGCATTGCTGTTTTCCGTCCCTCACAAACTGATGAGGCTGCCTTTCATTAATGTTCGACGTCCACTGCTTATCTTTATTTATAGCGACTGTAAGGTCGGTAAAATTGACTGTTTCCCCGGCCTTTACCTTTGCTATGATTGTCGCTACATTCTCACCATGTGCTGGAGCTTCTGGTGTTTGAGTGGATTGCTCAGCCGTTTGCTTCAATTCCGTAAAGCACGTATCAACATCAGTAATAATTGCATTAGCTTCCTTGCGTATAGTGTCAAGAGAAGATTTCAGCACATCAAGTGCCTTGCTGCCACTCCACTCGGCAATATAGCCGAAAGAATAATCTGAGGTATCAATCCCATAATGCTGGCATACAGTGTATGCAATACTTTCAGCTTCAACTTCACGAGTGCGGCGGTCTGGCCGTGAAATATCCTTTGGCGCATTTTTATCTATATCATGGATTCGGGCGTGTGCTATCTCGTGTATAAGGGTTTTTAGGGTTTGCAAACCGCTCATACCCTCATTTATAGCAATACGTTTTTCTGCAATATGAAAATATCCCTTTGCACCTGTTTTGATTTTCTCAAAATCTATAGGAACCGGCGACACTCCCTTTAATACAATAAAGAAATCATTGTACTGCTCGACACTTCCTGTTAATTCACCGGTTCCGAGCTGCGGGAGAGGTTCGCCATCAGTCTGTGACACATCAAAGACAGTTGCGACAGTAAAGGCTGGGATTGTTATTTCTAATTCTTCCTTAACAGGCTTACCGTCTGCACCAACTATGGGCTTGCCTTTAGCATCCAATTGTTCTACTTCTTTCTTCGCCTTATATGGGGCAGGAGCAATGATTTTTATGCCTTTTTCACCTTTCTTGACATGTCGTTTAAAGTTTTTCTTCCAGGCATTAAATCCAGCTACGAGAGTTGCATCAGGCTTTTGTATGGCGATTAAGAGGCAGTTATTAAAACTGTAGTTATGAAATTTTGAAAGGATGTTGAGATATGTTTTATACTGTCCACCCTCAAAAATTCCTTTAATGCCATTTTCCAGCTTATCTGTTATTTCTTTCAATTTATCCCGTGGATTGTCAGCCGTTAGAACTAAAGGTGCAGATTTTGCTTGTAATTGTTCCAATGTTCATCACTTCCTTTGTTTTTTACTTGGGTTAATCATGAAAAAACCGCCATATTGTTTGGCGGCCATGTGTAGACGAAACATAGTTGTATATTCAGCCCTCCTTTAGCCGAATAGGGCTTTGCTTGTCATGCTGGCTTTCTCTAATCGCGATTTAAAGGATGCTTTCTCCGTTTCTACCTCTCTCAGTCGAAATGCTAAAACATCAATAATGTTTTTGTGTGAAGACAACCCATACTCTTGAGAATCAAGAGGAACCACAATTTTCTTTGCCCATTCGGTATTACTTGCGGAGTAGTGTCTAATATAATTTTGTATGGCCGCGGCTACTACTACCCTTACCCGTTGCAGACCGTAAACTTCCCTTGCGCGTCTTACTACCGAAACCAAATCGTATACGTTGCCATCTTTGCTGTTCTTTATTTCATAATCTATATACACAGCGCATTCGATGTTTAACATATAGCTGTGGAAGTAATCCTCTTCCTGGCCGTTGCTTGTAGCCACTTCAAGAGATTGCATGTATATTGGCACCTCAGATTTTGGAATCTGAGGTATGCTTGGCATTTGTGGTTGATATAGAGGTAATGATGTTGCTCCCTCTTGCTCAGAGCCAGTTATGGGTACTATTTTGTATTGAGTAAAGTTAATGCCTGCCGCACTCTCAATATATGTTTCTACATTAAATCTTGGCTCAGACGGGACTTCTATCATTTCGTTTTCTATCGGTGCTGCATTTGCTTGGGGTACATGCTCAGGCTCTATATTCAAAGAAATTTTATCTGGTGTCTTCTTTTCTGTTGGGTATACTGGAGCTGCACATTCTTCATCAATTGACATTAACGGGTTTATGTTGCGTTCATCGCATATAGCGGTAAATTTATCTTCAACGGTGGAAATTATCAGATTAGCCTTATTACGTATTGAGGATAATACTGATATGAAGTCTTCTATATCTTGAATCGTCCATTCAGACGCTTGCTCCAAGATGTTAAAGGATGCATCTATTCCGAATCGGAAACCAACCACATATGAAATGCTTGCTATCTCAATCTCCTGGAGAAACGAGTGTTTTTCATCCATGACAACATTTTCAATGTATTCGTGTGCTATATTATTAACAAGCTTTGATATCGCTTGAAAATGGCTTATGTCATCTTGTACCTGGTACTTAGTCATGAAAGTTAAGACATCTATGAATGCGCTGGTATGCGCACTATCATTAAGGATATTGTCTACAATCTGGGGAACTGGGTTACCGTGGGTTTGCGAGATGTCAAAGACTGATATTTTTTTATAACTAACCGTCGGCAACCAAACTTCTTCAAAAGCTTTTTTATTATCTACATCTGGAAGAGGCTTTTCTTTTAAGATTTTTTTGGGGGATTGGTTTGTATCAGGTGCAAGTATTTTTACAGATATTGAACCTCTTTTTACCTGTCGGCCCCAGTGTTTCCATTGCTCATATGTCGCTATCTTAGTGGCATTGGGTTTTTGCTTAAAAATGAGTAGGATGTTTCTCCATGAATAATTATGGAAGACTGCCATGGTGCGTAAATAAGCTTTATAGTTACCGCTTTCTAGTAGTTCTACAACATCATTTGCTGAGATATCCAGTGCGCCGGACATAGCATCCTCCTTTGATTTTGGTAATCGAAAGGCCCAACTTTTTATCAGCTTGATAAAAAGTTGGGCCTTTGCACTTTGTTGCTACCGCTTTTCAAACTCCATTTCAAAACGGGGATATCCTCCACTACCATCATCCACCTATTACTTCCCCAGCCGGTGCCTTTGAAGGAAAGAGATGCTTGAACTCTTCTGGGATGGTTTGATTGGACTGCACTGTATCAGCTACATACTGGTTGATACTGGACATAAATTCTGGGGCAGTTATGTCCCTGCGCTCGATACCTTTTAGCATGTGTTCCCATTCTGCTGTAAGAAGTGGGGATTTTACCGAGTCTGGTAGCACGGTGATGATATTTATCCCCTTTTCCGTTGGGCGAAGCTGCTTTCCATCTCGGGATATATAGCTTTTTATGACGAGCCCTTCGATTATGTCTGCCCTGGTGGCCGGAGTGCCTATGCCTTTTCGCTCGGCATCTTTAGGCATATCTTCTTTGCCAGCACTTTCCATTGCTGATAAAAGCGTGTCTTCTGTGTGAGGCTTGGGAGGTTGAGTGAAGCCTTCTCGTATGTTGGATGATACGGTCAGCTCTTGGCCAACAACCAAATCGGGTAAGATTTTATCCTCATCCTCATTGTCTAGCTTTTTCCTATAATTTGCAGCGAGAGATTGCTCTATAGCCTTCCAGCCTTCCTGCAATACAGTTTTACCTTTGGCTTTAAATATCTCACCTGCGCAGTCCACCACAACAATGGTTTCAGCAAATACATGCTTGGAAGTCACAGCCGACAGCAACCGGGTGCATACCATCATTAATATATTTTTCTCTGTATCGGGTAGGGACTGAATATTGATATTCTCTATAGCAGGCGTTGGTATAATGGCATGGTGGTCTGTGACTTTGGCACTGTTAATTACCTGGGATACTGTTATGTTTGTGTCAGCACCCGGTGGTAAGGAAAAAGGTACTATTTTTGCAACAGAGGCTACGAGTGCTGATATCCCAGATGACATGTCATCTGGCAAGAATCTGCTGTCCGTCCTGGGATATGTGAGGATTTTTTGTTCATAAAGCTTTTGTACACTTTCGAGGGTTATGCTTGCTGAATACCCAAACATCCGGTTTGCTTCTCGCTGGAGCGTTGTTAAGTCATATAGTTTGGGTGCTGATGTGGTTTTTTCCTGCCGGTCTACGGATTGTACAACAGCGGTCTGTCCATCACATGAAATACAGATACTTTCAGCGACAACTTTATCATTTAGCTTATCGCGTTCAGCTACGATTTCATCACAAGAAATCTCAACCACAAAGAAAGATTCTTTTACGAAGTTCGTTATTTGATGCTCTCGCGACACAATCATGGATAATGTTGGGGTTTGAACTCGCCCGACACTTATAACATCACTAGTGCTATACAGCTTAGTAAAGAGGCGTGAAAAATTCATTCCAACAACCCAATCGGCCTTGCTCCGGCATAATGCCGCCGCATATAAGCTTTCATAATCAGCACCAGGTAGGAGATTTGCAAATCCATTTTTTATCGCCTGTTCCTCCAATGAGGATATCCAAAGTCGCTTGATGAGCTTCTTGCATCTGAACTGGTCATATACTTCACGGAAGATTAACTCTCCTTCACGCCCAGCATCTGCAGCATTTATAACTGTATCTACATCCGAGCGTGACAGCAGCTCTTCTAAAACTTTCAACTGCTTTTTGCCATTGGGATTTCCCGTAGAAATATGCTTCCATTTATCTATTATGATAGGCAAATCTTCTAGTCGCCATTTTGCATATTTCTCATCATAAGACTGCGGGTCAGCTAGAGCAAGAAGGTGTCCGATACACCAGGAAACAAGAAAGCCACCACCTTCGAAATATCCTTCACGACGGGTGGCGGCTCCTAATACAGTAGCTATTGTATTAGCAACAGAAGATTTTTCGGTAATTACTAATTGCATCTATGGAACCTCCTCTTCATCAACATCCTCATAATTGTCTTCATCGTCGTCATCAGCTTCATCAACAGTCCGCCTTTGCTTTCTAGGCCCTAGGATTTTAACGTAATACCCTACACCGCCAACAATAACAACTACTACTAATGAAAATACAAGCGCCCCCCAATTACCATTTGATGTTTCCTGAGGTGGTGTCTCAGGCTCTGGTTGTGAAGCAGCTTGGTAATATGATGTCACTGATGGTGGTAGTTCTGGCTCCGGCGTAAATTCTGGAGACACGATTTGTGGCTGTGGCGGAGGTTGTGCACCTGCAGCTTCCGCCAGCGCAATAAGGTCAAATTCAGTAACTGTATTTAAGAAAAAGACATTATTGTTTTCCCGCCGGTGGTCAATAACCAAGAAAAACACACTTCCATAACGGGTTGTGATAGTTATTACCTCTAGATTATCGGTACCGGTAGTGCGCTCCAAAACAGTTCCCTGGCCATCAGGCGTTAATGGGCTTGACGCTAGGGCAGGTTCTTCGAAATCGGAATACTGCCCATCATAAACCATGCCGGTGCCATCATTACCTACACCTTCATCTGCTTCTACCACCGAGGTAAAAATAAAAACACTCATAACAATCATGAGTGTAAGTGTAAACAGAGTCTTCAATGTTAGTTCTTTTCTCAACTTTCATCATCCTCCCCATCGGTTGTCACAACTGCATCTGCGCTCTCATCAGTAGCAGTGTCATGTCCAGTAAACATACTCGTAGGTATTGATATTTCTATTTTTCCGCTATCCAGCTGCTCCTTAATAAAATCAAGGATTTGCATGAAGTTTTCTGGTTTACAGTTTAAGACACGGACTTTCGCTACAATTTCGGTAGCCATAATTTCATTGGCTTGTCTTTCGAGCGCATTGGCTTGAGCTAATTGCTTGGCGGCCTTTTCCTTGAGTGCGTTGGCCCTTGTTTGTTTCTTAGTGACAATAGAATTCAAAAAACATTCCTCCTCTACTTTTATCATCTTGATGAGTAGTTAGCTATTTTCATGGGCAACCAACTGGGTATGAACAAAAAATATAGGATTAAGCAATCGGCCATTAACGCGAACTTCCATGTGTAAATGCGGTCCCGTAACATTTCCAGTAGCCCCTACTGTTGCAATCACATCCCCAGGGCTTACAGTCTGCCCTATACTTACAAATATTTGGTCGCAGTGTGCATACCGCAGTTCTATGCCGTATTCTTCGTTTGTGATTATTACAATTAACCCGTAGCCACCCATGGTGCCCGCAAAAGTGACAGTGCCAGATATACCAGCTAACAGCTCAACACCAGTTGGTTGTGCAACATCAATGCCAGTATGCATTGACCGTTGTCCGGAGATTGGATGTATCCTATAACCAAATGGGCTAGATACATGCCCAAGCCAGTTAAATGCAAAAGGACTGTATATAAATTGCCTCAATCCCATTGACCACACCAGAAGCTCATAATGGTCAATCTGGTCATCATCCATCCGAGACATAAGAATTTCGCTAAAGGTAGCTATGTCAAGGAAAACACTAAGAATGTACCAGTTGTAATTCACTGCGTAGTCGACACTCTGGCGTGTTACTGTTCGTGACTCTGTTCTGATTTGATAGTGCTGACTGAAGATATCATGTAAAGAATCCCGGATATCCTCAAAAATGAAATCATCGTATACTGCTGTAAGAAAGGCCATGAGTTCAAATGGGTCATGGGTGATTCTGCCTCTTAGTGATGGTAAAACGGCTGTGGAAATTCTTGAACCGGAGTAAATCCGTATGCTATTTACATAAAGCCTGTACTCGTCATATCCTGGGCGGGAGGTATGCATATTTAGTATTTCCAGCCTCAAGTCCGTTTCCCATTCTGTATATGCGATGCTTGCCTGTGTGATATCTTCCGCCTCTGCGGTATATGACAAACCCGCAAATATCCCACCACCACCAACCATACCCATACATAGTTGCAACATGAACATCATTATCATGAGGATAAACAAAAGCAGGCCACCTTTGATAATGATGATGCCTGCTTTTTTTATAAGAACCCTGGCTTTGTGTGCCGTTCTCTGCATAAACGATGTCCGGTATACCGCTCCTTTTGCTGCCCCTGCTCCCCATGTTGTCCCTGCTTTTGCGGCTCTTAGCCGTGCGGCATACATGCGTTTTATCCTGCGTTTGTAGTATACACGTGCTATTGGATTTCTACGTATCGCTGGATTTTGGTTTAGTAGCTTGCCATAAGAGCGTGTCCTTTGATTCTTAACTGACCGGATACTGAGTTTTTTTATTCGACGACCTGCACTACCAGCGGCTCGTTCGACTTTATGAGCGGCACTTATGCCTACATTATCACTCTCCGGCTTAGAGATTTCTTCACGTATCTTGCTTGCACCGGCATGACTTAGTTCACGGGTGATATTAGCCCCGGCAGTCCTGCTTATGCTACGATTCCGCCTCGGCTCATGAAATGGGATTCTGCCTTTTGTTTGACTGATAGTTCTTGTAGTTGTGCCGGTCACAGGGCCATGCCTTAGTTTTTCCGCTCTGGCTTTTTCCTTTGGTGCACGAGCTCCAGCTTTAGTAAGTTTATTGTCTGATATACTGGCTCGATGCTCTTGATTCACAAATTTTTTTGCGAATCGGCTGGATTGTTTTTGCTTGTCATGCTTCGGTTTGGAGACAGGATGTCTTCTTACAGATTGGACCTCATCATCTCTAAGCTTTACCCGTTCGCTTCTTATTTTGGGTTTTTTTTCGGATAAAGCAACAGCCCCTAGTGCCCTCACAGTTCCATGTACAAACTTGCGAGTGCCTGATATGCCAATGTTTTTGTCAGGCGTTTCATCTGGCACAAGAGTATCTACGCCCTGGACGACAATATAGCTTTTATCGGCTATTGTGTGACCTGAACTGTCGTTGGGCCTCCCAGACTCTCTATAGTATCGTAGCTGCTGTCTGCGAAGTCGCCTCTTTCGAAAGTGCTTGGTGATAGCTGTATCTTTTGCACTAAATGCAGTTGCTACAGCCTTTTTTTCAGACTGCAAAACACTATTATCCTCAGAAGCAAGGGCCTGGTTTGCGGCCTTTAGCATCCGCGATAACGTGCTCCTATCTGTTCGTACACGCCCTCCCTTCATTTTCAGCAGCTTATCTACTTTCCTCATTATGCCACCTCAGCAAGCTTTGTGGTCATAATTCTGTACAATTCCGTATCTTTGGGGAATCGATTTTTGAATGGAATTACAACATCCCCACAGAACAGCAGTCCCTCACCGGCGGCACTTTGGGTTACGTAGGATAGCTGGTGCGGGGATATCGCAAGTTGCTTGGCCAGTATCTCGCGGTCGCCGCCTGCCTGGTTGAGCATTAATATGAAGTCACTGTTCTCGAAGATATTCTCAACCGCTCTTGAAGAAAGAAGATCCTTGACATTTTGGGTAACACCAGTCGGGATGCCGCCCCATTTACGGAATCGCTTCCAAATTTCAATCGTATAAGCCGCGGTTTGCTCTTCTTTTAAGAGCAGGTGAAACTCGTCGATATAGAACCATGTTGTTTTCTTTGCTGCTCTGTTAATAGTCACACGATTCCATACCGAATCTTGCAGAATCAACATACCCAACTTTTTCAACTGTTTGCCGAGTTCTTTTATCTCAAAACAAACTAGTCGGTTAGAAAGATTTACATTGGTACGATTATTAAAGATATTTAACGAGCCGGTTACATAGATTTCTAAGGCTGTGGCAACATATTGGGCGTCCGGCTCTTCCTGTTCACGTAAGAGGTTATATAGGTCTTCCAATATAGGCATGTTTTCAGGCTTAGGATTTGCCAGGTAACCGCGATATACCTGACGCATACAGCGATCTATGATTGTTTTTTCAGAAGGGTTCAGCCCATCTTTACCGCCAACTATCAGCTCGCATAAGGACAATATGAAGTCACTTTTTAGTGTTAGCGGATCTTCCTCATCCGAATAGTTTAAGTTTATGTCCATCGGATTTATATAGTGTAGGCTGGTGGGGGACAGCTTGATTGTCTGGCCTCCTAAGCGAGTTACTAATGCATGATACTCACCCTCTGGATCGGCGATGATAATATCATCCTCCGTAACCAAAAAGGCATTTACCATTTCCATTTTGGCGGCAAAGGATTTACCGGACCCAGGGGTACCAAGCATTAGTCCATTTGGGTTCTTTAGCTCCTTCCGGTTTGCCATTATAAGATTATTCGAAATAGCATTAAGATCATAATAATGTGCTTGGCCTCCCATAAAAAGCTCACGGGTTGTAAACGGAACAAAAACAGCAGTGCTACTGGTAGTCAATCCACGTTGTATTTCTATCTGGTTTAACCCTAGTGGCAATGATGAAATAAAACCCTGTTCTTGCTGATAATCCAACCTTTTCTGAGCGCAGTTATACTTTTGGGCTATACCTTCTGTCGCAAAAATAAGGCTATCTAATTGCTGTTTATTTGGAGCTGTATTAAGGATAATAAATGTAACCAGGAACATGCGCTCGTTGTGATTTTGTAACTCCTTGAGCATTTCCTGAGCACCTTCGCTATCGGCAATCAAGTCGCTTGACATTATATCCATGTCATACCCTTGTCTGACTGCTTTAGTTTGGGCTTGGATTCTTTGGGCTTCCACATCAGACAGCTTACGCTTTACCATTTTTATAGCTCTTTGCTGGTCAATGGTACGAATGTGTATATTTACTGTGATTGCATTATCTAATCGCAGATAATCATTTAACACCTTGTCTGATAAATCCGATGCGATAATATGCAAAAAGCTTACCGCGCCAATCGTGCCGCCCATCCTAAAGGTTCTACTGTCTCGGAACTCAAAGGATGTGGGAGATATATAGTCTTTCGTAGCAAGACCAGACTTTGGTAAATCATCCCAGGAAAAGAGAAACCTTTCCTTACCGTTTGGATGCATTTGGTGGTGTAAGATTGCCAGTCTTTCTGCTCCATTTAGAGGATATGCTTTTACGCCTAATACTTTAAAGTTATTTAGGATGTCCATTTCCAGCCGGTCTAACTTTTGTCGAGCCTCCTTTAGTGTATCTGCCTTCACTCCAAATGTAATGTATTTGAATCTAACAAGGCCGTTATTTCCTTTGGCAAGCTGGTTTTTCAACATAGCAGCAAATTCCCTGCGTATTGAATTGAAGTCATCGTCTTGCTCTGGAATGTTTATAGTGTGCTCGAAATCGGCGGGGTTGCCATACAGATTAATAAATGATAACTGTACGGTTACTGTCGCATCAAAGTAATTAAGGAATTCGCAATAGTTGCCAAATATGAGAGTTTGGTCTTCTTTTTGCGCTAACTGGTAATTAATATCCTCATAGGCGATGGTTTTTGAAAATAATCCATCTGGTAACCGGCAGACACCATCTTTATACATATCTTTATATGGGATTGTCTGTTGGGTTGTCTGTGGAGGGACGTCAACCTTAAAAAACTTTTGTATTAACTTGGTTTTAAGGTTGTCGCTTATTTTTTTTACAAATGTCTTTACCTTTTGGATTGCTGGTTGTGGGGCCTGACTCTTCAAGATTACCCTCCTCTTCTATATGAGCAAAGATATTTTCTGTCCGATACGTTCGTACAGGCGGATAGACGAATCGTGCTCTTATGATATACAACAGATATTTTTCTGCTGGAATACCGTTTTTTTCATATATAGCAAAGAAAAAAAAAGGTGCTGCCACAATGAGTAAAAATATAACTGCTATCTCATTGCCTATGCTTCGGGCAGCAAGAAATGTTGGGACACCTACCAATGCCGCTAAACCAAAGCATATAAACTGACGGGTAGTAAGGTTTAGAATCAGCTTGGGTTTAACCTGGGTTATATCCCTTGGGACTTGTACATATGCCATGAAGTTCCTCCGCTCTCAAGTATATTAATGCGCACCAAACAGGGACTTTGCCAACGAACCTGACTTTAAGAGCATAAACGCCAACAGGAGACTAAAACCCAGCATCTGCCATATAGCCATTTCAAAATCATATCCTGTTGTTATATTCCCAGCCAAGGTATTTACTAACTGCGTGAAAATTGCTACAGATATCATCATCAGAAAACCCTGGAAAGCAACAGCCAGAAGACTCTTGATATAGTTATTGCCCATAGTGCCCCAGTCCCGGCTGGCTAGTGTAGCTAATGGTATTGGAGCTAGGGATATGGTCATATAAATTTCCAGGAATCGGCCGATGGTTACTATAAACACCAAAATGCCTATTATTGGGAATACAAGCCTCATGAATTGCATTTGAAATAACAATCCTACGAGTTCACCTAGTCCCATATCCTCTAGGCTTTCTATCATTGCGGCAACCATGGCAGGGTCACCTACTGCCATAGTACCGGAGATATACCCATAGGCATTCATTATAGCTCGTTGACCCAATTCGAAAGCTGCACCAACAATATTGAATGTGTTGGTTAAAATTAATATGGCGATGAAGCTTTTGAACATCCATTTAAAAATGGTGGCTACATCGAAGTCAGCCATGTTGTTTTTCTCTGTTATTGATTGAATAAGCTCATAGCTGAGAATATACGTCAGAACCAAGCCACCTATTGGGAGAATTACCGTTTCGGACAGGCCACGAATCATGCTAAATATAGTGCCGCCCTGCCACTCCATGGGCGTCTGCCCTACTTGGTGGGCAATGTCAGATACTTGCTCGTTAACGCTGTCAAATAGCGATAGCAATGTACTGATTATGGCGTCTATAACTACTCGCCTTAGGGAGTCAATAAAATTATCAATAATGTTTGAGAATATTTCCATCACCTCCTGGATGGGCTTAGTAAATAAAAATGCATGTCAACCCAAAAAGCCCCGAAGCTCCAGCCTGTCTTCGGGGTTCTTGTGATTGCCTCTCTCTTATGCGAAAAGGCTTGGAATTTGTGGTATCAGCATTACACCAATAAGTATGATTCCTGCACCGGCCATTAACTGCTTGATTCCTTGGGATTTCGACCCTGGATTATCGCTGCCATATCCCTCCATTAGGTTAATCCCTCCCCATATTGCAAGGCCAGCACCGAGAGCTATAACGATGGTCTGAAGCAAATCCGCAGCATCATCAATAAATGCCAATGGGTTGGCATACACTACACGTAAGCCAACTGTAAGTAGTGCAATTACGAGTAATATTGCTTTCTTTGCGACAATTGTAAATTTTAGAAACAGATTCTTGATATATTGCATATATATAATCCTCCTATACAAAGTAATAAACTCATGGCTGGACGAAAAAACCACCCTATGGGTGGCTGTGGTTGTTGGTAATATTGATGGTATATGTGGCTCTACTCATCTATTTCAGATGAATGATGAGTAGAGCCCTCCACCTCCGGTATAATAATTACATCCAATGGCGTTTTCTTATTAACGCCTTTTAGCAGGGACTTATGGCTATCGTGAGCAACAGTCATATACTTCTTTATATCAAAAGTTAGTGTGGAATCGTAGTCGGCTAAATACCTGTAGCTGTAGTGTGCGGTTATGTCAAACTTATCAGAGAAGAAGGGCCTTACTCCGCGTAGCTGCAATATACATTTTGACCCATCCATTACCATAAGCTCATCGGTGGTCATCAATTCCCTTCCAAGTTTTTGATAATTTTGACCATGGGATTGTGATTGGCCATATGTCTTGGATGTATTAAACATATCCACGGTTTCTTTACCTAAAGCTTCGGTCAAATCCTTAAGGGTGGATTTTTCCTTACCGCCGAGGAAAAGTGTTGTATCCATATTTCCGATGATAGTGTCCATGTGGTCCTTATACAAACCCTTTAACTGGCTAACAGTCTGAATTATTACTGACGCCGATATCTCTCGGCTTCGTATCGTGGCAATTAACTTTTCGAAGTTTGGAATAAGGCCTATATTTGCAAATTCATCTAACAAGCAACGTACATGGACGGGTAATCTGCCCCCGAACTCATTGTCAGCTTTTTCACATAGGATATTAAATAATTGGCTATACATTAGCCCAACAATGAAGTTAAAGCTTGCATTTGTATCAGAGATTATGACGAAAAGGGCTGTCTTGCGCTTTTCAACCACTTCTACTATTTTGCCGGTCTTGCGATTGCGCTTTTTAACCTTCACACCGCCTAAAGTGTCTAGCTCCAGTTCATCATCACTCATAATGTCGCGTACCCTGGCGATGTCAAAAGGCGAAAGACGGGCACCACAGGAAATCAGTATAGATTTTGCTGTTTTTCCTGCCGCTAATTTATATTTTTTGTATTGGCGCACGGCAAAATGTTCTGAATCGGTTGCCTCAAGCTTTTCAAACAATATATCCACGGCGTTTTTGTGGGACTCGTCCTCTTCCCGGACTTCCATGCAGTTTATCATCTCTACCAAAACATTCATGTTTTGGTCTTCTGGATTATTCTCATACCAGATATAGCCGATTAGTGCTTGATATAAGAGTGTTTCAGCTTTGACCCAGAAGTCATCACCGCCCTTGCCCTCGCCTTTTGTGTTGGATATTAAGGCTGTCACAAGAGTGAGGATATCTTCCTCTGAACGAATATAAGCGAAAGGGTTATAGCGCATGGATTTTGAGAAGTCGATGGTATTTAGGACTTTTATGTTATAGCCTTTTTGTCTTAAGAATGTGCCCATTTCAACAAGGATTTGGCCCTTTGGGTCGGTTACTACAAAGCTTACAGGATATTTTTCCGAATCACATTGCATGAGATTAGGCTTTGCGTAAAATCGTGTTTTGCCAGAACCGGAGCCGCCTATAACCAACACATTTTTGTTACGGGCATACTTGGGCGGTGAGGGCCGAGAGTTCATTGTGAGACCTTCTGTTGATGTAAGTATTATATTGTTTGCCGGGTCTGGATCCAAAAATGGGGCGATGTCTGCCGGTGTACCCCAACGCGCTGAACCGTATTCGATGTCTGTTCGCCAGTTTTTTGCGTTTTTGCCTTTAATGTACACCATAAGCTTTAATAAAACTGCGGAAGCAATGCCAATGACCCAATGGGAGATAGTAATAAACTCAAGGTTGTTTGCAACAGAACCTGCTATAACACCCATAATGGCATATGGAATATTGAGCTTGATGTGCTTTAACATGGCACTATTGACGGAGCTTCGGTTGTGCCCTGTTCTTCTTTTCATCGGTTGTTATGACCCTCCCTTCTTATGTTTTTGGTTTGGTCGGGTACTTGGCTTTTTACCTGCCCTTTGGCTTCAGCAAGCTTTTTATCATGCGGCTCTTTTCTGGACTTCGAACGTTTAGCTTCTTGGCTTGTAAATTCCTTAAAAGCTGCCGTCATTGCCTCTTTACTCGGGGCTTTAAACAAGATATTGTGCTGCGCTGGAGTTTTTGAAAAATCGCTTTCAATTGAGTACTCTACACCATGCTTCCTGGCTATTTTATCGAAAGGCTTGATAGAATTGCCTTTGATAGGGGTGCCTTCTCTCCTCCTCTCCCTCATTGTATTTTTGGCTTTATCAGGTGATGGCTGGGCTTTAATCTGTGCAGAAGCATCGCTTAACTCTGGTTTAGGCAGTGCCTTCTCAGAATCAGAGCGTTTAGATTCATGAGATAATATAGTAGAGTTTCCATCATGAGCCTCAGCTGATGGAGTTGTTATAGCATCTGTACCTGGAGGTATGTTTATTTCTGTAACATTATTGTCGGGGTATGCTGCCATCGGTTCTAACAATGACGCACTATCTTTGCTTAACAATCCTTCCATGCCTTGGGATATGTCGCTTGTCGTAAGGTTGTCGCTGTCTATAACCAGCTCCTCTGTTACCGGTACTGCGTTTCTATCATGCCAATTAGACATACTTTGGCTTATGTCGCTTGTCGTTAAGCTGTCGCTGTCTATGGTTAACTTTGTTGTTACAGTGTTCCTTTCAAGCCATTCTAATATATACCGGTCTATGTCGCTCGTTGTAGGATTGTCGCTGTTTATTACAAATTGCGTAGTTACCGGTTCGGGTTGCGACTCGTTTTTCTTGCCAGTCCCATCAGCCTTACCTGCTGGCATAACTTGGGACGTGCTATTATTTTTGCGGGGCCTTCTTATGAAATTATTTATTAGTCCTTCAAGAAAACCAACCGCTTTCTTTCCTGCGTTCATTTGCTGCCTTACTACTTCATCTTGAACTTCGTTCATAATCTGCTTCCTCCTTGTGAGCTTATTATTTCACTTGGCTTTGACGGCCATTTGATTTTAAAGATATTTCCCTTTGTAGCTGTTGGATACCTTGCAGGGTATCCCCGTAGTCCTTGCCGATGGGCGGCGGAGCTACGGTAACTTTTTTATTAGTAAACCGATTGTCGTTCAAAAGCTCCTTTACAATACGATTGCTCGCATCCTGTCCGGCCTGGTCGTTATCCAAACAAAGGTAAATATGGTCTATCTCCGGGTGCCTTTCTAAGAAGGATGTAAGTGCTATAGAGGTGGTACCACTGAGAGATAGACGGTGACCATCCCAATCGGTTCCGGTGGCTTTTATTACTCCATGGTGTGCCATTGCATCTATGGGTGATTCGAATACAGCAAGATTTGCACTGTCGGAATTCTCAGGCTGGATGCTGAAGCTGAATTGCTTATCACTCCCTGACACATCTTTTTTCTTATCGCCTATGGTGCTTCTTGTAGCTGCAAACTTAGGAGTATCGCCGTCTTTTCCTACAAATACACATGCATTGGTAATGCCTTCATATAAACTCCCAGCACGTATACATTTTTGGATTATGTCGTTGCTGATACCCCTGCTCATCAGATATGCAATCGCTCTTTTGTTGGTGGTGTTGGCCTTAGGCAAGATGAACTGCTTTGGCTGCTTTATTGGAACAACTTTTGCTGGCATAGGCCTAGTTGTTGTCATTGTTGGCACTGGGCCATCGGTTAACTCATTTACGGCGTCTATAAACGGCATTCCTTTAAACTTACATAAATAATCCAATGCGCCGTGCCCAGCTATACCAGCCGAGTTCCAAATCCATCTCCCGTTTGACATCACGAAACTGTCATGCTCTTTTAAAACATGTCTATTGTCGTTAATTCTGCGGATGGATCCTGGGTCCGTTGATTGCAAATAACTTAACAAGTCTACACTTCTTGCCTGCTCTATTTGCTCATCCGTTATATGTGGATTTCGAAATACATGTGCCATCGGTTGTACCACCTTTCTATAAGAATTGAAAAACGCGATAACATTGTAGTAATCGCGCTTTTAGATATGGATTAATTTGTTTTAGAGGTGCAGATTGCAAACTCGTATGTCTCATTTTTTCTTGTTATTTCGAGCTTCAAGATATTCCTCTACTATATACCATAAGAAAAAGGGAGAAACGCCAATAAAAAATGCTGATATTAATAACTCTTGTGGCGTCAGTCCCACTGCAAAAAAAACTACAATCAAAACAAATGTTAGAGTCGTTATTAACATTCTTGTGCCTTTTTGCACCATCTTTATGTTTGTATAGCATGCCATTACTTTTTTTGCTATCCAACCTAGGAAACATGATCCTATTAAGGAAAGTAAAATACTAAATACATCCATTGTCTTTCCTCCCCACTTTTAAATAGAAAAGCGCGATTACGTTGTTGTAATCGCGCTTTTTCTTGCACTTAAAAAACCAGACCTGATGGTCTGGCATGTATCTACATTAAAATTATTATTCTTTTATTTCGTTAGATTGCCTTGGCGATTTTTTTGTCTGCTGATTGTGTGCCTCTACTACTCCTTTAGCAGCCTCAAGACGTTCTCTGAAATCAGATTTTGTGCTTTTTTGTTTATGGGTGGTTTTTTCTGCTTGGTACCGCTCAAACACTTCTATAGCGAAAACCCTTGTTTCAGGCGTTTGACGACTTTTATGAGTATACTTCTCCACAATATCAAGCGTTTGGCTCACTGTGCTAATATCAAGGACTTTCATTAAGAAGATACTGTCATCCATATCTTTTGAATCAACTCTATGCGCTGTAAGTTTCATTGCCAGCAAGCCTTCGGCATCTATGCTATATATGGTAAGATTAGACAGTGTTAAGAAATCACTATAGTTCATTCTGTCAGTGACGAATCTTTTTACCCCATCATTAAGCCAATCATAGCTTAAGTTTTCATTTTCATCTGCTATTTCCGCTATTATTGCGTTCATGTAATGTGTTGGGGCGAATATCGCGTCAATATCTCTTGTCGAGTTTCTTGCATTAAAAACCAGTGCTAACGCAGCACCACCTGCAAGAACTATTTCACCGTGCTTTCCATCAGCTTTCAATTTTCGATTGATTTCATTAAGGTACCTTAGCATTTCCTCTCTTGTTAACTCTAAACACGCACTCATGATTCCCGCCCTTTCAAGCCCTGTCTATTGCATTTGCACCATGATAAATGTTTTTACTTGCAAACTCGAAGGGTGTGTTTCGTAGCAAAATGTCTTGATATTCCTTGTTTTTTGTATTGAATGCAAAAACCGGGTATGGCATTCTATAGTCAGGTTCATGTACCCACGCTGGCACATCAATAGCGTTGTCGTTTGCCAATTTATGAGATACCGCTGCCAATAAGCATCGTTGCTCTTTGCCCAATCCTTCAATTGGTGGTGGTACTTCAATCATCTTATATTTATCTACAGCTCGCCTAAACTCATCTAAAAAAGAGCACAAAGCGAGTGTAAAATCATTGTGTGTAGAAATATAGTCAAATCCTATAATCGCACCCATAGTTAACCAAATCCTTTACGATTACCGTATACAGCATACATCTGTGTGCATTATACTATACTATTACATATATCATTGTAAAATAGTGTTTTATGATGTCAAGCATAAACATATTTTCGGCAAAGGACCTTGTCGTACATTATGTGATATATACATTGTACAAAACCCGCAAAGCACGTCGCTGCTCAAGAGTAGGTGTTGTCTTACCTGCCTGCCATCTCTTAAGAGTTGAAGCATCTTTTAAGTCAAGCGCATCAAGCAGTTTGGATGCTTCCATTTTATCAACAAGGAAGCCAATGGCCTGCCTATAGTCCTCATGGACAAACTTATACTCACCATCAATCACGCAGGATGTGACTGTTTTTAACTCAGCACATATTCTGTCAAGCATATGCATATCTAAAACAATCTTACCTAACTCTGCCCTCAGTATAAGCGATTTGTTAACACCAAGCCGTGCTGCTAACTGCCCACTTGTTATACCTAGAGCCTTCCTAAGCTCCCTAATCAGATACCCTGTAGAATTAAGTATTGGCTGGCGGCATAATTGCGCAAGGATTGTTAGTTGAATATTTGCGGACATTTCATTGTCACCGCCAAGGCTGTAGGCTTAGATGCCAGAATCCACCATCATCGCCGTGGAGAGCATGGCCGCCATGGTGAAGTGCTTGTTACCATCGGGCTCTTTAGTGTGCTTAAGCTGTTCCGCCTTGTACACCTTAACGTACAATCTACCGGCTTCTGTATCCCAGAGGAGTGTGAGGACCAAGGGGACATCAACCCTTGCGAATATTTATTCGGTCATAGACCGCGATACTAAGTAAAATCCAGTAAACAAGCCATTTAGAGTGATTTTTATGTAAGTGATTTTGATGATTTTAGCATAAAAAATGGTCAAGTAAAAGAGTGCAAGCGAACAATCATTTGCTACCTTCCCCGCCAGCAAAAAAGACCTGTTTTATCCAGAAATGCATCTGTTATAATACATAGTTCGCTTGAAAATTAACTTTCATCGAAAACGCTCTTTGACAGGAGGCAAAAACAATTTACAAGGCGTGGAAACGTGGCTACTCGCAAAAAGCGAGGGCCTTTTTTATTTTGACGGAAAGGCGGTGACAGCATGAACCCAGACCAGTTCATGTACGAAGCAACGGAAATTCAAATTGCGTGGGGCATAGAGGATGTTTACTCAATCCGGCCTGACTTAACCGAAGACCAAGCAATGGAAGTCTTAACAAACGTGAAAGACAATCACGATGCCGACATAGGCGTTTGCAGGGATACGCTACAGTTTTGGGCTGATTCCATGTTCCCCAAAAGCAACACATGGGCCAGCTACACGGTAGAAATCACGGAAACCCTGCAATTGCTGGTGGATGTTGAGGCTAACTCGTTTGATGAGGCAGTAGAAGCAGTAAAACGGGCATACAAGGCTGGTTTGCACATCTTAGGAGCAGAGCATTTTATCAGTGCCGATTTTGCGGAAGCTGGCGACGATGGCTTACCCGACGAAACGGGGGTAGCGTATGACTAAGCATCGAGCCAACCACCGACA
>Ga0123355_10003938_pt1 | contig 21489 bp, 18 predicted proteins | sample TergutEmb28metaG_3_FD_89872 | JGI IMG/M metagenome (GOLD analysis project Ga0123355, IMG submission 89872) | Embiratermes neotenicus P1 segment gut microbial communities from Petit-Saut dam, French Guiana - Emb289 P1 | ecosystem: Host-associated > Arthropoda: Insects > Digestive system > Gut ...
TAACTCGGTTAGCTCTTCGTTTACAATACTAATAACTTGTTGCCCTGGTGTTAGACTTTGCATAATCTCTTGCCCAGCGGCTTTGGCACTTACTTTAGCTATAAATTCTTTAACAACACCAAAATTAACATCTGCCTCTAGCAATGCCACTCTAATTTCTCGCATAGAATTTTTAATCTCAAGCTCTGTTAGCTTGCCACGAGAAGTCATTTTTTTGAATATATGACCTAATTTTTCGGATAATCCTTTGAATAGTCCCATTTTAAGTTGCCTCCTTTTTTCCTATAGATTTTTGAGTTAAAAGTTGCAAAAGCGTTCTTTTTAGTACTATTAAATACTAAAAATAGCTGCTTTAATAATCTTTTAATCAAAAGGATGTTTTGCCGATTTGCAACATTTAAGCAAATAAGTAATAAGTTAAAAAACTATCAGTTGCCCTGCTCTCTTTTTTTCTGCTCCTGAAGATATCTCCAAAAGCCAATTTTTTGCTCCATCTCATCAAGTTTAGCCTCACCTGCTTGAATCGCAAGCAAAGCTGCTTGTCGAGAATAACCTAACTTGTCGCCTATTTCGGTTAACGAATAGTCGTCGTAGTAATACATTGCCATCGGCTCAAACTGCTTTTCTTTAAGCATTTTGCCGTACACTTCTAATAATTCTCCATAAATTAAGTTTTTAGCCATAATATTTGCCCCCAAAAAAATATGCATTTTGTCAAGTGAAAGTACTTAACACTTGCACACCACATAACCATTATATAAAACCAAAAAATTGCCGTCAAGTGTTTTTTGCAAAAAGTTTTTTTATAAATACAGATAATCAGTAATTGCATCTCTACAAATTTATGGTTTTACTGGACCAATCTATTTATCGTTATTTTTTTGGCAGACATCTTATCCTCTCACCGCCATCAAACATAATATGCTATAGAAAATAAGGAGCGCCAACTAACGCCCCTTATTTATTTTCGTACGACTGCAGGCGATCCCCTACAATTATAATTTGTCCAAAAAATATATCCTATTCTAATCGCTTGCATTTTCTAACACTAAGTAATCATAATCGACGCTTTCTACAAAATCGGTTTCTTTGAATCTAACTACATTAAATTTATCAAAATGATTTATGTGAGTTTTTAATAAAATTGGTGTTGGAATGTCAAGCTCGTAACAAATGTCGATAAGATAATCTAAAAACTTGCTGTTATCATACTTCTCAAATAATTGCAACATGTAATTTCTTGTAATTTTGCTATCTAGCATTGTTTTCGCCCAAATTTTTATCATTTTTTTACTTTTTAATGTCCGACAAGAGCACATTTTGATAATTTACTATTGCCGCTCTCTTTTTACTATGCAACACGGCTTTATTTACTCTATTGTTATGCCCGTTTTGAAAACAGCCAATGAACTTTGCGGCATTTACATTTGCCCCGAATAAAACCGTTGGATTAGTAGGGATAACCATTGGTTGTCCGCTGCAACAAGCACGAAATGGGTTTCGCAACAAATCTATTCACTGTCCCCCATTTATAAACTTCCTATAAATATCATTATAGCACCACCGATAACATTTGACAAACTTTTTTTGTAGAAGTATAATATATTTAATGGATTTATTTGATTTTAAGAACGATAATATCAATAATGCGCCACTAGCGGATAAAATGCGTCCCAAAAAGTTAGAGGACTTTTTGGGACAAACTCATATTCTAAACAACACTTCCCTTTTAATGCGCGCAATTGCTACCGACAAACTAGGTAGCTGTATTTTTTATGGCCCACCTGGTACTGGAAAAACAACGCTTGCCAGTATTATTGCAAATACTACAAAAGGCAACTTTGCTAAACTTAATGCTGTTAGTAGTGGTGTTGCGGATGCAAAGGCTGTTATTGACAAATCAAAGTTAGACCTTAAAATGTACAACAAGACTACTTACCTATTGTTAGATGAGTGTCATCGCTGGTCTAAATCGCAGTCTGATTGCGTTTTGAGTGCAATTGAAGATGGCAGTATTGTTTTTATAGGTTCTACTACCGAGAACCCACTTGTATCTATGACCCGTGCGATTGTGTCTAGATGCAGAATTTTTGAATTAAAACCATTACTCGAAAGCGATATAATCGAGGGCTTAAAGCGTGCAGTAAGCGACAAAACTAATGGCCTAGGAAATTATAAACTTACCATAACCGAAGATGCCTATTCCCATTTTGCCTTTAATGCCGCAGGCGACCTTCGAAATGCCTTAAATGCTTTAGAGCTTGCCACTCTCTCTACCCCGCCAAATAGATCGGGGATTATAAAGATTGACAGGCAAGTTGCAATTGATGCTAGCCAAAAAAGAGCTTTATCAATTGATGAGGGAATGCACTATAATGCTTTGAGTGCGTTTTGTAAAAGTCTAAGGGGTAGCGACCCAAACGCTGCTCTTTTTTGGGCGTTTAGGTTAACCGAAAGCGGCTCTGACCCAATGATTATTTTTAGACGACTGATTGTTCATGCTAGTGAAGATGTTGGAATGGCTGACCCCAATGCCCTTACCGTTGCTGTCAACGCTTGCCTTGCTTATGAGAGAATCGGTTACACCGAGGGTTCTATCCCATTAACGCAAGCCATAATTTATGTAGCCACTGCCCCCAAAAGTAATTCTGTAGTTATAGCAAGACAAGCGGCAATAGACGCTGTGCATAATTGTAAAGACCCAAGTGTACCTTTTCATTTGCGTTGCACAAAATATCCGCCTATTACTCCACCGACAAGTAAAGATAAAGAATATTCATATCCACATGATTTTGGCGGTTATATAAAACAACAATATTTGCCTGATTGCATAAAAAACGAAAAGTTTTATAATTCCACAAAAAACGGAAATGAAAAATCCGTGAGCGAGTTTCTTAAAAAACTGCCCACGGAGTGATTTCTTTGGGGGAAAATTTTGAAAAATTTTCCCCCAAACCCCCTTCAAAACTTTTAAGTATTGCTAAGCGTATTGCAAAAACATAAAAATTTTTTGGAAAGTTTGAAAACCTTTTTTTCAAAAAAGGTTTTCATGAAAAAAATAAAACCTACACCTTCTTTTTGCGAATTAGCGTTGCAATAATTCCGCTCAGTAACCCACTGACTGCACCAACGGCAATGTCATTTAGAAAACTCACATCCATGCTGAATTGTGCACCATTTATTAACGAAAAAATTATAAATGCCAAGAACACATAAACTAGGCCAATAACAATCCCTCTTAGCCAGCCATTTTTAGGCAACCTAAGACAAACCAAACACGCAATTAAAATCGCTACACCTTTTATAACTTGGTTGATAATTGGTAGTGCATTTGTGCCAATTGATGCAGCCCTTATAATAAAGCCCATAATCAAAATCGCTGCTAGCGAAATTACAACCGCTGTTACTACAGCTTTTATAATCTCTATAATATAATGTTTTTTTGTGGGATTGGCAATTGCCTCTTTATTTCGTCTTCCCATAATATAAAAAATCCTCCACTAGATTTAATACATTCTATGTGAAGGATTTTTATTTTAGAACCTGATTTTGGACAAGAAGGATTTTATATTAAAACCATTCGTCGCTTTTTGGCTCTTCTTTTTTAACTGCCGCAGCAGGTTTATTTGATGATTTACCTTTGTTTTTGCTGCCTTGCTTGTTATTGTTAGGTTTATCAACTTTAGCAGGCGCTAGATTTTGCTCTACTACCGCAACAGCCTCAATTGGTGCCGCTTCTACTGCTGGTACTTGTTGTGCCGCCACTTCAACAGCTTGAGTGCCGCCAACACTAGCCTCAACTTCCACAACCGTATCATTTGCAAATGGTTCGCTAGATGCATCAACAGCATCGCCACCTGCTGGCATTTCTAAATCGTGACTAACCGCATTTGAATCGGCAGCAGCATGGTTTTCGTAACCTTTTTTAGGTCTTCCGAAAAAGTCTCTTGGCACTGGCGGCTTTGTAAAGTTTTTATAAATACCGCTTATGTGTACTATAATTGACGACTGACAAGATTCATTACCTGTAGTAATTTCAACTTCTTTTTCGCCACTAGAATTAATATTAACGGCAGTTACTGTACCTATAATACCGCAAACTGTCATTACTTTGTCGCCTACTTCTAGATTAGCGTGTAGGTCGTCAGATTGATTTTTTCCCCTTCTGCGAATTAGTGGCATTAGGAAAAAACCTAAAATCAATACGCCGAAAATAACAATCATCACTATGCCAAACGGCTCTGTGAACATTGCCCCACAACCTGGTGGATCAGCTTCTGCTAAAAAATTATATGACATTTCTATATATCTCCTTGTATACTTTTTAAGTATACTATTAAACGCAAAATAAATCAACTACTTTTAATACAATTTTTTTGCGTATTTTGTAAGAACCTCTGTATATAGAGGACACCTTAGGTGCTTTAATCAAAAATTTGTTCCAAGTGGAAAGCTTCTATTACATCGCCTTCCTTGATGTCTGAAAAGTTGTCAACTGAAATACCACACTCGTAACCCTCTGCCACATCCTTAACATCTTCTTTAAATCGTTTAAGACCTCTAAGTGAGCCGTCAAATACTACCTCGCCGCCACGCAATACACGGACTTTTGAGTTGCGGTAAATTTTACCCGATTTAACGCTAGAGCCTGCAACGATACCAGAACCTGTAATCTTAAACACTGAAAGTACTTCTGCTCTGCCTGTAATATTCTCTTTGAATTTAGGCGTACGCATACCCTTTAGTAATTTTTCTACTTGGTCTATAGCCTCATAAATTACTTTATAGGTTAGAATCGAAATACCCGCAGATTCTGCCATAATTTTACTCTCAGAGTCTGGCTTAACATTAAAGCCAATAATTATAGACTTAGAAACTTCTGCTAGCATGATATCAGTTTTGGTTATTTTGCCAACACCGCTATGCACAACATGAGCCTTTGCCTCATCATTAGCCAAACTAGACAACGAATCTTTAAGAGCCTCTGCACTACCTTTAACATCCGCTTTGATTATAATATTTAGGTCTTTTAATTTAACAGCACTTGTTTGAGTTAACAAATCGTCAAGCGTTAATTTTTGCGCTGCAGATAATTGCTCGTTCTTGAATTTAGTGATTCTCTCTGATGCGACTTGTCTAGCCACTTTTTCGTCTTCTACTGCAAGCACTGTATCGCCTGCATTAGGAACTTCGGTAAAGCCTAAAATAGACACTGGCACACCTGGACCTGCTACTTTAATATTCTTACCCATAAAGTCAGTCATCGCTCTTACTTTGCAAACAGTAGTACCAGCAACAACAGTATCGCCAACTTTTAGAGTACCATTTAAGACAACTACATTAGCAACAGGACCTCTACCTTTGTCAATTTTAGCTTCTAGCACCGATGCTCTTGCTAATCTTTTAGGATTAGCCTTGTAACCATGAACTTCAGACAGCAATAAAATCGACTCTAGCAATTTGTCTACATTTGTACCCTGCTTTGCACTTAAAGGAACAACGATTGTATCGCCACCCCATTTTTCTGTTACAAGACCATGCTCTGTTAATCTTTCTACAACTTTATCAGGATTAGCACCCGCTTTGTCAATTTTATTTACAGCGACTATAATCGGAACATTCGCTGCCTTTGCGTGACTAATCGCCTCGATAGTTTGTGGCATTATACCATCGTCCGCAGCAACCACAAGCACTGCTATATCGGTAACTTGCGCACCCCTAGCACGCATCTGAGTAAATGCTTCATGCCCTGGAGTATCAAGGAAAGTTATCATTTCTTTTTTGACAGCAACACTATAAGCACCAATATGCTGAGTTATGCCACCTGCCTCGCCACTTGCAACACTTGCTTTTCTGATACGGTCTAGTAGGCTTGTTTTACCATGGTCAACATGGCCCATAACCGTAATAATAGGCGGTCTTTTAATTAAGTCTTTTTCATTGTCTACAATATCATGTCCTGCAATTAAAATTTCTTCTTGAGATTTATCAAGTTTTAGTTCTAATGCTACCCCTAATTCATTTGCAACAAGTTCCATAGTAGAAAAGTCTACAACCGAATTTATAGAGGTCATGATATCTAACTGCATTAACTTTTTAATAATTTCTTGAGCTGTTTTACCAATTTTTTCTGATAAGATTTTTACAGTTAAATTTTCGGTAGTAATAACAGCTTTTTCAATTTTTATAGCTCCAGGTGCTACATGTACTTGCTTTTTCTTATTTTTAAGGCGTCTGCCACCCATTCTCTCGTCTTCAAAACTTTGCGAATCCATAAAGCCTTTTCTGATAAGAGTGCGCTTGTTCATGCCCCTTTTATCGTCGCCGCCCCTAAATTCCTTGCGCTTGTCGCCACCAACAAAAGCAGTTTTTCTTATGCCCGTAGAACTGTGTGGCGCAACGGTTGCCATAGGCGGTCTAGCCGATGGGGGCCTTGGGCTCTGAATGCCCGTCGTTGCATTAGCTGCACCACCATCAGGTTTTTTAGGAAACTTTGATTTATCAAAAGGAAACTTGCCACCCGATTTTGGTCCTCGTGGTGGAGGCGGTGGAGGCTTTTGGCTTGGCGCTATTCTTCCCTTGATATAACTTGGAGTAAATGCCACTTTAGATTCGCCTGTTTGAGGTATAATTGTAGACGGTCTTGGAATAACCTTTACACCACCAGATTGCAACATGCCATCTGGTGATTTACTAGTTTTGATAACAGGCTTTTCAGCAACTAACGGCTTTTTTACATCTGCCATTTTTGTTGTCATGGGCGCACGATTAACAACCGCACCTTCAAACTTCAATGATGGTACCGTTGTTGACTCTTTAGCAAAAACTTCAGTTTTTATTGGTATACGGCTCTCTTCTTTTTTCGCCCTTAAAATAGCACGAATCTTTTCATTTTCTTGCTTTATAGTCGCATCAAGCTTTCTTTTAAGCTCAACGATAGAATTCGTCAATCCCGAATACGGGCTTGACGGCTGTATCATAGCATTAAGTGCTTTAATGTTTTCTAAACCAGCTGGTTTTTGTTCTGGTGTTTTTGTGGGCAAGAAAGAATCCTCCGTGTTGTCAAACATATTGCATTATTAGCAATATGTTTGACATTTACTTTACTGTTAAATTTAGTTAGACCACTCTAGCGCCTCATAAACGCTATTATCTACCTGCATTTTATAACTTCTATTTAGAAGTCGTGATTTTTTTAATTTTTCTGTGCAAGTGGCATTCTTACATATATATGCACCTCTACCATCTTTTTTATCTGTTTTATCAAATTCTATAATATTATTAGAATTTTTTACAAACCTATAAAGCAAATTTTTAGGAAACATTTGTCTACATGCAATGCACATTCTGTAAGGTGTTTTTTTCATAATAATTGAAAATTACTACTCTAATTCGCCTAACTCTTCGCCGATATCATCTATAACATCAACAGGCTCCAGGACTTCTGTTGTAACTGAATTTGCAGTTGAATCTTCGATAACTTGAATCCCTTCCCCTGCAACCTCGTCAGCTTTAAGACTAGAATAAGGTTTTACATCGACTTTCCATCCAGTTAATTTGGCGGCAAGTCTAGCATTTTGACCGTCTTTACCGATAGCGAGACTAAGCACATCGTCCATAACAATCGCTTTAGCATAACGCATTTCGTCAGTGGCTTGCACCATTACAACTTTAGCAGGACTTAAACTTCTAGCAATAAATTCTAATGGGTCATCACACCATGGTATAATATCGATTTTTTCGTTTGCAAGTTCTGCTGTTACAGCCGCAACACGCATACCACGATTACCAACGCAAGCACCAACTGGGTCAACTTTTTCGTTTTGAGAGTAAACAGCCATTTTGGTTCTATGACCTGCTTCTCTAACGATAGCTTTTATAGAAACAATACCTTCTTCTATTTCTGGCACTTCTAATTCAAACAGCCTTTTTACAAAACCAGCGTTTGCCCTTGTAACTGCAATTTGCGGACCTTTAGGGCCTGCCTTAATCTTTTTAACATAAACTTTTATGCGGTCACCAACTTTCAATTTGTCACTAGGCATTTGATCTTTCTGAATTAGTGCTGCCTCAATTTTACTAATCTCTACAAATGCATTAACACCCTCTAGACGCCTAACAATACAACTAACGATCTTGTCTTCTTGCTCTCTAAGTTCGCCGTATGCCCTGTCAGTTTCGGCATCACGCAAGCGTTGCATAATAACTTGTTTTGCAGTTTGTGCGGCAATTCGGCCAAACTCTTTAGAGTTAAGTTGCTCGACAACCTTGTCGCCAATCTTATATTTTCTGTCTATAAGCCTTGCATCTTCTAAAGAAATTTCTTTCTCTCTATCTTCAACTTCTGCTACAACTTTTTGATATGCACTCATGCTAATACGCTTAGAACCTGGCAAAAGTCTAACCTCTACCGCTTTTGGCGTACCAGTGTGCTTTTTGTATGCAATAACAAGCGCTGTTTCTAGCGCCTCTAAAAAGACTTCTTTTTTAATTTGTTTTTCTTGCTCAAGAGCCTCAAGTGCCAAGAAAAAATCTTTACTGCTAAACATAGTTTTGTATTTTTTTCCCTTTTTAAGTAAATGTGAATTAGATTTTCAATAGCTCAATAGGCTCGTTCCTGCTTAACACAGCTAGATAAAGAATAGGCTTTTTAGCATAAAAATGAACACTGTAATAAAACAATACTAGAAGTATTGACAAATGGAAGTGAAATTTTTGAACAAAAAAAATCTTTAGATAGTTGCAACAGGTTTAGGAAAAAAGACTAATAAATAAAAATTTGGAACAAGGTTTATCCCTTTGCTCCAAACTCTTACAACCTAAATTCAATCTAACACTCTTATTATAACATCACAACTTTTTTAACGCAACTGTTTTTTGCAAGATTTTTTTGCAATTTTTCATAAGTAGATTTTATATTAAACAAATATATAAGTTGCCAATTTTGTCCAATTACAACGAATGCCTCAAATCTCCTACTTACCATCACCATTAAAGTTCTACGAATAAATTTATTTGCCTAATATTATATTTGCTACATCTTTTGGAGTGGCGGCAATATGTGTGGGTTTGTATTTTATAAATTCGCCAGCGGAGGCACTACCCCATTCTACGCCAACAGAATCTATGCTGGCATTTTTTGCTGCTTCTATATCAAAATACCTGTCGCCTATCATAACGGCATTTTTGTCACAAATCGCTTTTTTAACAAGAGGTGTTTTATCGCTACTAGAAACCCCAAAATCAGGACCTGCTATTGTAGCAAATAAACTATGCACACCTAGCTCTTTAAGAATTTTTTCTATATAAATTTGCGGCTTGTTGGTCGCCACACACAAAATACAGTTTGCTTTTTTAAGGTCGTGCAGCATATCCAAAACGCCGTCAAAGAATTTGCACTCTGCATATCCTTTAGTCCAATAATAATCGCGATAATGATTTAGCGCTAGTTTTGCATCAGTTTCTGAAAAGCCTAACTCGCCTTGCAAGCTAGATAAAATACTAGGCCCCATAAATGACTTTACTGCCTCAAACTCTAATTTGGGTCTACCCATTTTATCCATTGCATAGTTAAAGCCTGCGTGAATACCATATACCGTATCAAGCAGCGTTCCATCCGCATCAAATATTGCGTTTTTGTAATTTAGTTTTAGCTTATTTTTTTGCATTTGGTTGTGATGTTTCAAGCATACCTTTTATACTGTTTGCTAAAGTCGTAAACTTAAATTTGGGAACTTCTTGCGTAAATTTGTCTAAATTCATGCTTTGCAAAAACTCACATTCTTCTGCTACTTTATCCTTAACACAAACCTTTATATCGGGCAAATGTTTTTTAATGCCACTTGCAATAGCAGATAACTTTTCGGGTTTTGGATTTGCTATGTCATAGTTACCCTTTAACAAATCGCTCTCTAGTGCTAAATAAAGGACCATAGCTGCATCCTCGACATAAGTCATCGGAATTAGCCTATCTTTTGGCATGTCAATTTTACCTTTTTTTGCAGCGGCAATTTGTTTTGCAACAATACTATTTTTTTCGCCCTTGCCATAAATATTGTAAAATTTTAACCCAACACTTATCTTGTCTTTTTCGATTAAATCTGGAACAATACAATCAAAAGCTGACTCGCTATCTAATTTATCATTATATTCAAAAACTGTTACTAGACGAGTAATACCTTGCAAAATGCAAGCGTATTGCAAGTTTTTGAATAGACTTAGCTCCTTACTTATTGAAGAGGCAAAATAGATAACCGCGTCAAAACGATAAGAGTTAAAGACATCCTTAATTGGCTCTAGCCTACTAAAATCGGCTTTGGTTGGGTCTAGCGCAACCATTCCGTGTTTTGCTTTATAATTTTTTATAAATATTTTTGCAAGAGGCGTTTCTATGCCTGCTAATAAAATTCTCATATTTTTTATATTCCCTTTTGCTGATTTTGCACAAGTGTTTGCCCAGCCAAAATTTGATTAAACCCTTCTTTAATTGTCTTATATAAATTAAAAAGCGCAGTGTTTACACCAAACTCTATAATTTCCTCGCGAGCACCATCTAAATAGCTATCAAAGATATGAATGCCACCTCTTGTACCAACCGCTATAAAGAATTGCCCTTTTTTAAGTTTTAGCAATTTAGGATTTGCAATTGACTCGCTAGCATTGCCTGTTGTTGCAATAACAAAATCGGTTCCGCCAATAGATAGTGCATTTGCTGCCATCTCGTAAGCCGCCTCTATGCTAACTGCCCCAAATCTACTTAGTACTCTGCTATCAAGTCCTAATCTAGCCTGTTTTGCGGCATCTGAATATGTAACCATACTCTCGGTAAAAACCGCACTTGCTCCGTCAATTTTTACAATGCTTGCAGCTAACGCACCGCCAGTAAAACTTTCAACTGTGCAAAGTGTTTTTTTGTATGTTGTAAGTAGTTTTACTATAACTTCCGATAAACTGCCGCCCGTTAATGAATAAGTAACATCTTGCAAACTCTCGGTTGCTTGTTTTATAATTGCTGTAACTTTATCTCGCTGCATTTTGCTAGAGTATTTAATTTGTACCTCGTACAATAAATGCCCCATTTTAACAAATTTGAATCCGATACGACTTTTGTTTTTTAAGCAATCTGACAATCTTTCTATTAATTGCTCTTCTGATAATCCAAATGTCCTTAAAGTATAAGCACTGTACAAAGTCTTTTGTCTTGAATTGAGTGTTGGCACAATAAGGCTAGTTATAGTATCAAAAGATAGGTCGCTAGCAAAAACATAAAATTTGCCCTCGATTGAATATGCCGCAAAATCTTTGTCTAAACTAAATTTAGTCTTAAAACTAGACAATATCTCGTCATAATCGCCAACTAAAACTATACTGTCTGCATTTAAGTTTGCAATAAAATTCAGCGCCTTTTGATAATCGCCATCCGCAAAAATGTTATGCGTGCTAGCTATATCATGCCCCATACTAGCTAAAGCAGCAATAGCCTCGCTAGCGTTTTTGTCTACAGTCAAAGGCGAATATTTATTTGTATGAATATAAACAATTGCTGTATCCATTAGGTTTTTAGTCTACCTCGCTAATATTTTTTGGGGAAGTATTTAAGTCTATAGTTTCTTGTTGAATTTCTTGAGTATGAGTTTGTGGTTGAGCAGTATCATTGTTGTCAGATTGTTCGCGTTGCTGTTCTTTAGGGATTTCCTTGAATACATGACGGTATTTGATTAGGTACATTACAGCAGAAATTATTGTGATTATCGTAGCTGCTAATAAACATAATATTGCAATTAAAAAATGAATTGCGGCTGTTAATGGTGCAAAATAAATAAAACAAAAGCCCATCAAGAAAACAAATAACGAAACTACTTGAAAAACCATTTTGTAGCGTCCTAACTTGTCAGCATCAATGTTTACTTTTTTAGTGGCGGCTATCATTTTTAGACCACTAATTAAAAATTCTCTACATACAATAGTTATTGTGCAAATAAGAAGCATAAACCATATAAAATATGCTGAAAACCATGCAAGAAAATTATTATTAATGTCACCCGTAAACTCTCTACTAAAAAGGACATATCTAACAGTTACACTAATAAGGACAACTGCTACAAGCATTTTATCCGCTATAGTGTCTAAAAAACTGCCTACTTGAGTTTGCAAATTATATTTTCGTGCAATTTTACCATCTAGCATGTCGGTTATACTAGCAACTACAAAAGTCAAAAATGCAAAGATAGTAGTAGTCATCCACGGCATAAAAAACAGTATTACAAATACTGGTATTAGTGCAATGCGTGCTATTGATAGTCTGTTTGGTAGGTTCATGGTTTTTATATGTCCTTGTTAGTTCTAATGTGTCGGGCGGATGAGGACATCCGCCCCTACTGGTTAGCTTATGTTGTTAGATTTTTTTTAATCTGCTTAGCAACTGCGGACGGTAAATAGCCGCCCCACCAGTCCTGTTTGGGTTTATAATTACAAGTTAAAAACAACTAGGCTTGTAATTATATCTACACTACATATTTGTCTACTCCACTCTCCACTACTTTACCGATTAAATCGTAGTCTTTATAGTCAGTGATTTTAACCTTATAGGTTTCGCCCAACTCAGCCTTTTTGCCTGAAAAATAAACTAGAGTGTCTATGTCGGGGGCATTATGTTCGGTTCTGCCGTAAAATAAGTTTTTGTCAAAATCTATGCCCTCGTACACTACTGCTAGCGTTTTGCCGATTTGAGATTTATTATACTTTACCACATTTTCTAAATGTAATTGTGCCAATTTTTTATGCCTTTTATTTTTTGCAACCTTTGACACTTGTCCTTTTAGTTTAGCAGCAACTGTACCACCCTCTTTAGAATAACTAAATATTCCTGTGTGGGTTGGTTTGTATTTTTTAATAAAGTTGTAAAGGTTATTAAACTCTAATTCCGTTTCCTGCGGAAAACCCACCATTACGGTTGTACGAATTGCTATATCCTTATTTGCTTTTTTGATTTTATCAAACAAACTCGCAATATCTTTATTTGTCGTCCTGCGTTTCATTAAAGACAAAATTTTGTCGTCGGTGTGTTGAAGTGGAATATCTATATACTTGGCAATTTTAGAGCTCGTTGCAATTAAATCAATCAATTCGTCTGTTATGCCTTGCGGATAACAATACATAAGCCTTATTTTGCAGACAGCTAATTTAACAAGCTCTTTTAATAACGGCACTAACATTGGCTTTTTATAAAGGTCTAAGCCGTATGCCGTCAAATCTTGTGCTACCAAAATAATTTCTTGAACGCCGCTATCAATTAAACCTTTAGCCTCAAGCAAAATTTGATCTTGCTTTTTAGAAACTAACTTTCCTCTAATGGAGGGAATAATACAATAAGTGCAATGATTATTACAACCATCCGCTATCATTAAATAAGCGTAATGTGTTGGTGTCGTTAGAATTCTTGGCGAATAATTTGTTGTGTCGTCTTTTTTATCTGTTAGAATAACTTGGGCTTGCTCGTCACCTAACAGCGTATTTATAACAGATAAAATACTACCGTAATCCGCTGTGCCTAAAAAAGCATCAACCTCTGGTAAATCAACAGCCGCCTCACTTGCGTACTTTTGCGAAAAACAACCAGTAACAATTAGCTTTCTGCAAGCACCTGTTTCTTTATACTCTGCCATTTCAAGTATAGTCTTAATGGCTTCTTCTCTAGCTGACTCTATAAAGGCACAAGTATTGACTACTATAATTTTAGCATTAGATAAATCTTGCGTTAGGACATAGTCGCCACTAGAGACTAGCGTATAAAGCATTTTTTCGGTATCTACCCTGTTTTTATCACAACCTAGCGATATAAAACCTACTTCAAATTTAGTACTAAGCATTTTCCTCATCCGCAAAAAGTTCGTTGTATTCTGCCATTGTAATCCTAACGCTACGCCCTTTAGAACCCTCTATTGGCCCAATATAACCTTGTGCTTCCATAAAATCTACTAGCCTTGCAGCCCTAGCGTAACCCATAGAGAATTTGCGTTGAATAAAACTTGTAGACACAGTTTTATGCTCGATAATCATTTTTAACACTTGCGGTAATTGTGGGTCATAACCCAAATCATCGGCATCGTCTGCACCGCCTCCACTAGCACTTGGCGTTGGTTCTATATAATTTATAGCACTAGTAAATTCAGAACTAAAATCACATTCATTGTTATCTTTTACATAATTTACAACTTGTGCAACTTCTTCTATACTTACCCATGCACCTTGAATTCTTTTAGGAACATCTTGACCTAATGGCGAATAAAGCATATCCCCCCTACCAAGAAGTGTCTCTGCACCCATCTCGTCAAGTATAATGTTAGAATCCCTTGCAGTTTTAAGTGCAAAAGAAATTCTACTAGAAAGGTTAGCTTTAATAGTACCCGTTATAACATCAACAGAAGGTCGTTGAGTAGCAAGCACCAAATGAATCCCCGCCGCTCTTGCTTTTTGAGCAATACTCATGATGTTTTCTTCTAACTCTTTTCTTAAGGGGGTGTTCATAAGTTCGGCTAATTCATCTACAATTAAAACGATTTTAGGTAACTTAGGAACTTCGCCGTTTGTAACAGCTGACAATCTATTATACTCGTCTATGCTTCTAACAACAGCTTTACTCATTAGCATATAACGCTTATCCATCTCATCCCTTAACCACTTGAATGAATTAAGTGCCTGTTTGTAATCGCAAATGATATCTTCTGTTAGAAGATGAGGCAAACCCTTGTAAATCGTGAACTCTACTTGTTTTGGATCAACCAAAATTATTCTGGCGTCCTCTGGACTAGACTTATAGATAATGCTCAAAATAATAGAATTTAATTGGACAGACTTGCCACTACCAGTAGTACCTGCAATTAAAAGATGCGGCATTTTATCTAATTCACAAATTTGACTTGTGCCCGTAATATCTTTACCCAAACAAAATGCAATAGCACTTGGATGTTTTTTGAATTCTTTAGATTCAATGATTTCTCTAAGTGCAACAATATCTTTTACATTGTTAGGCACTTCAACACCGACTGCCCTTTTGCCAGGAATTGGTGTTTCTATTCTAATTTTACCGCTAGCAAGTTCCATTTCCAAATCGTCAGAATGGGACTTGATTTTTTGCACAGGAGTACCTGCTTCTACCTTAAGTTCGTATCTAGTTACTGTAGGACCTCTTGTAATATTGTCTACACCTACATTTATTCTAAACGACGCAAGAGTTTGAGTGATTCTATCTTTATTCTCTAGTGCATCTCGTTGTGCATCTTCAGCTAAAGCGTTATTGCTTAAAGCTAGCAACTCAATTGGCGGAGCAATATATCTATGGCGACGACGGCGAGATGCAGACTTAGCTGCGGCTTGCACAACTGGCGTAGTTTCTGCCATATAAGAATCAATCTGAACTTGATTAGACGGAACGCGCTGTTTTTTGCTTTTTAGGCTTGTGAACCTAGAAGGCTTTTCAGCTTCTAAAGATTCTCTGTAACCACTAAAATCATCGCCCTCGTTTATAGTAACTTGAGTCAAATCCACAACATCGTCAAGCGTATTACCATAGTCGCCGCCTACTGACACAGCTTGCATAACTGGCTCTGCCGTCGGCCTAGCTTGCTCTACACTCTCGTAAACTTTTGCGAATCTATTGTATTCATCATCTTCCACTTCATCAAGCATAGCTGGGTCTACTATATGCTCTACCTCAATACTAGAAAAACTATCGTCCGTCACCGCATACTCTGTAAAAGATTTGTCCTCGTAATTGTCGCCACTTATTATGTCTGACTGATAGTCTTTGGTTATAGGAAATTCTTTTGTAGGAAAAGGCTCGTCGTCAATTATGAATTTTTCGCTAACCCTATGTTTTTTATCATCGAAAATTGAGATTTTTCCTAAATCCGAATTAGAAAAGCGACTACCAAAAATGTCTGGCTCATCAATAATAGGCTCGTTAAATAATTCTACTGTTTCTACTTCAATAGGGGCTTGCTTAGTAACAGGCGGAACTAACGGCTGAAAACTATATCTACTAGGATCAGGGGTTTCGCCATGTGCTTTATAAGAACTTATCGGACTGATCGGCTTATACGGCTCTGGCGATATAGTCTTAGGACTATCACTAGTCTGAGAATAAACTTGTCTTACACATACTGGAGCTGCAATTGGCGAACTTTCAAGTTCAATGCGCCTACTTTCTTCTTCGCCATTTATTATTTGTCCCATAGATACAGGAATTTCAATATCTTTAGATGGTATTTGCGGCACCTCATCAAAACCATAATCTTGTATCGTTTTTGTATGAACAAATTTGGGAGGTCTTGCTATTTGGCTTGGATATGTGTGAACTGGGCCAGAATAAAGTGTTTCATGTGCAGTTTGTGGCGTTTGTACAACTGTGTTTTCTATAGCCCTTGCTATGCCCTTATCTCTATCGCCAAATAAAATTTCATACGCAGATTTTTTCTCTTCTTTTACACTAGGCACTGTTACCAACTCTTGAGATTCGCCATCTGTTGTAGTTGTGGTAGTATTAGTAGATATAGAGTATTGTGCAAACGGCTCAACTCCAATAGGCCTAGTTTCATTCATTTTAGAAAACTGACCTTCCTCATAACCATAAGGTTCGCCTGTATCCTCTAACATTTCAATTTCGTCACGAACAGGCACAATATTTTCTACAAACAAGCCTGCTTTTTTTAACGGTACTACTTTTGCACTTGGCTTGCTATAACTATAATCTTTAGCAAATGCTTTCGTGTCCCTATAATTTCTTTCTAATTCTTTTCGTTGTTTGCCTTTTTTAGTGATAGGTGGAACAATTGCAAACCGACGGTTAACCATTACAAAAACCATTGCAAGCATTACAAGGCTAAACACTACCATCGCAAAAATCGGTTGCAATACAGCTTGAAACCCAAACGCAAATAAACCAAAGATTACGCCACCCGCTGATACCGTACCACCCTCTATGGGGCCTAAAAACACCCTAGACATATAATAGTTAAACGGTAAATCTAAAAATGAAAATGTTGTAGCTATATGAAGAGTAAATATTAAAAACACGCTAGCAATAATCGTACAAACCGCATATAGTTTTGGTACGGCCAACTTAAAACCTCTAATTAAAAATATACCCCTAATAAATACCGTAAGAAGTATCGGATAAATTGAAAAACCAAATACGCCCCATAAAAAGCCCGTTATCGCTCCAGATATTGGCCCTAAAATCATAGGTATAATCGCACACAACAAAAGGAATGCCGATATAATCGTCATTAACCAGCCAGCAATCTCGTATTTAGACTCTCTTGGCTCTCTTGGCGGTTTTTTTTCTTTTACAGGTTTATTATTGAATTCCACAGTCTTTAGTTCCTTAACTTAAAAAATGTACATAACTTCAGATTTCTAAACTTATACACCTAACAATTATAACACTTGCAAAAATTACAAGCAACCATTTTTGTCCATTATAAAATAAAAAACTATCCCACGATATACTTTTTATCTTTTGCATGAAAAACTTCTACTGTCTATGGACAACGAAAAATCGTAGTATTTTGGGGTGTCACTACGAAAAGTCTTAGAATTGGACCAAACAGCCGCTTGGTGTGGCAAATTTATGTGTTTAACTTGTTTGGGATGGTTTTTGTGTCTATATGACAAAATCTCCGTAGAATTTGAAGTTTCCTACGGGGTTTTGCTTAGCATTGTGTGTATTTTTCTATTATTATATATTGGAATATACCTCATTTTTTTGGACAAATGTTGCGAAACAAGGTATGTTAGTTAATAGATGTTTGGTAGTGTAAACTACTGTTGGGGGCACCTCCAACAGCAGTTTGTTTTTTGGGGTGAGAAACTTTGTTTTCGCTTGAGTTTAGTTTTTGCCAATACAAAGTTTCTTTTTTGTTAGGGCTTAGATAGCCATGGCAGAATGTTTTTTGCGTGTGTTGTGATGACCGTTGATATATTCGAAAAATGCTGTTTTCCATTTGTTCTTTTGTGATGTAATGACGGCGATACACCTCATCACATTTAAGATATTTAAAGAACGCTTCAGCAACAGAATTGCCATACGGGCAACCTTTTTTAGAAAACGATTCTATCCAATTGTATTCGTCAAAAAGTTTGCGAGTGTCAAAAGCGGTGTATTGACTGCCTCTATCCATGTGAAAAATCACATTAGAAGGACAACCTCTTTTTAGATAAGCTAACCTAATTGTATCCCTAACTAATTCGCCATCAATCTTGTTTGAGATTTTATAAGCAATAATTTTTCTTGCAAATAAATCCATAATAACGCAAAGATAACACCAACGATTTTCCGCCCAGATGTAAGTAATGTCGCTTACATATTTTTGGCTAGGATAGTCCGCATCAAAGCATCTATCCAATATATTTGGCAACTCCTCGTTACTTTCGGGCGATTTTTTAGGTTTAGGCGGCTTAATGGTAGACATTTTAGGCAAATCTAGTTTTTCCATAAGGCGGATAACTCTGCCTACACTTATGATATTTACTCAAATTAATTTACTTGTACTCAAGAGTACAAAAGTGAGTACAAAAAGAGTACAAAACCCCTATCTCACAAAAAAGGATATAACATTTTGCGATATTATACCCTTTTTTGTGGCTAAAAATAGCCATTTTATATACTAAATGTGAGAAAAGTAGCTTATTTTGCTTGCTCAATAGCCACCGCACAGGCTACAGTAGCACCTACCATTGGGTTGTTGCCCATACCGATAAGACCCATCATTTCTACATGGGCGGGAACTGAAGAGCTGCCTGCAAATTGAGCGTCAGAGTGCATTCTACCCATAGTGTCTGTCATGCCGTATGATGCAGGACCTGCTGCCATGTTGTCTGGGTGAAGCGTACGACCTGTACCGCCGCCAGAGGCAACAGAGAAATAACATTTGCCATTTTCGTTTGCCCACTTTTTATAAGTGCCAGCAACAGGATGTTGGAAACGAGTTGGATTAGTTGAATTGCCTGTAATTGAAACATCTACTTTTTCTTGAATCATAACAGCAACACCCTCTCTTACATCGTCAACACCAAAAACTAAAACTTTAGCTTTGTCACCTTCAGAATATGAGAATCTATTTACAACTTTAACTTTACTTTTTGCATAATCAAATTTAGTTTGGCAATATGTAAAACCATTGATTCTTGCAATTAGCATAGCGGCATCTTTGCCTAAACCATTTAGAATAACTTTAAGCGGTTCTTTTCTAACAATGTTTGCAGTTTTAGCAATACCAATAGCGCCCTCTGCTGCTGCAAAACTTTCGTGGCCTGCTAAAAAGCAAAAACATTTGGTTTGCTCTTCTAATAGCATACCTGCAAGGTTACCATGCCCTAAACCTACTTCTCGTTGTTCTGCTACAGACCCTGGCACGCAAAATGCTTGAAGCCCGATACCAATAGCTCTTGCCGCATCCGCCGCTTTTGTTATGCCTTTTTTGATAGCAATAGCAACACCAGCAGTATATGCCCACAAAGCATTATCAAACGCAATCATTTGAGTAGCTTTAGTGATTTTTTGAGGGTCAATTCCTTTTGCTTTACAAATATTGTAAGCATCTTCTAACCCTTTAATGCCGTAACTCTCAAGCACAGCATTAACTTTTTTGATTCTTTTATCAATACCTTCAAATTGAATATTCATCTTCTAGTAAACCCCCCTATTGTTTGCGTGGGTCAATATATTTAGCAGCTTCAGAGAATCTACCATATGTACCCGTACTCTCGACAAGCGCATCGTTTGCACTCTTGCCATTTCTAATTTTTTCAAACATTACACCCGTTTTTACAAATTCGTAACCAATAACTAAATCGTCTTTATCAAGAGCTAATTTTGTTATGTAACCCTCTGCAGTATTAAGGTATCTAACACCTTTAGCAACAGTCGAATAAATCGTGCCAACTTGAGAGCAATGCCCCTTACCTAAATCCTCTAACCCCGCACCAATTTCTAGCCCGTCTTCAGAGAACGCACTTTGAGTTCTGCCGTACATAATTTGAAGCGCCAGCTCTCTCATAGCAACATTCATCGCATCGCAAACTAAGTCTGTATTTAATGCCTCTAGTACAGTTTTACCAGTGATAATCTCGCCCGCCATTGCCGCAGAGTGTGTCATTCCGCTACAACCAACTGTTTCAATTAAAGCCTCTTGTATAATACCCTTTTTTACATTAAGAGTAAGTTTGCAACAGCCTTGTTGCGGAGCACACCAACCAACGCCGTGCGTTAGACCCGATAAGTCCTTTATCTCTTTAGCTTTTGTCCATTTACCTTCTTGCGGTATCGGCGCAGCCCCATGGTTGCAACCTTTTTTGACGCAAACCATTTCTTCTACTTCTTTAGAATAATGCAATTCATGCACCTCCATATTTTTATTATATAGTTACATTATAACAACTTTTTAATAACACCACAAACAAATTATAATAGAAAAATTATTTGATTTTATCTATTATAAAATATAGGGGAAAAACTTTTGAATGAATTTTTCCCCATACATCTTTACAAAACTATTAGGCAATGTAAATTATTAACATATTATTACTTAAAATTTTTCAAACATACAATTCTATCATTGTAATTTCCAAATACTTTCTGCGTATTCCTTTATTGAACGATCGGAAGAAAAATGTCCTGCTCTAGCAATATTAATTAGACTACTTCTGTTCCAATAATATTTGTTTTGATAAGCTGTGTCCATTTTGTTGCAAGCACGCAAATAATCGTCAAAGTCTACAATACAACCATATGGGTCAGCATATGTGCCTATAAGCAGATAATTAGCAATGTCAGAGAATTTTTCTCCGTCAAAACCACACCTTAATGCCTCTATTATCCTATGCAGTTTTTGATTAGATGCATAATAATGCAAACTGTGATAACCTTTTGAGAAAAGTTGTTGTACCTCATTTGCTCGCAACCCAAACAAAAAAATATTATTCTCTCCTACACTATCAGCTATTTCTACATTAGCACCGTCTACAGTACCAACCGTCAACGCACCATTTAGCATAAACTTCATGTTACCCGTGCCACTTGCTTCTTTACCTGCAAGTGATATTTGTTGACTAACCTCAGCGGATGCGAAAATCCTTTCGGCTTTAGAAACATTATAATTTTCGACAAAAGCAACTTTTAACTTTTTACTAATCCGACTATCTTTGTCAATTTCGCTAGCAAGACAATTTATAAGCTGAATTATTCGCTTTGCGTGAGTATAACTACCAGCCGCTTTTGCGCCAAAAATAAATGTACGCGGGTGAATATCCAGCCACGGCTGGGTTTTTAGTTGGTTGTACAGTGCCATAACGTATAGGATGTTTAGAAGCTGGCGTTTATATTCGTGCAGACGTTTAATTTGTATATCGAAGATGGAATTTGGGTCTATAATATGCCCGCTTTGTTTGCGTATAAATTCTGTTAGCTCTAATTTATTATTATGTTTTATA
>Ga0123355_10003939_pt1 | contig 21487 bp, 14 predicted proteins | sample TergutEmb28metaG_3_FD_89872 | JGI IMG/M metagenome (GOLD analysis project Ga0123355, IMG submission 89872) | Embiratermes neotenicus P1 segment gut microbial communities from Petit-Saut dam, French Guiana - Emb289 P1 | ecosystem: Host-associated > Arthropoda: Insects > Digestive system > Gut ...
ATGCTTCTCTTATTGTGTGTCCGCTATCTATAAATTTAAGGACACTTTCTCGAAATCTTTTATCATGGGCCATGGGAGTATTTTAACATGGATCATGACATATATAAAGTTAATTTGCTATATCATGGGCCATGGGAGTATTTTAACATGGATCATGACATATTTAAAGTTAATTTGCTATAGCCTATGCAGGGCGTACAATTCTAACAGTACCTGATGCTCTTTTTGATGGCATCAGAAATTTGTTAGGTTTTTTCGCTATGTTTTTGAATTTGTACGAAATGTTGCAAATAAGCCTTGGTCATGGGTATTGGTTAAGTCTAATCACATTGGTTATCCTAATTTTTGTCAAAATCAGTTGTGTTTGCTGGGAGCAGAAAATAAAAAATCCCCAATGTCACGAATGACAAAGGGGATTTCTGGTTTATATGACTATGCATCAAAAGCTTCATACTTTCTTTGTCATTCTTATTACAGTGCTTATGTCGCAAGGTCTGGCATAACTGCCAAAGGAATCTTTCCCCATTGGGATATACATATAATCAGGATAATTGCTTGTTGTCCATGACGGATTTATTTGAATTTCCGCACCGTCATGTTCAAATTGAATAAGTTTAAAATTGTCTTTTGAAAAACCCTTTAACGGAACTGCCCCGACGGTGTTTTCATACACGTGCAGGAAAATGTCGGTTTCGTTTTCTGTCACGCAGCCCCATGGTTGTTGCGGAATTTGACTTATACCGCAGCCATATATGCTTTGACTGTTTTTTTGCATCCAGTCCCCAACCTGGGTAAGAATTTCTACACTTTCTTTGGGAATGCGGCCTTTGGCGTCCGGGCCGACATTAAGAAGCATGTTGCCGCCCTTGCTTACACATTCTATCAGCTTGCGCACGACGGTTTTTGCGTCTTTCCAATCATGGTCATGGGTGGCATAACCCCAGTTGTTGTTCAGCGTTATGCAAGCTTCCCATGCAACAGGCTTGCCGTTTTGGCTTACAATACCTTCCGGCGGGATAATTTGTTCTGGCGATACAAAATCGCCGGAATATTCAGACGGGTTATCGGTAAGAAGAGATCCAAAACCTTCGCCGGACACCTCCAGTCTGTTGTCGATAAGCACATCCGGCTGTAAAGAGCGCACCATGCGCACAAGGTCGGTTGCGCGCCATTTTTCGCCCGTCATATCGCCGTAGGAAAAATCGAACCACAGCACATCAATCTTGCCGTAGTTTGTACAAATTTCCCGTACTTGCTCATGCATATATTCTAGGTATCTGTCAAAATTTTCTTGTTTTGCATGGTCCTTATAAGCCTCGTTTTCACGCATTGGATGGTTAGCATCACCGTAATGCGGGTAGTCGGGATGGTGCCAATCAATAATCGAATAATAAAGCCCAACCTTAATACCTTCGGCACGAAATGCCTCTACATATTCTTTAATTAAATCGCGTCCGGCTTTGGTATTGGTGCATTTATAGTCGGTAAGCTTGCTGTCAAACAGGCAAAAACCGTCATGGTGTTTTGCTGTAAGTACCGCGTATTTCATACCTGCATGTTTAGCAAGACGTGCCCATTCTTTTGGGTCGTATCCTGTGGGGTCAAATGCGTCGTAGTATTTTTGATAATCTTCCACTGTCATTTTTTCATGACTGCGCACCCATTCTCCACGAGCTGGGATAGCATAAATTCCCCAGTGAATGAACATGCCAAACCTGTCGTGTTTGTACCATTCCATTCGTTTGTTATAAGCATTGCGGTCCATTGTTGTCCTCCTAGATCTATATTAGGGTGTGTTCCCACTATAAGAATGTGCATATTCGTTAGTGGGAACACGCCCTAGACTTGTACCTGCTTTTGGTGAATGCGCGAGCAAATTTTTTTCAGATGCAAGAAATCGCCGCCGACGCATGTCTGGAAATTTGTCGCGCAGACGCCGGAATGAGGTTTTGTAACAGGTCTGTTACCCGGCCACTACTTCAAACTGGCTGTTGTACAACGCTTCATATACGCCGCCGCGTTGCAACAATTCATCATGAGTGCCTTGCTCTACAATATCGCCTTCCTTCATAACCAGAATTAAATCCGCACTGCGAATTGTAGATAGGCGATGCGCAATTACAAAACTTGTGCGCCCCTTCATTAAATTATCCATTGCACGCTGGATAAGAATTTCCGTACGGGTGTCTACATTACTGGTGGCCTCGTCCAAAATTAAAATATCGGGGTTGGCCAAAATTGTGCGTGCAATTGTAAGAAGCTGCTTTTGCCCGGCAGAAATATTGTCGGCTTCTTCGTTAATTTGCATATTATAACCATCGGGTAGCGTACGTATAAAATGATGCGCCTGCGCCGCTTTGGCGGCTTCTTTTATTTGGTCGTCGGTGGCGTTTAGCTTGCCGTAGCGGATATTGTCGGCAATACTGCCGTTAAACAGCCAAGTATCCTGCAAAACCATACCAAAAAACGCGCGCAAGCCATCCCGTGTGTAGGCCTGTATATTTGTACCGTCTACGGAAATGGTACCGCTGGTCAAATCGTAAAAACGCATGAGTAACTTAACAATTGTGGTTTTACCTGCACCAGTGTGGCCTACAATTGCAATTTTTTGGCCCGGTTCAACAGCGGCGGTAAAATTGCGGATAACGGGCACTTTCGGATCGTAGCCAAAGTTTACGCTGTCAAACTGCACAAGGCCCTTAACATTTTCGTTAGTAGCCGGATCTGTTACGTCCGCAGGCTCTTCTTCTTCAGATAAAAAATTAAAAACACGTTCCGCAGCAGCGGCAGTTTGTTGCAGAAGATTTGCTACACCTGCCAGTTGTGACACGGGTTGCCCAAACTGGCGCGTATATGAGATAAACGCCTGAATGCCCCCAATGGTCATGCGGCCGCTAATAACAAACGCACCGCCCAAAATAACAATTGCCACATATGTGATATTGCCGATAAAACCGATTATTGGCATCATAAGTCCGGATAAAAATGTCGCTTTCCAGCCTACGCGATACAGTTCGTTGTTATGAACATCAAAGGCCTCTACGGACGCCTTCTCGCCGCCAAAAGACTTTACAATTGTATGATTTGTGAGCATTTCTTCTATATGGCCGTTCAATTTGCCTAAATTTTCTTGCTGGGCTTTAAAATATTTTTGCGACCTTTTTACAATAAAACTAACTGCCACGCCGGAAAGTGGAAGAAGTACCATTGCCACAAGGGTAAGCAGTGGGTTGATGGTCAGCATCATTATAAAAATCCCTAAAACTTGGATAAAACTTATCAATAGTTGCCCCATGCCTTGGCTTAGGGTGTTTGTAATAGTGTCAACATCGTTGGTAATGCGCGACAAAATATCCCCATGAGGGGTTTTGTCGAAGTATTTTAAGGGGAGTTTATGAATTTTTTCACTTATTTCTGTTCGTAGCCTATAGGTTACTCGCGCACTAACCCCGGCCATAATGTATCCCTGGAAATAGTTGAAGCCGATATTTATAACTTGGATAGACACAATTATCAAAAGAATCCTGCCTATACGGTGGAAATTGATAACGCCAAAATTTTCGATAACGCCGTAGGCGATTTCGTCTGTGGCAATTGCCAAAATACGTGGCGCGAGAACACCCAATACCGTAGCGATAATCGCTAAAACTGCTGTTGCAGCTATTACACGTTTTTCTGTGCCTAAATATTTAATAAGGCGTTTTATGCTGCCTTTAAAGTCTTTTGCTTTTTCTGTGGGCATGCCGCGCCTGCCCCATGGACCTGCGCCCGGAGGCGGTCCGCTTCTACGCTTGTTATCAGCCATTTTGTACCTCCTATTGTAATGGGGCTCTGCCCCAAACCCTCTCATATTCGCTTCGTGAATATTGGCCGGGCGGCCTGCGCTTATGCGCACCGGCTATGCCGGGGTCTGCCCCGCCGTTCCGGTGGGCAAAGCCCACCTACACTTCCTTCGGGGAGGGCTGGAAGCCCTCTAATTCATCCCTTGCGATGTTGCAATTTCCAAATACGCTGGGCAGGATTTTAGCAGTTCTGCATGGGTGCCTTTGCCCACAATTTTGCCATGGTCAAGTACTATTATTTGCTCTGCATTCATAATTGTGCCTACTCGCTGGGCAATTACAATCACCGTTGTGCCGCCGGTGTGTTCTTTTAACGCTTTGCGTAATTTTGTATCCGTCTGGAAGTCAAGGGCAGAAAAACTATCGTCAAAAATTAAAATTTCCGGGTCTTTTGCAAGGGCGCGGGCAATGGATAAACGCTGTCTTTGCCCACCTGAAACATTACTGCCGCCCTGGGAAATTTCCGCGGTAAACAGGTCGTCCTTTTCTAATATAAAATCAAGGGCTTGGGCAATTTCTGCGGCTTTTGATACTTCGTCATCGGTGGCGTGGGGTTTACCGTAGCGGATATTGCTTTCAATTGTGCCGGATAAAAGTTGCCCTTTTTGTGGTACATAGCCTATTTTTGCCCTCAAAGATTCTTGGGTTACATGGCGGATATCGGTATCGTTTATGGATATGGCACCGCCGGTAACATCGTACAAACGCAAAATTAGCTGCGCTATTGTAGACTTCCCAGAACCTGTTGCGCCGATGATAGCAGTTGTTTGTCCGGGTAAGGCAGTAAAGTTGATGTCCTCTACGGCATTGGCCTCGGCGTTTGGATAACGGAATGATACGTATTTAAGTTCAACCGTGGCTTGGGAAGTATTTGGGACAACGCATGGATTTTCCGGGTCAGTTATTGACAACTCGGTATCCAGTACTTCAACTATACGTGCAGCTGAAACCTGAGCCCTCGGCACCATAACTAGCACAAATGATATCATCATAAACGCAAAAATAACCTGCATGGAATATTGCATAAATGCCATCATGTCTCCAATTTGCAGGTTTGTATTCGCTACATGGTGGGCACCTACCCAAATTATTAATATTTGAGTGCCGCTTATTAAAAATGTTATTGCAGGGCCAACAATTGCCATAACACGACCAACAAAAAGACCCATATCCCGCAATTCCGCATTGGAATTATCGAAACGTCCTTTTTCATGTTTTTGTGTGCCAAAGGCGCGTATAACAAGAAGTCCGTGCAGTATTTCTCTGGAAACTTTATTCAAACGGTCTGTCATTTCCTGTATAATTTTAAACTTGGGCATTACAATTGAAACAATAATTGCCACAAGCCCAATAAGTACAATTACTGCAAGTGCAATAATCCAGCTCATGCTAACAGAGCGGGTAAGAGCCATTGTTACACCACCAATACCCATAAGTGGGGCATATAACAAAGTGCGGGCAAAAATATTTGTGAGGGTTTGCACTTGGGTTATGTCATTTGTGCAACGCGTGATTAATGATGCAGAAGAAAATTTGTCAAACTCTGCCTGGGAAAAACTTTCGACTTTTGTGAAAAGTTCACGCCTTAGGTTGCGTGCTGCACCTGCAGATATCTTTGGTGAAATATAACCCGCACAAATGGACGCCGCACCCGCAAGCAGAGCGATTAGCAGCATAAAAATTCCAGTCTCAATTATTAGGTACATGCGTGGGTCGGTACCCTCTTGTGCGGGTGTCATAAGCCCATCGTTTACAATGCGCGCCATTAGGGTAGGGAGGTATAATTCCGCCATTGCCTGACCGAGTAGCAATAAGATTATTAAAACAATACCCGGCCAAAATGGTTTCAGAAATTTTACAAGTTTAAGCATGGCTACGCCTCCAGTATATGTAATCCAGGGGAATTATACATGATAATACCATGCTGGGCAACCTGTGTTTATTGATTTTATGCGAGTGTTACGGGCTGATGTCGTGCGTAAACCATCCATGATGTCGTGCGTAAACCATCCGAGATCCTTTACAGTTTTAGCTCTCTTTGTTATACTTCCGGCAAATCATACTCTTAATGCCGTTGTCGCAAGGCTTGACAAGTAAATAATCCCCGTCCGGAACTATTGTAGCGGCGGGGTTTGGGGCAGAGTCCCATTAATAGAGGAGGTTAAATCATGAACTACAGCGTAGAACTAAACAATGTAACAAAAAAATTTGGTAAGTTTGCAGCCCTAAAAGGTGTAAGCCTGCAAATTAAAGAGGGCGAAGTTTTTGCTTACATTGGCCCAAACGGTGCTGGCAAATCCACAACCATACGTGTTTTGCTTGGAATTTTACAGGCATCAAACGGAACCGCAAGGGTTTTTGGTAAGGATGCTTGGAAGGACGCAGTTGATATTCACAAAAGAATAGCCTACGTCCCAGGCGATGTTAACTTATGGCCAAATCTTACCGGTGGCGAGGTTATTGATCTATTTGTAAACTTGCGCGGCAGCCACGACAAGGTGCTTAGGCAGCGTTTAATCAAGGACTTTAATCTGGATCCAACCAAAAAATGCCGTACTTATTCTAAGGGTAACCGACAAAAGGTGGCTTTAGTAGCTGCGTTTGCATCGGAAGTAGACCTATATATTTTAGATGAACCAACAAGCGGTCTTGACCCACTTATGGAGCAAGTTTTCCAATACTGTGTTATGGAGCAAAAAAACAAGGGTAAAGGAGTTTTTCTTTCCAGCCATATAATGTCGGAGGTCGAGCGTCTTTGTGATCGTGTTGGTATCATCCGCGAAGGCGAAGTCGTGCAAACAGGTACCCTGGACGAACTGCGCCATTTGACACGCTACGTAATGAAAGTATCCACCCAGCGTGCCATCGAAGGTTTGGACAATCTGCCCGGCGTTTTTGATATCGAAAAACTAGGCGAGGAGCTAACTTTCCACGTAGACACCGCCAAAATGGGCGAAGTTATCAGTCACTTAAACCGCTTCGACATAATTAAACTGGAGTCTACACCACCATCGCTGGAGGATTTATTTATGCAACATTATACAAAATAGGAGGTGCCAAAATGTTCGATAACACTATAAAGCTAACAAAATTCATGCTAAAACGCGAGAAAATCACCTCCACAGCATGGATTCTTTTAATGGTAATACTAAATTTTCTAATTGTTTTGCTAATGGGCACGGCACTCTTGGGCGATGCAGAATCTATTACAGAATTTATGGCAATGCTGGAAAATCCCGCGCTACTTGCAATGGTTGGCCCTTTATATAGCATGGATTTTGCAACAATGGGTGCGCTGTACACCCTTATGATGCTGGTTTTCATGGGTATTACCATAGGAGCCATGAACATATTCTTAGTGGTACGCCACACCCGTGCCGACGAAGAGGCCGGCAGATACGAAGTTTTGCGCAGTCTGCCATGCGGACGCCTTGCTACTGTAAATGCGGCAATGCTTACCGCCGTTATCGTGAACGTAATTTCTGCCGTACTGTTTGGCTTTACCATGTGGCTGGCCATGCATATAGTTGGCGACCCAATGGGTTTTGAATCTGCAATGTTGTGGGGTGTTGGGCTTGGCGCAGTTGGTCTTGCCTTTGCTGGGGCTGCGGCTTTGTTTAGTCAACTTTCATCAAACAGCCGCGGGGCAACCGGTTTTTCGTTCATGATAATGGGGCTGTTCTACTTTCTGCGAGCAGGGGCAGACGCAAGTCCGGACAGCGTTGGTTTTTTGGCCTTTTTGGGCCCCTTGGGAATACTTTCCCGCACATGGGCCTACGTGCATGACTACTGGTGGCCTGTACTTCTTATCCTAGCTTTTGCGGCTGTGTTTACTGCACTTGCGTACTGGATATGTAGCTTCAGAGATATCGACCAGGGAATAGTTCCCGCGCGCCCGGGTAAGGCAAGTGGTGGCCTGCTTATGAAGTCTACATTCGGGCTGAACTTCCGCCTGCTTCGCACAAGTATAATCGTGTGGATAATTATACTTTTTGTAACTGGGCTTTCTTACTCCATTGTACTTTCTGATATTGATACATTTATTGCGGGCAACGATTTTTACCGCGGACTTCTTCTTGGGCCAACGGGCTTACTTGACTTGATAGATGCCGACGCTCCTGTTGAAGTTATTGCCGAACAAATTAATTCCGTTTTAAATGCCGCCGGGCTTAGCATCGTGCAAATGTTCTCCAACATGATAGGCTTTATGATGGCAATGATTTCTGCAATTCCCGTTATCATGTTTATCACAAAAGCCAAGGGCGAAGAAAAAGCCATACGTGCAGAGCTACTGTTTGCAACCCCAACTTCCAAAGTGAAGTATTTGCTTGGCCTTGTGATTTTTGCATTCATCATGGCACCGCTATTGCAGTCGGCGCAGGCAATCGGGCTGTATTCTGTTGCACGTACCGCAATTGAAAATCCCGCAGATTTGCCATTTAGCTTTCTCATGCGTTCGTCACTTGTATATGTACCCGCAATATGGGTAATAGGCGGAATCACCGTTTTGCTGGTTGGCCTTTTCCCACGCCGCACAGGGTTTATATGGGCGTACTACGGCTTTACATTTTTCGCCATGATGTACGGCAGAATGCTGCCGGAAATTGCATGGATTGCGAACTTAACGCCACTTGGCTTTGTGCCCCAGTTACCGCTAGATGAAATTGTACCATGGGTGCTGGTGGTGAAGGTGGTAATTGCATTTGCACTTGTTGTACTTGGGTTATTCTTCTACCGAAAAAGAGACATTAACGTAGTGAAATAAGTGGAATAATTAGCTTCTTTCGTAAAACTTAATTATAACTAAACTATCCCTTGTGGAATGTACGCAGGCTGTCATAATTAATTTATTATGGCAGAAAGGAGGGCGACCCCATGCTGACATTCAACAAGGGATATTTATATTGTCGCAGTTTGAAATCTCGCGACTTAGGCACTTTAGGCATATTGCAGAATTTCGTGTTTTTTAGTTAAACGAAGGGGAATGCCCAATGTCTGTGATATGCCTCAATAATATAGCGTTTAGGATTCCTCTAAAAAACGGAGGAATCTCAATTGCAAACGCAAACGCAAACGCGAACGAAAAATGCATATGTAACTTTTCTTATACGTGGCGACGGCTATTTGCCGGGAGCTTTAGTGCTTGCTCACGCTCTAAAAATGCAATCAAAAAACGATTGCCTGTGCCTTGTAACCCATGATATTTCGCGAAGGGCGAGGCACGCACTTGGCACAGTGTACGACAGGGTAATAGAGGTGCCCGAACTGTGTATAAAAAGCGGCGTCGGTACAGGACGCGACGACCGCAACCTACTAATGACAAGATTTGAAGCCCTGCGGCTTACAGATTACAAAAAAATAATACTGCTCGATGCAGATGTTTTGCCACTTAGCGGATATGACAGCCTGTTTGAGCTACCAACCCCTGCAGGGATTATTATGGAGCATAAAGAAGAATGCTACAGCGCGGGGACACCTGAATCTGAAAAATGGAGCTGGCATAATTTATACGAACCAATATGCCCCCATGGTGCGTATATTCCAAGGGAAATAACCGACCGTGTAGCCCGTAACCCATCAAACATGGGCGTAAACGCGGGATTGTGGGTGCTAACCCCAAGTCAAGCAGAGTATGAAAATATTGTAAATGCCTTACATGTACAAGAAACTATGAAGCTGGTGAAAAATTTCCCATGGCCGGAAATGCAGCTGGCAACCATGTTATGGTCTGGACAATGGACGAATGTTGATATTCGGTACTGCTCTATTGGCGGATACCCTAGTGTGGATATACTACATGGTATCCATTATGCAGGGCTTAAGCCATGGCAAATAAAAAGCCGAAGCGCAGGCCACTACGCACGCTTTTCGGATTTTGTGCTGTGGCGGCAGTTTTACTGGGCAGTATACTGGAGTAACGCTTGCTTGCATGACTATCCAATGCTGAAACGTTTAGGGGAGTTTTGCAGGAAAAATAAGAGATAGGACGTTAGTATATGGTTGAACTTAAAAAAATAAAAATTACAGATGCCGACAATTACGATAATATGGCAAAAGAATGTATTGGACTTAAAATGGCACCTGAACAGAAAGGTTTTTGTGCATCCAATGCCGACAGTTTACAAGAGGCTTATTGTAATGCCCAGGAAGGGTTTATAGACGTACCCTATGCTATTTATGCTTCAGATGTGATGGTGGGTTTTATAATGTATGGGTTTGTAAAGGAAGAAGATGATGTTTACGGCGAAGATTGCTATAATTTATGGCGCATCATGGTAGATGAAAATCACCAAGGGAATGGCTATGCCAAACAGGCAGTTGAAAAAGTTTTAGAAGAGATTAAAACGAAGCCCTATGGTGAGGCAAATTATGTCTATACATCATATAAGCCAACCAATACTGCATCAAAAAACATGTTTGCATCCTTTAGTTTTGTAGAAACAGGGCAAATGGATGGTGATGAGGCTGTTGCAAGGCTTAGGATATAAGTTGTATGTCCAATGAAAAATGGCTGCCTCGTTTTTGCTTTGCGAGACAGCCATATTATTTGTGATTTACCGCAGAACATCCCACGGTCGGGAATATTCCCGCTCAAGTAAGACCCAATCAGGCGGCTGGATAAGCTTTGTCCAGGTTTTGTGCACGCCGTCGGGTTTTTGTACATACTCGTTAGAGTTCGTAGCTTCTTGGACATACAGGTAGTACCATGATGTTACATCTGCATTATCCGGCCAAACAATCATACCCGGCAATAAATCGTCTGCTGTTTCTGGTAGGCGTTTTAGTATGCGGTTTATAATAGCCGCAACTTCTGCGCGGGTAATGTTTTTGTCTGGCATAAATGTCCCGTCGGGGAATCCTGTAACCCAGCCAGCTCGTACGGCGGTGTTAATTTCCGGTTCCGCCCAGTGCCCGGCAATATCTGGGAACATATCGGCACCAGTAAATTGCGCAACTACAAAGAAGCGCGTCATGGCCGCAGCAAATTCCGCTCTTGTTATGGCTCTGTCAGGTTCAAACATACCACTTGGCATACCGAAAATTATATTTGCATTTGCCATGGTAGAAACCGCGTTGTTAAACCAATGGTTTAGCACCACGTCTGGAAATGGATTCTCTTGTGACCAAGTTTTTGTCCTGTATTCGTGTGATATTAAGCGGAAGAAAATAGTTGCAGCTTCCGCTCTTGTGATACTATCATTTGGCCTGATAAGCCCGTGGTCGTTCCCTATTAAATAGGCGTGATGATAAGGACTAAATGGGATTAACGACGCTGGGTCATCAGGCGTGTAATGCCAGATGTCGCTGGTGGCGTCTTCGTAACCGGATACTGTGGGAGCATGCTGACGTGGCAGGGTAGGTGAAGGCAATGACGGTTGCCATGGCGGTGGAGGCAAGTATATCGGTGGTTCCTCTTTATTCCCCGGTTCGTATTCGTATCCTACATAGCGGGCAATAACATCAACATGCGGCACTCCAGCCACATCAACAAAACGCAAATGGTTGCCAACTTGGGTGTTGGCGGAAAATGTTACGTATTCACCTTGGTTGTAGTCCCATACTTCCCAGTGAGAAAAGTCGTACTCCCCAATGGATGGCGGGTTGACCGGCATACCTCCGCTAACGCGGGCATGGGTTATAGTACCGCCTTCGGGCACATTTGTGCGAGTTATATATTGCCCGGTGGTTAAATCGAACCTAACGTTGGTTTCCCATTGCGCATAAAGGGAAGGGCGGTTGTTTATCCCATCGCGAGACACTGTAGCAATTGTTGCCGACGTATAGGTCATGCCCGTATTCTCACGCAAGCCCCACCTGTGATAATTCCACTGAACAAAACCCCAGTTACTGCGCGCAGGCGTTTGCGACATTGAAACCACACCAATCGGTACACCAATTTCCGTACTGCTGGCCCAAGTTGGTACAGGAGTACCTACTAGCGGCGTTATCAAACCGCCGGTGGCATCAAACAATAAATTTGCCTGCCATCTTGCAAAAGCAACTGGCGGTACGGGAAAGTCCGGTTCGTTTACGTCTACGATACGACCGGGGCCATATCTGGTGTTACGCCAGCCTAAAAACACCTGCCCGTCCCAGTTTGGCGGGTTTATATAAGGATTCGGCGTAGGAGTCCAGCCGGGACCGTAAAAATGCTCCGCACTAAGTTGCGCATACGGCGTGAACGGGAATGGCGAAACCCTGTGCTGATACGGTATAACCCAGGAAGGTGCCATGCCGGGGTGAAACACAATGCTTTCTGCCCATTGTGCATAAAGAGTTGTAGGACCGGTAATGACGGTGTCAGCGGTATACCAATTGCCACTGCCGTCGGGCTGTGTGTTCCAGCCAAACATATGCCATGTGGTGTGGGTTAAGTCTAATATATCCAGTGCGTGACTGCCCGGCATTGGAAACTGCGGCGAAGCGGGATGTCCCGGTCCAAGGGTATTTGGATGCAAATAGTTGTTGGCAAAAGTTCGACCGAGCAAAACCTGAGTGCGGTGGCTTGACACAGGTTGACCTGCGATATTCACACCTAAAATGCTATTGTCGCCTATGCCTGGGCCGTGAGGATAGGCCCGGTTATCGTTAAAAATAACGGTTACATTCCAGCGTGTGTAAATTGTTACCACGCCATTTGTCGCAATGTCTTGTGTGATAATTGTTGCGGGGTTAACCGCGAGCCCCACGCTGTCAGGGGTGGTGTTCCAGCTAATAGGCCCGGTAATTTGGTAATTGTAGCGCGTGTTAACCCCCGCGTTACTCATCCACACAAGGTCGTATCTGCGTTGTAAATTTGGAATAGAACGCTCGTTAAATAAAATATGCATCTGCTCAAAACTTCGTCCTGTAGGGAATAAGCGGGTCGGCTCAAAAAACGCGCTTGAAATATTTCCGCCGTTTAAGTCCGTTATCACGGTAATTGCCGGACGCCAGTGGGCATAAACTCTTGTATCGTTTTGCACAATGGAGTCGATACGGAAACGAGTATCAAAGTCGCCACCAGTTTGTGGATCGGTAAACCAGCCGGCAAATACATAGCCGTCTTTTTCCGGCCAAAGGGGTGGCATTTCAGCGTTCGAATAATGGGCAATTGTGCCGCTTGTTGGTACGTTAACGGTGTAGTCTGCGTTGCTTCCGTCAGACCAATTGCCGCTGTTTAAGTCAAAAGTAATGCTCACATGTTCACGGGGAATCCAACGGGCGTAAACTGTTCTGCTTGTGCTAACCGGGGTGTCCCCGAAAAATTCATATGCATAAGAAGGTTCTTCCCCAACAGGAACATAGGGGTGAATGGGTATACTCCACCAACCCACAAAAACATGACCGGGGCGTATCATTGTGCTTGGGTCAGGCATACCAACAGAATGCGCTGTGCCTGAAATACGGTTGTATAACAAGCCATTGTCGTTCACATTGCCGCCGGGGATTACTATGTCACGAAAATGATTGCGGTCTGCATCGTACATTCGTGGGTTGGGATAACCGGCATCGTATATCGCGTTTGCCGCGTCATAGTCCATATACCCTATATTGGGGTTAAATGTGACACGATACACCCAGTGGGCGTAAACCGTTAAATCTTCCGTTACAACCGTTGTGGCAAAACCGTTCGGGCGTCCCATAATAGTTGTACCTGCTACGTTAAACCCGCCCTGTGGGGCAAAACGACTTCCAGCATTGTTGGAAAAGCCACTGGGCTGTGTCCACCAACCTTCCAGGGTCATATTGTCTCTTGAAACATCTGGTGCGGAACGTGGCCATGCAACACTGTTGTTGTCTAAAATTGCAATACCCGAAGATGTGAAAATGCTGGTATTATGAACCGCTATGCGGCTTAGGGAGTGACTTCTGTCGCCCACAATCGCGTTTGATAAAATTCCGCCCTGCGGGTCAAATGTTATGGTGTGACGGTTCAATGGGGTCCATAAAGCGGCTAGGTTAAGGTCACTTGTAACAGGACTGTCTGCGTCAAAAGGCTGGGCATCGTTGCCGCCTATAAACCAGCCGTCGAAACTGTAGCCATCTCTGCTTGCGTTTGGCAAAACTACTCCGGGTGTGCCGGCAAAGCTGTGGTTAGTAGGGATTATTCGCGGTCCATGCCATGCAACCGACCCTGGATTCCCACCCGGTGTAAAATTTAACGTGGCTCCGTTACCGTCAAATGTAACCGAATGCCCCCAAATTGCGTAAACCGTAAGTGGCGACTCTGCAGCAGTTACAACACTATTCCCATGAAAAATATGAGCCGCAAGAACACTGCCTGGCACTCTGGACCAACCAAAAAACACAAATCCGCTACCTGCGGGCGGTATTGGTGCAGAGGGCATGTTATCAACGCCTATATGACCTGCCTCGGCAGTACCGTATTGGGTCGCGGCAACTTCGTGCCCAGTTAATGTTGTACCGCCGCTTGGGTTAAAATGCACAAGCAGGCCTGTTCGCGTGGCCATGTCTTCTTCGGAAGAAATGTACGACGTTTCGTAATTATTCTCATATTCATGCTGTGTTGGAGTGTAATAATTTTGCGCAAAAATGGCCAAGTTAAAAAAAAGTATTGACAAAACAGAAAGCAGTGTTAGTTTTTTTATTCTGTTCAAAAGTAATTCTCCTTTGCGAAGTGTTAGGGCATGTGTTCTTATAATCACAGGAACGCAAAACCGCCCATTCTTGCTTGCAATTTGCGCACACTACTGCGTCAACTGTTCCTTGCGCACCGCCCGGTGCGCCGCGTCACAGTTTCCTTGTATTGCACAAAAATTGCTGCGCAATAATTTGGACGGTTTTACATTCCTGTGACTATAAAATTAATCATATCATTTGCATATGTCCAGTTTTTATACTGTCGCTCCAATTTATATGCTATAATGCTCCCACAAAACATCAAAGGAGCGCTGCAAAATGTCAAAATTAAACTACAAAAAAACCACATTTCTATCACTTGGTTTTTTCGCATCACTGCTGCTATGGACTATGTATAATACATACGTTCCCCTTCTTCTTCGAGAATTTATTTACAGCACAACGGTAATTGGCCTGATAATGTCTATAGACAATTTTTTTGGGGTTATATTTCAGCCGCTTTTTGGCAAACTAAGCGACCAAACACGTACCAGGTTTGGACGGCGTTTGCCTTACATGCTTGTATGTATGCCAATTTGCGCCGCTCTTTTTATCTTTATCCCACATATGGCAAATCTGTGGTCGCTTATGGGCATTGTAATCATTTTCACATTTACAATGAGCATATGGCGCACGCCGGCGGTGTCTATTATGGCCGACATAACCCCATGGCATTTACATAGCCAAGGCAACGGTGTTGTCAACCTAATGGGTGGGATTGGTGCGATAATATCCCTCGTTATTGGCGGCATATTATTAGATCTTGGAGGTTTTCCGTTGCCATTTTTGGTTGCCGCAATTCTGACATTAATAGCGGTTGTCATTATGGCAATTTTTGTACGTGAGCCCCAGTATCCGCCCGTAGATGCTGTAGCCGACGAACTGCCCATTACGGCAGATTCGGAACCTACGTCCATACGTTTGCCAAAAATGAAAACTCTAAAACTGCCAAAACCCGAACGCAAAAGCCTTCTGTTACTTTTGTTTGCGATATTCTTCTGGTTTATGGGCTACAATGCTGTTGAAACATTTTTTAGCGTATACGCCACAAATACGCTGGGCGTTACAGCCGGACAAGCTTCCATGATGTTATCCATTTTTGCAGGTGCATTAGTAATTTTTGCGGTACCTGCTGGGCATGTTGGCGCAAAATTGGGGCGACGCAAAACAATTTTGTTTGGGCTTGTGGGTTTGGTTGCTATATTTTTGCCAATTGTTTTTACTACAAACATAATTTTAATAAGCGTGTTGCTGTTTTTTGGTGGGATATGCTGGGCATGTATTAATATTAACGCTCTGCCCATGATTGTACGAATTGCCGGTCCGCAAAAAATTGGTACCTTTATTGGTTACTATTATTTTTTCTCGTTTAGCGCGCAGTTAATTACTACGCCAATTGCTGGGTTTGTGCGTGATATGGTTGGATATTATCAGTCTATTTTTGTATACGCCTGCGTTGTGATGTCTGTTGCAGCCGCATTGCTGTTTTTTGTAAAACATGGCGAAAATGTTGAAGGGGTAGAGGAGAATACGCTGGAAGTTATTTTGAAAAAATAAAAGCCACATGTATGAGAATGAGATGAATGTATCTCGCTCATACATGTGGCTTCGTTAGTGTAAACGCGCCCGGGATTGCCTTGCTGTAAACTAGCGATGATGGGCTATTTTATAGCGTAATCAGCACGCCGCCTTTAACTCGTGACTCTTCCGCTTTAAAACACAACCTATGGTTCTTAGCAGATATCCCCGCTTCGGAGATTTGGCTCTTGTCAAGCTCGCCGCGCAAATATTTTACAAATGAACGCACAATACCAAAGTCGCCGCCGTCGTGGCCGCTTTCGCCGTGCTTAACAATAATTTCACGTTCTTCGTAGTTTTTAAAATTGGTGATTTTTATTGAATGTGGTACTGTATGGGCTTTCAGCTCGCCTTTGGTTCCCATAATTTTTATTGAACGGCTTGTGTCAGGTGTTAACGAAGACATGGAAAACATTACCGTAATCCCGTCCTCAAACAACATGTTTACAACCTGATGGTCTACAACGTCGTTATCGCATTGGAAAACGCAACGGCCATAGGGACCGGTTTTAAGTGCAAGTTCAACTTCTTCGTTGCTAGCGTTTGTGTGGCCGGCTGCAACAGAGCGGAACCATTCGCTGTCGCTGTTTAAATAAAGCTTGCGGGCATCGTATGAACAATCTACGGGGCAGCCGTCGGTACAGCGTGGCGGCGCATTTTCTGGGCGGTAATCTTTGCAGAAAAATTTGAGCGATCCAAAAGATGAAAGCGATAAACATTCTTTGCCTATGAGCCACTGCAACATGTCCAGATCGTGGCAGCATTTTGCCAAAATCATAGGGCAGCTTGTTTTGGAATTTCCCCAGTTGCCGCGGGTAAAGCTGTGGGAATGATGTATATCGCCAACATTTTCGTTATGGGCAATGGTTACGATGTCGCCAATTTCGCCACTGTCAACAATTTCTTTAATTTTTGTGAAAAAATCGGAGTAGCGCATTGTGTGGCAAACAACTACTTTTACTCCTGCTGCTTCGGCTGCTTTGGCAATGTCTGTACATTCTTTTTCGGTTGGGGCTACGGGTTTTTCTAATAAAATGTCATAACCTTGGGCAATTGCCGCCATTGCAGGGTCGTAGTGCATATTGTCCTGGGTACATATCATAACTGCGTCGGCCCATTTTTCGCGTTTAAAAACATCTTCCCATGTGTAAAGGCAGTTGTCTACGCAGATATTATACTTTTTGCAAAAATCGTTGCGGCGAATTTCGTGTGGTTCTGCCACGCCAATAATTTTTATTTCATGGGGGTTGCTTTTAGCAAATTCGGCATAAGCATTACCACGTTGGCCTGCGCCAATAACAATAATTTCAATAGGTTTCATAATTAATACGCTCCAATTTCTTTAACAAGCGCGACGATATTTTTAAAATCGTCAAGGCTTACATTGTTGGGAATTGAGTGGTCGGAAGAAAAAATATAACCGCCGTTTTCTTTCAAAACAGGTACAACTCGTTCTATTTCATCCTTAATTTCATCCGGTTTATCCCACAATACAGCATTGATACCGCCATGTAAGGTTAGTTTGTCACCATATTGTTTTTTAAGTTTTATGGGATCCATACCGGCTTTTACTTCCAGCGGGTTAAGGCCAGCTAGCCCCATTTCTATCAGATCCGGGATAAGGGGCTCGATCATGCCACAGGAGTGCAGGCGGGTAGGGATACCACGGTCAAGCCCCCATTCAATTGCCCGCTTATGAGCAGGCTTTAACAATTCACGATATTTTGCCAAAGAGAAAAATTGGTTTTGCTTATACCCCATGTCGTCGTAGAACATTATTGCGTCGAAGTGGTAACCTTTGTCCCATATCATATCAAACAAGGCTATGCTTGAGTTTAGCATGGTTTGGAACATATCCTCTACCCATTCTGGCTCTTCTATCATGGCTATTAGCATAGTTTCCATGCCAATCATCCACGAATGGGCAACATCAAAGCCAAACCAGAATACACCCTCTACCCAGCGGCCTTCCGCATCCCATTTGGGGAAGTTTTTTTGCAAGAAATCCCAGTTTATCCGGTCTGGTGTCATTATCATGCGCTTTTTTGCCTCTGCCCATTTGGCCGGGTCGGTAATGGTATAGTCTAAATACTCTGGCGTTGTATCTTCACCTTTAAGATGTTTCATGGTTATGCCGTAATTTGTGGTGTAAACCCTAAATTTGTCGTTATCTTCTAGAGTTTTTTCTTCGTATCGCGGAGAGACGTCTATGTGGATTGCTTCAAATTTATCTACATCAAAAAAGTCGCGCCAGTCTGCGTCATTAGGCATTCCTTCGCGTTTCCAACGAGATACGGTACCTTCCCATGGCTGATCTGTAATTGGGACACGATCGGCCTCTTTGTGGTCAAACATTCTCCTAACTCGTTCTCTGGTTGTCATAGTTCTTCTCCTTTTTGCTGCTCGCGTGTATTTTTTGCTAATGCCATCACGCTATAGCTTGTTAATTACAGTTTCTAATTTTCACGTTTGCGGTAACGCCTTAACATTCTTCTCACATCGTGTGCATCTTTAATTTCCAAGGAGCGGTCCCCAGCCAAATTCTCCAGGTGGTGCGTAAGTTCGTGATGTAGTACTTCCTTTAATTTTTCACGAAAATTATCAGGCGACAAATGGCCATGAGCCGCAAATATTGAGCCATAGTGAATTGTTACATATCTACCGAGACCACGCGGGTCTACATGGTATTGACCAAGGATAAGTAAGCCGTTTTCGCCAAAAGTAGTGTCCTGGATTACCGACACACCGCAATTAAGCCCTTTGAAAATTTCCGGCGGAAGGGCTTCGATCAGTTCTTCAATGGCTTCTTGAGATTCTTCGAAGGTGAGCATTTTTCGCCTCCTAAAACTTACCTTTTAATGCGGCGAACGGATTGTTTTTTTCCTTGCCTGATTCTTTACTCATATTTTCGATAAATGATTGGACATCCCGTTTAGACATGGAATTGCGCTCCTCTGCCTTGCGTTTTTCGAAAGTTTCGTATTTTTCCTTGTGGCCGCAGGGGCAAACGACCACTCGTTTTTCATCCGCACCAACAATTTTCATGAATTTGTGGCATTTGGGGCATTTTGACCTTATGGAGAATGACACATTTATGCGGGAATTGCATTCGCGGTCTTGACAGACCAGCATTTCGCCTTTTTTGCCTGTGACTTGAAGCATGAAAACGCCGCAATCCGGACATTTTGTAGTGCTTAAATTATCGTGACGGAATGTTTGGGTGCTGTCTTTTATTTCCTTGATTAACATCCCAGTATATTTGCGTATGTCTTGCAAAAAGATATCCTTTTTTGCCTTGCCCTTTGAAATATTTGCAAGAATTTGCTCCCAATTGCCGGTTAATGCAGGGGATTTTAGGTCTTTTGGCACAAGTTGTAAAAGCTGACGGCCCTTTGACGTTGAATAAACCTCGTTGCCGCGCTTTTCGATGGAAAAGTTGTCGTATAGCTTTTCGATGATATCTGCACGGGTGGCAACGGTGCCTAAGCCGCCTGTTTTCTCCAGGGTTTCGGCAAGGGCTTTGTCGCGGGTTTCCATGTATTTTCCGGGAGATTCCATTGCGGATAGCAGCGTGGCTTCGTTAAACGGCGAGGGCGGGCTGGTTTTGCCTTCGGTCAATTTTACACTTTTAATAGGAATATTCTCGAACCGTTTTAGGCTTGGAAGCGAACCTGAACCGTCATCATCATCGTCATCGTCGCCGCTGTACACGGCTTTGTAGCCTTGGGAAATTACTACTTTACCTTTTGCGGTAAATCTCTCGTTGCCGATTTTTAGCTTTAGGCTGGTGTTCTCAAATTCAAAAGGCGGGTAGAATACCGACAGAAAGCGGGTTGCCACCAGGTCGTATACCTTGCGTTCACGGTCGTTTAATGCCATAAGGTTAACAGGGGTCTCGGTTGGGATAATGGCGTGATGGTCGCTAACTTTTGCGTTGTCTACATAGTTTGTGCCAAGGCGAATTGACCCACGCAAAACATGGTGACACATTTTTGCGTAGGGCGGCACGGCGCAAGCCCGCAGACGTTCCGGTAAAGTTGGTACTATATCGGAAGAAAGATAGCGGGAGTCTGTGCGGGGATATGTTAGAATTTTATGCTCTTCGTATAGTTTTTGCATAATTGATAATGTCTCTTTTGGGGAGTAGCCGAAGCGTTTGTTTGCGTCCCGTTGCAGTTCCGTTAGGTCGTACAGCTGCGGGGCGTATTTCTTTTTGATTGTTTTGTCAATTTCCGTGACTGTGGCTTGGTTCATGCCCTTTATTTGCCCTAGAATATTTTCGATTTTAGCCTTGTCAAAGCAACGGGAAGAATTGCCGTCTGTCCAGGTAAGGCGGAACGTCCCCGCGTCTGCTACCATGCCATAATAGGGCTGGGGTACAAAGCTGCGTATTTCTTCTTCCCGTTTGACGATAATGGCTAGGGTGGGGGTTTGTACCCTTCCGCAGGAAAGTTGACTGTTAAATTTTGTAGTTAGACAGCGGGTGGCGTTTATGCCTACCAACCAATCCGCTTCGGCACGGGCTTTTGCAGAATCGCAAAGGTTTTGATAATCCCGCCCGTTTTTTAAATTGCTAAACCCTTCGCGAATGGCCTTGTCTGTAACCGAAGAAATCCACAGCCGTTTTATTGGCTTGTGGCATTTTGCTTTTTCTATTATCCAACGTGCCACAAGTTCGCCCTCGCGGCCCGCGTCTGTAGCAATTACAATTTCGGAAACGTCTTTGCGAAGCAGTAAATCTTTTACGGTTTTGTATTGCTTGGACGTTTGGGGGATTACGGTAAGTTTTAGCTCCTTTGGCATAATAGGCAGGTGGTTTATGTCCCAGGATTTATAGTTTTTGTCGTATTCCTCCGGGTCGGCTAGGGTTACAAGATGACCTAAAGCCCAGGTTACTATATGTTTTGTGCCTTCGATATAACCGTTTGCGCCGCCCCTGCAACCAAGCACGCGGGCAATGTCTTTTCCGACGGATGGTTTTTCGGCAAGTACGAGAGTTTTCATTGTGGTTTTCCTACCTTTTGTAAATAATTGTGACTTCACTATACAATAATATTTTTATGTTGTATAGTCACATAAACTAAAAACCGTCCACTGTAACTTGTAATTTTTCCGTGCTACTTCGTCAGCAAGTTGATTGCTTGCAATCAACAACTCTTAGCGTATATTTTGGTACGTGTCGTCGTCGCTTCCTTGTATCGCGTCAAATTACTTCGTTACATTGGACGGTTTTCAGCTTGTATGACTATAAATGTGCGAGTGGCGACTTGCAGCCACCATTTGAAAATGAGTCAGTTGGTGACTCACAGTCACCAACTGAAGCTATAGCAAATTAACTTTATATATGTCATGATCCATGTTAAAATACTCCCATGGCCCATGATAAAAGATTTCGAGAAAGTGTCCTTAAATTTATAGATAGCGGACACACAATAAGAGAAGCA
>Ga0123355_10003940_pt1 | contig 21484 bp, 11 predicted proteins | sample TergutEmb28metaG_3_FD_89872 | JGI IMG/M metagenome (GOLD analysis project Ga0123355, IMG submission 89872) | Embiratermes neotenicus P1 segment gut microbial communities from Petit-Saut dam, French Guiana - Emb289 P1 | ecosystem: Host-associated > Arthropoda: Insects > Digestive system > Gut ...
ACATTTGACCTTTTCCTTTTTGGTTTTGTTGGGGAACTCAACTATATCAGGATTTTCGTCAGTTGTTTTGCTTTTTTATTTTCATTACCAGTTTTTTACTTTGGTTTTGCACATTCATAGTTTGAAGGTAAATAGCCCAGAGGCAACCGGTCTCATTTTGTTACCGGTTGAACATTAGAACAATGTTTAACAACCCCATAAAATACACATTCACATGGTTTTAAGATGAAGTTTTTAATCAAGTTTTTTGATTTTTAGCCCATAAAGAGAGCATAGTACAGTGGTCTTGTTATTGTACTATGCTCCCTTAATTTTACTGTAAGTAAAGTTGGTGAAATGATATTAAGTTTTTTGTATTGATTTACTCAGGGGTTTTTTGTATAATGGAAAAATGTTGTAACAAATTTTGCTAAATATCTGAATGGTGTGCGTAAATTAAAAAGAGGCGAGTTCTTTTCATGGGGGCAAATCGCCTCTTCCATTAAAGAAGTGCCTCGTTAATTCAAAGTAATATTATATAGTATTCCGCTAATTAGTTTAAGTATACATATTTTAAAAATTATTGTCAAGAGGAGAATTTATATGCGGTCACGAAATAATGATGAGAACCTTCGCTTAAAAGGTATAAATGATAAATATTATTTATTTTGCCAACTGTGGCAAGAATTAGTTCATCGTTATACTTTGGACGTATATCAGTATAATATTTTTAATTCACTAAATGCCCTCCTTGAATTGGATTCTGTTCTTATTAAGGCAATTGAGGGACTATTTAATACTAATCATAATGTTGAAGCATGTAAAGAAGAATTGCTACACATATTGAAAAATGACAATTTACTTGAAAAATATAACAAGCCCTTATTAAATAGACTTCAAGCACACTTAGGTAAAAAATCAGATAAAGCACATGAGTTAAAAGCATTATACTATCAAATAAAATATGCTGTTAGAGAATTAACTTCCGTGTATCTTGATAATCTATTGGCAGAATTAAAAAATGAAATTGAAAACAGAAATTCTTTATTAATAGAAAAGTATTCAAACGCAATAGTAAGTCAGTGTGTAAGTCGCGGGTGGTCAACCGGAGCCTTGGTTCGTACATTGATGCATTTGTATCTTTCAACTGAAGAAGATGAAATTATGAGATGGAATAATTTTAAAAATGAACTTACCCGAGATAAAGAAAGACATACTGTATTATTGAGTGTGTTTTTTAAGCCAAAAAGCGAGAGAAGCTTTATTTTATCAGCATTGGATGATATGGGAATATCAATTAAATCGTATAGCGAATTAGTGACAATTTATCCATTTGTTACAGATTCTTCTTTCTTAAATGCTGATAAAAGTTACATAGAAATTGACGTGTATGCAATGGATGTATATTCTGCGGCAAATACAGCAATTAGAACTGTATCTGATAAAATAAACATGGCAAGCTTTTATAATTTGATAACTGCTTGGGATTTAAATTCGTTGATTATTGTTTCAATAAACCGTAATAACAATTATATGGAAAAATTTACAGCTAAGGAGTTATATGCAACTAATGATTATGTGGATATATCTGATAACAGGATCTTTGAAAACACAAGACAGATATTTTCTGATGATAGTAAAGTAAACATAATAAACAAATTGAATGGTGCGTTTGGATATGTAAATAGTAGCAGAGCTTCTTTATTCCAAGAAGAGAAGTATATGAACATGTGGATTGCACTTGAGTCACTAGCCAGAACAGATATGTATGGTGACATAATTTCAAATGTAAAAGAAGTTTTACCAGCCGCTTTGTGTATAAGATACATATATCGAATCATAAGAAATTTCGCAGAAGATTGTATAAGATGCAATGTGAATTTTAATTTATCATCAATAAGCGTTGATTTGCACCAAGATACAAAAAGGCAGATGGTTAGAGAAATAATATCAGTCTTTCAAGATGACATTCTTTCTAATGAGCTAAAATCAAAATTCAATGTAAATAGTTTATTACTTCATAGATACGATTCCGTTAAAGCTTTAGTTACAGATGTTAACTATGCAACAAAGAAAATTGAAAATCATCATAAACGTGTTAAATGGCAAATTCAAAGGTTGTATAGAATTAGAAATGAAATTGTACACTCTTCCCTCCAAAATGAAATCCCTTTAACTATATATATTGAGCATTTGTATGATTATTTATCAGCGTTTATAACTGAAATAGTTATATGCTTGGAGGATAAAGGGCTATCAACATTAGAAGAATCTTTTTGCGTTATTAAAGATAGTTATGATGTATTTATAGAATTTTCAAAAAAGGGAAATCATGATTTTCTCAAGAATACTGTTTTTAAAAGCGGGATGATAGACTTGTTGGTTCTTAATGTATAAGTCTTTGATCAAACTTTTTTTAAAAAGTTTGTGGGTGTGGGCAAAGCCCATGACCTTAATCTAATAGATAGCCCCAAAACAAAAAGCCAAACAGAAATGAACTGTTTGGCTTTTACAAATTAGTTGTTAAATTTGTAATCAAAAATTTTCAAAACTATTGCCAAAATTATCAAATAAGGGTATAATGGAAAAGTAACACATTACAGCGTTTGGTTGCGCCGAGCAAGGGCAACAACCAACGCATGAAGGGGATGGTAAGCACATCACCCTACAAACACAGAATATCTGTCGCTGTAAGTAAGCAACAGTATAGCTTAGTTTTGCCTTTTTTACAAGTGTAAACCCGGTTATCTTTGCTTCGTCGAATACTTTAGCGTATGGTATAGGATGTGTTTATTCGTTATGAAATTTTTGTAATGGATCGTTTGAATATATTAAAGTTTCAATTGATATTTCAGGCGTGTAGGTGATGTCGGCGGTTTTTTGGTCGAGTCCCCTTCACGTCTTTTTTGTGTTCAAATTTCTTGTGTTTTTCATGTTTTTATGAAAGGGATGGGTGTTGCCTATGACCTAAAAACACGCTTTTCTTGCTATGTTTGGAATAGCGTAAAAACAGACAATTAAATAAGTTATCATCTATGCGTTTGAGGTTATCCACCTCAAGCTCACACTTACAAGATGTCTTGCAATCGTGGCGCAAGGCATCTTTTTGACGTTATGCGAATGAATAAAAAATTTGGCGTAGGCGAAGAGTACAAAAAAGTAATATCAATATCACAATTGCTTTTGAAATTATATAACTTAATGCATTTTGAAATAATTTGTCGATAACTATTTTGTTTTGAAAATTACATTGACAAAATGCACGAATGTAGATATCATTAATAATTATTGTAATGTTAATGACTGATGTTAGTACATATGTAAATTAATAGCTAAGAAAAGGGGATGAACAAATTATTGTTGGCTTAACGGTGTGTTAACTAAAGTCTAAGAAGTTGTACTCAACTCTTGAAATATTGGATTGACCGATAAGACAGTGTTTCAATGGATTGAACACAGCTTCTAAATCAGTTATAAAAAATAGACCCGGAGGAGAAAGTTATGAAAACAAAATTTAATTTGCTAATAGCATTTATTTTAGTGCTAACATTTGCATTTGCTACAACCATTTTAGCCTCAACAAGCCGTACTTATACTTATGATGAACATTGTATCCATGAGGTTAGCAATCTTGAAATAAGTATGATTAAGCAAAGTGGAATGACATCTGAATATGACACAATTCATCTGCATAGGATCGATACAGAAGGTTTAAGCGAATATGAAATACAATACGAGATTAACAGAATGAGAGAAGCTCTTATTATTCAGTATACTGTATATAATATTTCATATACTGAGCAGGTATCAGGTTCAATACTAAATGAGATACAAGTAGATCCATATAGTATTCTCTGTAGTTTTGGTCATAATTGGGGCAGTGCTATTCCTACAGGTATAACAGATACACATCATTTTAATAATCATATAGGTTGTGTACGGTTTTATTTTTGGGAGATAACCTGTATAAGATGCAGCCAAAGACATTCTTCCGGTTGGAATATGGATATGCACTGGGTATGTAGAATGTAGGCAAAATTATTTTTTTAATTATCAGGAGGCTTTTTGCTTGGTTCAAATGAAATAATTTGATCAGTGTGTTGTTGTAATTACCTCAGCATGGTACAATTTAGTGTGAGTTCGATAGGTCTTTAGTGAAGTGGAGAATGTCGTAATATTTTTCACGTTATAATATACCCGGAGGGAATAAACATGCCTTTTTATGATCTGCGCTGCACCGAATGTAAAAGTGAACATAATATTTCTGCTTCGATGAAAGAAAAATCTGAAAAGAAAATCTCGTGCCCGGATTGCGGCTCGCATGAACTGGAAACAATTTTCAGGACACCTCCGGCAGTTGTAAAGGGTATGCCTGATTTTGCTTGCTCCAATAGGGGCAGTGGATGCGGTTCATCTTGCCCACATGCAGGTTGAGATGTTTGATTTTTTTGATATGTTTACATTTTTTTCTCTGATGGTGGGTTGTTGCGTTGGCTCTTTTGCTAATGTGGTAATCCACCGTTTTTCTAGCGGCAAATCTATTGTAACGCCTAGATCTCATTGCTTTAGTTGTGGGACAAATCTAAAATGGCGGGATATGATCCCGGTGATTAGTTGGCTAATGCTAAAAGGCCGGTGCAGGTTTTGTGATGCAACGATAAGTAAAGCCTATCCCATAGTAGAAATAGTTTGTGCTTTATTATTTGCATTGATGGCTACATATTTGGGTGCATCCCTGTCCGTTTTCCCTTTATGGGGGCTTGCTTTTGTACTTTTATCTGTTGCAGTAATAGATTGGAAAAGTTTAACAATACCTGATGGGCTTTTGATAGTGGGTGTGATATCGGGGCTAATATGGGTTGGGTTAAGCTATGGCGAATCAAAGTGGGTGGATGCTTTTTTTGGCATAATTGCCGGGGCTTTACCGCTTTTTTTGATTGACCAATTAGTATGGATATTGGCAAAAAAGCCGGGATTTGGTTTTGGAGATGTTAAGTTAATGGGCATGTCCGGGATATTTTTAGGCTGGCAGTATGTTTATATAGCCTTTTTTGTTGCTTTTATAATGGGCGGATTGTGGGGAGCGTGGCTGTTGATTACAAAAAAGGCTCAAAGGGACAATTACATTGCCTTTGGGCCTTTTTTATGTTTTGGGATATTGGTGGCATTGCTGTATTCGCTCTAGTTACTCGATTTTTCGACCACAACCTGTACAAAACAAATCATCTTTTGGTACATATGAAGTTCCGCAATTGGTACAATAGGCTTTAGGGTAATCAATAGAGGTTGTGGCGGCCTTGCTATGTGGCGTTGGCTCTGACATAGAAGCTAAACTTGCTTTAAGTATGTCAATTTCTTCTTCGTAGCGCGTTGTGAATTCCTGAATTTTTGCTTCTTTTTCAGAAAAGATCCGTTTATGCTTGGATATTTCATCATATAATTTTTGTAATGCAACTTCATCTATAGGCATACAACTTACATGTCTTTCGTATACCACTAAACCAACCCGGCGCAGTGCCTCGTTGATTTTTTGTTGAGCAGCATTAATGTCACTTTGCAATGGAGAAATAAGAGATTGCTTTTTAAATTCTGTATTGTCAATTTCCTTCTGTAATTCTTTTGAGGTATTATCCCTGTCTAATAGCTTGTTAAACAAACTTGTCAATATTTGGTCACTCCTTATCTATATATGTCTGAATGGTTCCCTTGCTTGGCAAAAAAACGCCGGAAAATCCAACAAAAGCAGGTTAGCATACGATCTTAGAAGCTGTAAACATAGCTTCTTATATGTACGTAGAAAAATTATAACAAGGAAATTATTATATTGCAATGGAACCTTAAATGAGACTTTAAACGGTGCAATTAGTATAAGCTAAATTGACACAAATTATCGAACTTATAGTTGAAAACCAACAAGGGCTAATTGTAAAAAGAGAAAATTCAAGAAAAAATGACAAAAAAAATAAAAAAATGTCTTGAAAAGTTTTGTAGAAAATGCTAAAATGCTTTCATAATAAATTTTAAATAAAAAAAAGCGCAACGTCCACAACATTTCTAACAGAAATGTTGTGGAGACTGTAGGAGATAAGCACATCACCCACAGGCACAAGGTTAACTTGCCGCCGCAATACTTAAAGTGTACATTAGTAATCATAACTCTTTAACCCCAAGACAGTTTTATTATATTTGTCAGGGAATTTAAGTAAAAGTGATTTTGGTGTATCATTGTTAGTTTGTGTTTGGTAGTTAAGCATATGTCTGAAGCTTAAAATAATTAGCGCATGGTGATTATGGCTTATTAATGTAGGTTGTTATCTTCTGTGCGCTTTTAGATTGACCTTTTCTTCTTGAGCCTATCCACCAAACTCCCCCGAGTAGCGTCATTTCTATGATCCCTAAAATCAATAAGTGACATAGGGTAGGCTCCGGATGCAAAAGGAAAGCGATTTAAGGCCGTGTATGATTTTTAACCGGCATTTTCCTTTTCATATATAAAGTCGTTTACATATTCATGAAGATTTATTGGAAAAGCAGTGCCTTGTGCTAACTTGCAAACCCATTCTTCGGCCTCATCAAAAGAGTGAGTTATACCTCCTTGCGTAGATTCAGACAAAGATTTTTCAGATGCATCTTTATTAAAACTCCTCCCTTCTATTCCTATGCCATAAGAACGCTGGCCTAAGCCAACATCAAATATCAGGATGTAATATTCTAAAATCCATTTGATGCCCATTCCATCAACCAATTCTGATTTTGTTACTAATACTTTTTCATTCATATGCAATTACCTCTCTAATTGATAGTATAGAAACTATAAGAACCGAATCTTTATACTTCCTATATTGAAACAAATAGACAAGCAGTAGGATTACATTATAATGAAAAATATACAAAAATGGAAGAATTTTTGTGCGCTAAAATACGGCGTATTCATCTACAGTTCGACATTTTATGCCCCTGAAACCACGGTATATGACGTAAGTTGTCCGTACAATTCTTCCGGGATATACGCTTCTATTTTTGTTCCTTCTTCTACATGAGCTTCTGTAATTATTTCACAGTTATTATGGATTAAACTTACCAGGTGCCCTTCTTTATATGGAATAATAACGGTGAGTTTACGGCGCATAGATTGCAAAACTTTTTCACAGGATTCTAAAAGCGCAGATAGGTTGCCGCCGGTTTTAGCTGATACTCCAATTGCAAATTCTCCCGGATTGTAGTTGTTGGATAAATCGGCTTTGTTATATGCAGTTATCATAGGCTTATCCATGCATTTAAGGTCTTTAAGCGTATTATGCACTACAGTTATCTGCTCGCGATAGTCAGGATTTGATGCGTCTACTACGTGAAGTAAGATAGTAGCATACTGCAACTCCTCCAAAGTAGCTCTAAAGGCTTGTACAAGATGGTGAGGAAGCTTATTTATAAAGCCAACTGTATCTGTGATTAAAACTGAAGCCCCTCCGGGTAGCTCAAGTTTGCGAGTAGTGGTGTCCAAAGTGGCAAATAGTTTATCTTCGGCCAACACATTTGCATCAGTTAGGCTATTTAATAAAGTGGATTTGCCCGCGTTGGTATATCCGACCAAAGCTATAATAGGTACCCCCGTTTGGATTCTGCGATCCCTTAGCACTTTACGGCTGGTTGTTATATCCTGCAATTCTTCATTAAGCTGTTTTATTCGGCTTTGAATATGACGGCGGTCTGTTTCCAATTTCTTTTCGCCGGGCCCGCGGGCACCAATGCCCACACCCCCTGCGCCTCCGGCTCCACCGGCAGCGGTACCACCTTGACGGGATAATTGCGCGCCAATTCCTATTAACCTGGATAGACGGTATTTAAGCTGAGCCAACTCAACTTGAGCTTTACCTTCCGCAGACATTGCCCGTTCGGCAAAGATGTCTAGTATTATCATTGTGCGATCCAGCACTTTCATGCCAAGGGCGTCATCCACGTTTTTAAGCTGAGAACCGCTTAGCTCGTCGTCGCATAATATACCTGTTGCTCCAATTGCTTCTGCGTAAACTTTTAGCTCTTCTAATTTTCCTTTTCCCAAATAACGTGTTGGGTGCGGTTGTGGTCGGGCTTGGATCATATACCCTGCCACTACAGCCCCGGCAGTTTCTGCAAGCATGGCTAATTCTTTCAAATACTGCTCTGCATAGTCATCTTGCTCCGGGTGTGAATCTTTCACTACTCCTATCAAAATCAAATGCTCTAAATTTTTTTCTGTTTCAAACATTTCTCTCAACTCCTGTATTCATCATGGCTTTTGCAATAATTACAAGTGCCGGCCCGGCTAAAATACCTGCTGCGCCAAAGGCTTTTATACCCATAAACATGGACATTAAAGCGGCTAAGGGGTGCATGTCTATCTGCTCGCCCAAAATCCTTGGCCCTATGACGTTGCGCACTATCGTTATAATACCATATAACACCATAAGAAAAGTAGCTTGAGAGTACTGCCCGTTTAAAGCCAGATATCCGGCCCAAGGCCATAATATCAGCCCTGAACCTACTATAGGCAAAGAATCAAACAGTGCTATAACTAAGCCAAGCATCAAAGCATAAGGATTCCCTAATATCCATAAAGCAAGTATGCTGATGGCAGCTACAGCAGTCAATAAAATAAATTCCGATTTTAAAAATCCAACCCATGCATGATGAAGCCGCCTACCTACAGGCTTAGCATATTGCCTTAACCAATCCGGACACCACTTTGCAACAAGTGCAAAAATGGGTTCCTTGTCTCGTGAAAAAAAGAAAGCAGAAACAAGTATTAAGATCATGCCGATTAATAAACCCGGCACATGTCCTACTGCCCGCACAGATTGGATGCTTAACCAATCCTTTGCTGCTGCAAGAAGTCCGGCGGCAGTATCTTCATAATAAGGGTATGCTGAAAGCTGTCTCTCTAATGAAGATATATATTCGGGTGCGGCTTCTAAAAATTCGGTTGCCTCTTGAGAAAGTGATGAAATTCCCCAGGCTCCAACGCTTACAGCAGCTAAAGTAAAAATTAAAAGAGCTACAAAAGTGGCCAAGCCTCTTTTAAAATTTCCTCGTTTAATAAGAAGCCTTACAAAAGGCTCTATCATCAGCGAAATTATAAAGCCAACAATAAAGGGCGAAACATAGTCCGTCAAATATCTAAAAAAGATATAGAATGACGCTATAGCAATTATCACGTGTATAGTTTTTTGCATGATATCATCTCCATATTTTGTTAGCCATATTTTGTTAGAAGCTATTGCAATTTTATATCAATCTATGCTGTCATTCTGTGCTGTAGGATGTATGGAAAAATTATGAAATGCACGACTGTTTTCGGCAAATACTCTCTTCTAAACTATGGTACTTTATACATACAGAAACGGAAAACAAAATTTGAAAAACAGAAAGGGCGGGGACATCTATGAAGGGTTTTGCACTTCCAACAAATATTAAGCAAATAGGCAGTATAGGAGATGGTATGCGCATTTATATGGAAGATTATGTGTGTACATATTTAAGCCAATATGCCCAAACAGGCGGATACGATGAACGCATTGCATTGCTGATAGGGCGGTATTTAATGATAGACGGGCAGCCGGTTCTGTTTATCCACGGGGCGGTACAAGGTAAATACGCAGAAGAAAAAAATGGACTTCTATATTTTACAGAAAAAACAGGTGCATATGCTGAAGCTATGATAAGTGAGTTTTTTGAAGGCATGGAGATTATAGGCTGGATGCAAACTCAACCGGGTTATGGAGTGTTTTTAAATCAACAGTATGCAGGCTATCATTTTAGAGAATTCCCCAAATTTAATCAAGTTATGTTTGTAATGGATCCATTGGAAGGGGTTAACTCGTTTTATGCCTACAATGATGATAGAAGTGCTCTGGTAGAAGTGCGAGGATACTTTATATACTACGATAAAAATACCAATATGCATGAATATATGATGAACTGCAAGACAATAGACAGGGAATTTACATCACAGGCATTTTCATATATTGAATCGGCAGAAAAACCGGAAAAGAAACTAGAAAAGAAACTAGAAAAAAAACTAGAAAAAAAACCGGAAACAACATTAGTGTTTGGTGATGACAGCCCGGAAGATGTAATTCGTAAACGCATTACGGAAAGAGATGCCAAAAAATCAATACGTGAGCAGAGGAAAACCCTCAATTTATTGGTTAGCATGAGTGCTGTTCTTTTTATAGTATCTTTTGTATTGGGAGCAGGGCTTATACAAAGCCAAAACCGAATAGAATCAATGGAGACGCAAATTACTCAACTTAATTCAGCTTATCGCAATTTATATAACCAAGTGGCTAACCCTGTGTTTGCCCCGGGAGATGCAGCAACTATTGAGTATGAAGATGAAGCTAATGTTGGCAATGGACAAGCCAATATGGAATCAATTGGTAATGGAATACCTTTGACAACAGAACAAACATTGGAACAAGCTTTACAGGCTCCGGAATATGCCGCACAGAACCCCGTGCAAACAGTTGCAGATGCCCCAAATCCAACAAATGTAAATGAAGCATACTCGCCGGAAGCTCCCCCCGGAGAAGAATCAGATGTTGCTGAGATAAACGGGATACCCGTACATTCTCCTGTAAATACGCCTACTCCAACCCCGTCACCCTCGCCACCTACAACTGCGCGCATTGTACCGGAAAGCTACGTTATTCAGCCGGGAGATAATTTAGGATCAATAAGCTTCTACTTTTATGGTGTTGATAGAGTTGCAGATATCCTTGCTTTAAATGGATTAACTGATGCAGACATGATAATAGCGGGCAGAACCATACTTCTTCCCTAAAAAATACGGATGTAACCTCCTGTGCAACCGATGACAAAATGAGACTGGTTGCCTCCCTGGTTTTATGCTTATAGCAATTCCGATTGACATTAACACGTTTCATGTTGATGCAAGCGGAAATTGTGCTCCCCCTTCACCGACCGAAGCACGTTAGTGTAGAAGTGGAGGTGCGATACAACCTGTGCTACACTGTAATAAACATGCAATAATTTCTCCCTATCGTTTCTTGCGAAAAATGCCGATATAGAACTGTGTGTATTGGAATGTTACCATTTTTATGCAAAAAAGGTGTGTAGTACCAGAAGGGAGGGATTACCCCAGGGGAAATAGTTTCTAATATCATTTCCGCAAAATATTGAGTATAATGTTTTTGGTGGTGGAGATGATGAGCAACAATTTAACCCATGAATAGCATTCATGAAAAAATGTTGCCGCAAAGCAGCTTAATTTTAAACCAGGGGGTTATAGTGCTTATGAAAAGAAAAATCAGCCTATATTTAGCAGTAATTATGGTGTTTAACCTAGTTCTGCCGTTTTCAACGCCGATGAGAGTTTCGGTGGAGGCTGCAACATCGGTATTGTCTGTGGATATGGCGGAAGGTTTAACGCCGGGTCTTTTGAATCATGTTCCTATACGGATTAATAATCCAGCCGCGCAGGCTGTTGGAAGGGAATTGACTCCCAACCATGCTTACATGAATTTTCCCGTTACGAGCAGTGTTCCAGGCAATTCTTATGTATTAAGCTACGTAGATCGCTCTGGACGGACAATAACACTAACGATTCAGCGAAATTTTGATTATGTGAGAGTTGTGTACGATATTGCATTTCCCGGGCCGGTACCTACCAGTCATGGCTTCCAGGTACATGCAGGCCCTTCCTCTCCTAATCCAAGGTTCTTACCTATTACAGAATATCTTAACCTTACAACAAGACCTATGCGAGATGCTGACAACTTAACCGGTGATATGGTGTATGGCGATCCAACAGATCCAACTACCCATGTGCCGCCTACATTTTATATTGGTCTTGGTGGTGGTTTTTCCTTCAGATATCATGGTGAAGAAGTACATCTTTGGTTTGGCTCAGACGGCACTTTCCATTTTGCAGCCGGAAGTGCAAGCCCTCCTGAAGATTCCAATAATGTTGGAGGAAATGACGGCTTTTTGCCGGGGCATGTGTATGAAGTAACTTTATCTTATGCCGACAATGAAATATGCCGTCAATTGATTATCACTGGTGTAGGTTCAAGAGATCCAAGAACCGGTTTTGGCAGAGTAGATGTTACTCCTTTTGCCAATGCAGGTCAGCAAAGTAGTGCTACTAGAGGCGAAGATAGATTTAATACCCGCAGAGCTGTGGATGTTATCTATCATAGCCGTCATGATGATGATGGTTTTGTAGCTGAAGGCGAGCAATCTGTAGGAAATGTATATGCAGGTTTGCCAAATCAAGCTGTAAATGAATATCCAAGATTACCTGCTGTTGAAATAGAACCTCTTGGATTTATTATTGGCTTTGATGTACCTTCACACTCAGCTATTGATATTAATCATCTTACTGATGTTAGGGCGCAGCTTCAACTGGCCGGTTCCGGTCATAGCTTTGTCGTCGACATATTTGATATGTTTGGTGTTTCCGGCGATCCCGTTGTAGCGATACCCGGTGCGGCAGAAAATATTGATCTTCGAGGAAATCCGGAAATTATCCGGGTTGACGGTCTGGTTTCAAGAATTGAATTTACTTTACTGGTATTTGATGACCGTGACGGAGAAATTTATTTACCAAGTGTTTTATTTAATGATCCTTCATCGTCTATTACTATATTACCGCGAGCTGATGAACCCGGGTTGCCTAACATCAACTCAAGGGGTACGCCGGTTTCAAATGCATATACCTTGTTGCATTTTGGCGTTATCATCATTAATGGTGTATACCATGTTGATATCATAGTTCCTTATGGAGTAAGAGGCGAATATGTAATAGTTGAAAGTAGTTCGCATACTTTCCCTGCTATTGGGGCACCTCCTGTTATTAATATGGCACAACGGACAGGAATGGTTGACCCGGCTTTAGGTATTACACCTATACCTGTACATGCTGAAGCAGTGAATTTTGGTAGATACTTCCAAGTGTTTTTTAAACCTAATGTTCCTTTTGATGATGAGGAAATAAGGATGTTGCTTGGTGGCAACCATAATTTAGACGGCATTGTACAATCGCAAGTATTGTTTTACAGAGGTAATGTAGATGATATTTCCTTACGCACACCGCAATATTTTTCTGTAACTTTGCATCATCATATTCCACGCCCGGGCGATATGCTTAGGCAAACCGGTATAGCAGAATTTACTGCCAGATGGGACATAGCTCAAACTGAATTGCTTGAAAGTCTTTTTGAACGCTTGTCTGTTGGCAATGAATTGGTGATTTACTATGATCTTAACTGGAATATGGAACCTTATTACTACCCGGAAGGTCTCTTTGCTCAAGTACGCATCACTTTAACGCAAGGTGCCGACGGTGAAATGATGGTTGATTATACCCTTGTTCACCCGGACACAGGTGCGCATACAATGGTAATTGACGGCATTGAACTTTTATGGGATGGCCCTCAGCCATTAAGAAATGACGTGGCTCCAATAAATCCGCATCCGATGTTTGGTTATATGGCGGCTGCTCGCTTTAGAGTAGATACATTCCATGACCTGTATACAGGTATTGATGGTTTTGCCGAGCCAACAGTAGGATTAAGATTCCCTTGGATTCACTTTATGAATGTTAGAGCGGCACGCATAGGTGACAGAGTTCTTGGCGGCGGAGCAGCAGGCGGAACAATTCAAGTACCTTCTTCTCCATACGACAGCTTTACGCTTAGCGACTTTGACAGGCATGAGGTTCCACCACCGCAGCACATCTCTATTCATACAGAGCAGACTTATGCTGTAGTGGTTGGTGATAGTCATGACCAGGTTTCAGTAGATGTAACATGGACAATTCCTTCAATGCTTATAAGAAATTATCTGGTACATTCTTATGGCTTGTTGAATCCTGACGGCGAATATAACGCTGACGATGTTAGCTTTGAGTTTTGGATGAATCTTTACATGACTCAATATGAAGATAACATGGGAGAAGATGAAGGATTTTGGCGCACAAATCTACTTTACCCGGAATACAGACTTGATGCAAGAACACACAGAACACAACCTTCAGCACCAATAAACACTGATATATTGCCGGTTATCACAGGCCAGCCGGAGCATGAAAATAATATAATGTATTTTTCTGCAATTAATGGCAATGCGGCAAATGTACATGTTGGTGGAAGCCCGGCAAGAGAAACTTTACGCAGTAATGATAATATTGTTGCTGTAGTACGCTTGGAGCTTGAAGGCGGTGTTAGGCAAAACTTTATAGATAACACAACCCCAATTCAAGTTACCTATAGAATTGATGGTCTGGACAAAAATCAACGTTATTATGTTTATGTGGACTTCTCTCTTCACCAACGCGGAACAGGTGTTGATGTTCATGGTGAACCTCTTGTGGTTGACACTATAGAAACTTCCTTCCTCTCAAGCTTGGTTGGTACCATTACACCGGGCGACCCGGATGTACCGGATGGACTTGATGTAGACCCACCGGCACCGGATCTTAGAGTTGAAGATGATTCAATAACTCTTAACTCTGTAATCCTTAATTGGGACAGAATAACAGGATTGCCTGTACCAAGAAATCATAGGCAGTCTATTGAATACGAGATTATCCGCATTAGAGATACCCAAATGGAAGCGGGTCATCTAAATAACCGTGTACCGTTCCCTCAAGTTTGGCAAAATCTTTCAGACTCTCATGAAGAGATGATAGGTTTAACAACAACTTCCTCAGGAACAGCCTTGCAAGCTTTAAATGGGATTCCTGTCGCGCCTAACTTGGCACTTATAGATATTTTGACTGATGAGGACGACGATCCAATCAGGCTTAGAGATGGTTCACTTGTTTCCAACTCGCTATATTTCTATTATGTGCGTACTGTAAGGACAGTATACGGACCTGACGGAACAATTCGCGCCCGTGCTTATTCTGTTTGGAGTCATGTCAGCGTAACAACTGACATTGCCGGGGCACCCAGAAATCTTAGGGTAGAAACCCAGCGAGAATTTGACCCACAAACAGAAGTTAAAATTAGCTTTGAAGCACCAATTAACCATGCGGCGTTAGCCGGAGTTTTAGGTACTCAAATAAGACTGCAATATCAGCTTAGAATTGATGAAGGCGACTGGATGGATCCTGTAGTTATGCAAACGCCATTCTTGATGCAACATGCGCGCCCGGTTCCCGGTGACGATGCAGAACATTGGACTTGGTTTTTGTACCATATTACCGGACTTGAAGCCGGTCAACGTTATTTCGTAAGGGTTAGGATGGTAGAGTTTGATGGTAATGTAGCTATCAGTCACTCTTTGTGGTCTAATGAAGGAACTTGGATTACCGATTCTTGCCCGGAAGAAGAATATTACAGACAACGTGAAGAAGACTGGCGTCAACATCTGAGGCGGGAGCTGGAAAGACTTTTGCGTAATCCATATTGGGTTATTCGTCAAGATGCTTCAGCGTATCAAGTAATTTTCCGTACTCAAATGTTTAATGATGTAATGGCAAGAGCTGTAGGGGGGCAAATACATTTACCATTTGTAAATGCTCGTCAATCTACCTACTACCTTCCAATGTATCTTTTTAGCCAGGCATGGGAAGCAGAATTGGCTTTCATCCTTACTAATGATGAAGGTAATATGCAACTTATGATTCCTGCAAGATCTATAAACTTGAACGAAAATGATCAGATCATGGACGTAGAAAGAACCATTCGCCAAAGAGACTTTGAAGATTACATGGTTCGCTTAAATGTAAACTGGAGTACTCCAAACCATATTCAAGGTGAGGAAACACTTACCTCGGTTGCAGATATTCGTTTTGATCTGGTAAGTACTCGTACAAATATTGTGCGTTGGGAAAGAGAGTTAGCTGATTCTTTAATTAATCGGATTGATGAAATTGCTACAGACCCCCGTAATGTTGAAGATATCAGAAATGCAGTAAGAGATGGCTCTGCTCCCGAAGATATAGCAAGAGATGTAAACCACATTGTGGAAAATGTTGCCCGTGCGGCACTTGCGCGCGTAGTTAGTGATAATATGCGTGAGCTGACTTCTCGTAGCAGAACAGTAGCTGTACCACGTTTGGATCGTAACATGACAGTAAGTGCAAGAACAGGTCCGGCGTTGTCAGCAGTGGAAGCATATCAGTCTGTCAGTGGCAACTTATGGAACAATGTACCTACAATGGATGTAGGTGACGGACAGGGCATTTTTACAACTCAGCTTGGGCCGGTGGTGTTTACAGGACGCATTATAAATATCCAAGGTATTGAGCAAGTAGTTGGTGGGCCGGTAGCTCAAGGTGTTGTCGCAAGACATGGCTTGGACGACTTCTTTGGCAGAGGTAACTTTAATGTAAATCAATTTGCTACAAGAGGTATGCTGGTTAACAGTGTGGCCCGTATGATGGGAGCACCTCGCGGTACAGACGCTATTCCATGGCTTAGAAGCCAAAATGTAGATGTATCCGCCGCAGGTATGAATAACCCTATAACATACCAGTCCGCTTTGCATTTAATAATGTTGGTATATGAAGCCCAAACAGGTACTCGTGCAGATTCCTTGCAAATTAGAGACTTCAATATGCTAAACAGATTAACATGTCTGGATCCTCAATATAGATCAACTGTACAGGCTGCAATACAACTGAACTTGGTGGATGGAAACACTCTTGTACCAAGTGCGCAGATTACTATAGGATCATTGTTGGAAGTACTGGCACTGCTTGATAGGTTAGTTGGACTGTAAACATGTGTTTTATAAGCAGCCCGGGGCGGATTACCGTCCCGGTGCCTGTACTTTTGGGCATCCAAATAGTAAATTTGATTAAGAGAGGATGAGGATTGCCAATGAAGCGTTACATTAAAAAAATAACAGCGTTGCTATTGGCCATATTGACGACAGTAGGGAGTTTCCCTGCTATAGAGGTGTTTGCTAATCCGCAAAACCCTACGCAAAGGCCGGCAACAGGTGGTATTAGAAATAACCACTTGGCGTCACCTCCTGTAGGACAATACAACTTTCATTTAGACTGGATTTGGGAAAATTGGATGATAGACAACACTCCACCACATCCAAATCCAAATATCGACCAACATCAAAACAACCCTAGCCGTGGGCCACTGGGTTTTGATGTTGTATGGCGCAATACCACGCTTTCAGAAAATTTTATTTATACGGGAATAAATCGGCGTATACCCGGTGATGATCCCGCTTTAAGAACTTTTAATTTTATGAGAGACTTGCGGGCAAACAGCCTGTATTCTTTCCAGGTAGTGCCATGGCATACACATGTCTCTGAAATACCAACTTTTCCGTATTATACGGTATCTACCATACGCCCACCTTCGGGGGACATGTATCAACATTTGTTTTTAACAGATTTAGAAGTAACCCTTGGGCATGGTGAACAAGGTGGTATACAAGTTTCATGGCATAATCCAACTTTTGATGGACAACAAGCTTTTGCACGATACAGAATCGCATACAGACCATTGCCTTCTCCGGGAGATCACTGGCATTTTGGTACACATGTGTATCCGGACAGCCCGGGATTGCAAATAGGCGCAGGTGGAGTATGGACATATGAATTTGTTCATCAGTCATTATTGCCGGGAACTTATTATGAAATTATGGTAGTTCCTTATGCAAACCAACTTCCAATATATAGTGCAACTTCTATATTAATTGGTAATACTCGCTATGACTTTGCTTTTTCTAACAGAAACGGAATTGACAGAGGCTTTATTTCTGAGCAACCATTTTATCAACGTCCAACATTGGTATTAAGGCCGGAAGGTTTTGAATACCTTTTGCTTACATGGACTTTGCCTGCTGTTTCTGCGCCAAATCGTATTGAAATGATCCGAATATGGCAATGGACATCCCCGCCCGGGCCGGATTTTGTGCCTAATGTTGGTAATGCCAACCTTATACACACTATACTTGGTACTCAGGCAGGTACAGCTACGTCGCACTTGGTAAGGCGACCGCCACCACCGGAGGTTCCCTCATGGTATATGGTAGAGATAACCGTATTTATTGGTGGCGTAACAATTGACCCACCTATGCGTACCAACTATGTTATTTATGACCCAAGATTTGATACCTATGCGCCTTATTCACCCACTATCAGAACTATAACTGCCAATGTACCTGATCCTGTAACTTTAGATATTGACTGGAGAGCTTTTACACGCCCGGTTTATAGAGAAGCAGACAGGCATATGTTCCAGATGGTAGGAGCTAACTTTGTATCAAGTTCACCGGATAACCAAGACTTTGTTATTGACCATGATATTGTCTTTTATGTGTTTATCACAGACGATATTCAGCGGCTGGACTTGCCAACCTTGGCTTATGTGGAAAGATTGCCGGCACCCTCTTTGTCAGCACCTCAACGGCATCGTGTACGTGAGGGAGACTTTGAGCCTCCTTTGTATGACTATTTTTATCTCCATCGTTTTACCCACTACATTAATGCCCAAGGAGTACGTACACCAATAACAGGCAATAAAATTTACTACATTAGAATACATGCTGTTAGGCCGGAGGATGGAAGGCATATATCCAACCCGGATTCTTATGGTTCAATATTTGTGCCTCCAACAGATCCAATTGGAATGATCCCGGAGATAATTCCGGTGCGTGTTAAAGAAGATGAAGATGGTATACAGCTAATTGATGATACATCTATAACTATCGAATGGAATATAAGATGGTTTGAGATATATGATCCTGAAACCAGAACATGGCATGATGTTGCGGCAAGAGATAGCCAGAACAATTTAGTATATGGCAGAATAGCAGAAAGTCTTGACGATCATGTTCGATTGTGGCCGTTAGACCCTGCGACAGTAAATCTTAGCCAGGCTACTGCAAGAATACATTCTGCTTTGGGTCTTACCGGTGCAGAAGCTGCTGCAAGGCCACTTAGATTAATGGATACCAGGCCATCCCGTATTGCTAACTATGAGGTTCATGTAGTTGAATATGCTATTATGTCTGAATTTGCCGGCGATGCTGAAGATCCTTACTACGTCTATTTGTTGGATATAGAACCAAGAGACGAAGTTTGGGAATCTATTGGTTTAGGTGGTGTTGTAGAAGATTCTAATGGTAACAGGCGTTATTCCAGAGTTAATTTTGCGCATAACGAACCTTCAAGGCCAATGAAAAACAATACTGCCTACGTAATATTCTTTAGACCAAGAAATACACATGGCCCTTCCTATTGGCCTACCTATACAAATGGTACAACTACTGCTCTGCGCCCTCCATTGGACGTTGACCCAACAGTACCTGTATTAAGGGTAGAACGCTATCCTATTACAGACATTACCGCAGGTACAACAGATGTATCTATTACCGTCAGTTGGAACGGCTCTTTTGAGATGGAATACGAGTTATGGTTCTCAGAATTGCTTGTTGACTATCCAACAGGTGGAAATCGTGTGCAGGCATTAGCTTTTGGTCAAGATCTTGAAGAAGCAGGCGTAATTTTACGTGATGGACGTTTGTATTATACGATTACAGGACTTTTCCCATATACTCTGTATCATGTTTGGATAAGGGCGCGTGTTGGCGACAGGCATTCTGTTTGGTCAAACCCGGTAAATGAGAGGACTTTAGATATACAGCCCCCTCAACCACCCCGTGGCCTTCGGACTGCTACAAACGCAAGCCTAAATGCATTTAATACAGAAAACGGCACAACTTATCGCGTTGGCGAGCCGGATAATTTGATTTTGGAATGGGTTCGTATTTTTGCGGATCTTCATAATGAGCATCCAGGCCCTGCCAGAACAGATTACGATACAATAGGCGATTATGCATCGGCAACATGGTTAGATAGCCCAAGTTTGACTGCTACCTATATGGCCAAATTTGAAGAGCTTATACCTAACCGCACTTATCACGTGCGTGTTTGGACAGTGCTTACTGTAACAAGGGGCAATTCTCCAACAGGTATAGTCAGATCATACAGTTATCGTATGCAATTGTCGCCAACTGAAGATTTCTTTACCTATATAGAGATTACTATTCCCGCATTGGATGCACTTAATCCAAATCCATCCCAAATGCGCCGGATAGAGTCTTTGACCTATCATTACAGGACATTCCGTTCCGGCGAATATGATGACGAGTACGATGGTTATCAGCGTCCGGAGCAACATCCACTGCCTGAAAGAGATTGGGAATTGACTTATGATACACGAACCAGTACTTTGACTTTTAGGTTCCGTACAGATCAATTGGATCAAACAGGACTTAGAGATCAAAACGTGGATCAGCGTATGATCTCACGTTTGCTACAAGACAGGACATTTGTGTATGATATTGATATGAGCACCTATAGAGATCGCCCGGTGGCTAATGCAGTGGTAGAGGTACCATACTCTATACTTCAAGCTTTTGATGAACGTCAGGTTGATCTTGAAATAACTATGGGTAATCTTAGGGCTACATTCCCGCCGGGTAGTTTGGCAACGCCGGAGGTAAATGCGTTAGCAGGAACAGGCCCAAGCACTATGGCAAGATTCTTTTTAAGTTCCGGTACGCCCGGTGCCCCAAATTTGGCATTTAGTGAAGGTTATGCATCAGCACCTCGCGAGTTGGCTGTGCAAATGATAACACCAACACGTACGCTTAACTTTGAAAATTTTGCTGAACCGGTAGAATTGGCTTTTTCACTAGCTGGCCAGGCTTTATTGATGGAGCAAAATGTAGCATTATATACAGCTACTCCATGGACTAGAGGATGGGAGCGCGTAAATGCTGCTCATTCGCCGGTAACAGGAGAACTAACTTTTAATGCTTATCAAACCGGAAATTTTGCAGTAATTGCACAGGCGGCACCTGCCCAACTTGTGCCAAATCATCCTTCTCGTGATGCTTTCTTGAGAATAAATTCACGGGTAGCGATAACAGATATGGCAACCTTTAATCCTAACGAACCGGTTTCGGGCAATGCCTTTAATAACTTGGTAATGGCAGTAGCTATGGGAAATGCAAGTGTAGCCATATATTCTGCGGTACCACAAGCGGATGTGCAATCTTTGACCAGAGCCGGGTTGTTTGTACCCGGTGAAATAGTATCACGCGAGGCAGCAATGGTAACATTGGTAACGCTTTATGAACGTCGCACAGGTCGTTCTATTAACTCGGATCCATCTTCTGCTCCTCCTGATATGGGGCTTGCTAATCCGTCCAGCCATGGTGCATTAATAGATGCTGCACATTTGGGCTTCTTTATGGGTTCGGCTCGTCCGACAGAGGCTTTAACCATGGGCGACTTTATGACCATGCTGGATATCATTATTTTGGATTCTCGTTAACATTTCACCAAATCACCAAATAAAAAAGCGAGCCTGAAAAGGCTCGTTTTTTTGTGCTTAGAGTAAAAACCGTGGGTTTCACCCCATGTGCGTCCAATTAAGCAGAAAAGAGAAAGAAAACCTGTTAAAATAGAAACAAGATGACAATAGGGATGGAAGTAATAAAAGAATATTTACCGGTGACATGG
>Ga0123355_10003941_pt1 | contig 21484 bp, 11 predicted proteins | sample TergutEmb28metaG_3_FD_89872 | JGI IMG/M metagenome (GOLD analysis project Ga0123355, IMG submission 89872) | Embiratermes neotenicus P1 segment gut microbial communities from Petit-Saut dam, French Guiana - Emb289 P1 | ecosystem: Host-associated > Arthropoda: Insects > Digestive system > Gut ...
AGCTCTGTTCCATAATCTTACAGCAGTTCAAAACTTAGAATATTACCGCTTACAACGTGGCATTGCAGAAAAAGGCAGAGTGCAGGAAGTTTTAGAAATCGTTAGTCTAACAGACACAGGAAAAAAGAAGTTCAAAAATTTCTCCCTAGGTATGAAACAACGCTTAGGTCTTGCTGTTGCCATTCTTAGCCACCCTGATTTCTTGATATTAGACGAGCCGATTAACGGACTTGACCCAACGGGGATTGTCGAAACGAGAGACCTCATTAAGAGGCTAAATCAAGAAGGCATCACTATTCTAATCTCAAGTCATATTTTGGCAGAACTGGCACAAGTTGCAAACAAATATGCAATTATCCATAACGGGCGTTTGATCAAAACGTTGACAGAGGCTCAGTTGCATGATGAGTGTAAGCGTGCGTTATCAATCACAGTAGATGATGCTGCAAAAGCTATTACTGTAATAGAAACAGTTTTGAACATCCGGGATTATAAACAAGTGTCACAGAATGAACTACGGGTATATGAATATTTAGATGACTCTGCGGAACTAAGTTTTCAGTTGAATCAAGCAGGCGTCCGCGTGTCATCCATCCAACTAGTCGGTGACAGTTTGGAAGATTATTACACAAAATTGATTGGAGGTACAGCACAATGATTAATATGATTCGTGCCGATTTATATAGAGTTTCAAAAAGCTGGGTTACTTATGCACCCTTCGCAGGACTTCTACTTTTTCAGCTTATTATGGTAATCTTATCCGAACCATTAGACGCAGGCGCTAGCGTCGAGATGGTACATTCTTTGCTAAGTTACGGAAATTTCTTTTTTGTCATCGCCATGCTCCCCTTTGTCTTTTGCGTATCCGTACCTATATTCGCTGATAGTACAATGAAAAACGACATCTCTTGGGGTATGTCTAGAACCAAGTTATATGTATCCAAGGTGCTCATCATGGCGCTATTATCTTTCTTGCTCTATCTGTTTTACATTGGCACAGGTATCGTGCTGGCAGTTATAACCGTTGGCTTTGGTAGCACATCAGCAGGATTTTGGCCAAGCTTGTTCCAAGCGATGGGTGCACAGATGGTTGGCATCTTTGCCCTCTGTTCCCTGATGGTTTTCCTGTCATTCCTATTGAAAAAGCCTTATGTGTTGACAGAAGTGCTTGCTCTCTTCCTGATTCTACCACAGTTAATAAACTGGATTTTATCCCTCATAGATTTGGATGCCCCATGGGTGCTCTACTTTGAACTGATGTCAAACATTCAACGATTCGCCGATTTCAGCCTTTTGGACAGCCGTACAATTCTGGTTGCATTTGGTGTTATAGCAGTGTGGATGACTGCACCGTTAGTACTTGGCATTACCCTCTTACGACGGGCTGATATCAAATAGTATGAAAAACTTTTTTATTAGAGAGCTCGCAGGCCTTGTAGCTGCGGCTATAACATGGGTATTTATGTGGGCATTAGACCTTGGGAATGGTACAATACTAATATTAGACCGAGATATTAGTATACGCATTATTGTAGCTCTTGCAATTGGTTTGGTTGTATCGTTGTCGGTTTCAGCAGTAGTAAAACGAAAAGCAAGAGCAGAAGAATAGTTCATTAGAAAGGCGGCAAAAGATATATGATTTTGATTACTGTTTTATGCATTGTTTTCGGCATATTGTTTGTCGCCTGCTCACTATATCTATTTCTCTTAAAACGCGACATCCGGCAGCTAAACAACAAGCTGTCGGATATTGCACATATAGATACCAATGCTCGTTTAATCACAAGCACATTTGACAAACGCATTTCTGACTTGGTTCAAAGCATTAATGATATGTTGAAAAAAAATCGTAAAGACCACTACGACGCACGGCGCTTAGAGGCAGAACTCAAACGTGCTATCACAAACATCTCACACGATTTACGCACTCCTCTCACTGCAGCACGCGGCTATTTGCAAATGTTGGAATCTCCTGATTTAGATGCAGAAACAAGAGCACGTTATTTAGAAATCATTGGCGGAAGGTTAGATAGCCTTGGAGTGCTCATGAATAATCTATTTGAGTTTGCACGAATTATAGAGGGCAATACTACATTTGACATACAAGCTGTCAACATATCAAACATTTTACGAGATGCACTCTCTGAAGCATATGGTGAGCTTGAGCGCAAAGGTTTCACAGTAGATGTAGATATCCCGGACACTCCGATGATTTGTCTTTGTGACACAGATGCACTACGACGTATATTGCAAAATCTCCTTAAAAACGTCTATTATCATGGTAAAGAATATTTGAGTGTCCGGTTAATAGATAATCAAATTGAGATTTCAAATAAAACTAACAATCTAAACAAACTCGATGTCGAACATATTTTCGAACGCTTCTACACAGCAGACGCATCACGAACCAATAAAAGCACAGGGTTAGGCCTGGCAATAGCAACAGAGCTAACCCAGCGTATGGGTGGCAAAATTTCAGTCAAAAAAGATAATGATATGCTGGTGTTCAGTGTTCAACTACCATCAGCGTGAAGCTTGCGAAAATATAATAACAACAAGCATCTCGCACTTGTTTATAATAGTGAGATGCTTGTTATATCGTATATAACATTGAACAGATTTTGAACATCTCTGTACAGAGATGAATTTCTGTGGTGTTCTCTTTCTTCACATTTTCCAGAGTTGATAATGGATAAACATACGAATATGTTAAACTCATATTTCTTCATTCATTGAATGTTTGTATTGCATAGGGGTTTTTCCTGTTGCTTTGCGAAAAACAGTTATGAAATAGCTGCTGGAATTGAATCCTAACAGAGCAACTAAATCCCTGGGCTGCGAACCCTCTCTAATTAACCGTTTTGCGGCGTCAATGCGAACGTCATTAATATACTCCACAACCGATTTTCCCATGTCAGGTTTAAATACTCTGCTCAAATACGATGATGTGATGTTAATATTATCAGCCACATCAACTAATGAGATTGGCTTGCTATAGTTATGCCTGATAAATGCACAAGCCTTTTTAGTTAATTCATTAATTGGAACGCCTACATCAGAATGACTAAGACGAATATACGCCTCACACCCCTCGAGGAAAAAGCGTTCTATTTCGTCCAACTTCATCCGCGACACTTTGTCATATATGTCTTCCTCTGGCAACAGTTCATGGGGGTCAATATAATTTTGACGTGCCATACGGCTGAGAATACTCAACATCTCGGCAAAAATCATACGAAGTTGTCCCGGATCGATGTGTGCAGTTCGCCATTTTGTAAACATTTCATTTACATAAATTTTCAGCTCGTCAATAGCACCATCACGCAACAACGTTCTCAAACGTAATTCTTCATCAACTCCGAAAAAAGCTACATCTCGCATCTTATCTATTGCTGATTCTTCATTTTCCCAAATTATCATGTCCTGCCCGCGAAATGTACTGCCTCCAAGTTTGGATATTGCTTGTTCTAAATGTGATGAAATCTTTTTATAATCACTTATCAATGGGCTCACGCTATAGCATGCTGTCATATTGTAAAGACTCTTCATCGCAGTGCGAATATTTTGGATGTATGAGTTGACAAAGCTATGAAAACGCATATAAGAGGCCCCTTTTGGCATTGTATACATAACTATAAACCGATTTTCGGATTGCGGTAAGACCAATCCCTTCAGATTCTCTGCTTCATTGACACCGCCACTCTGGTGTTCAACCATTCCAACAACTTTATTAAAAAATGTCATCCATTCGGTATATGAATATCGCGCTTTTTGACTATTATCGTGATCAAGCTCTGCAACAACCAATATAAAATATCCGCTCGCAGCGTCCATTCCAACCGCACGGGCGCGATTTATTAATTCTGCATAACTCTTTATACTCCCCCCAATAATCTCTCTGAAAAGCACTCTTCTTAATTCAGTAAGCCCAAATCTATCTTGCTCTGTTGATATTTTTGTGTCAAATAATTGAGTACTCATTTTATTTGTACGCTTACGCGCATCGTTTAAAACTAGCAAAAGGTTGTCGGGTGTAATTTGATGTTTGAGGAGGTAGTCCAAAGCTCCAGATTTCAAACTACTTCGAACATAATTATACTCATCAAATCCGGACAGTGCAATTGTTTGAATTGTCGGGTATTTTTCGGCTAAATGTGCAATAAGTGACAGCCCGTCAAGTTCAGGCATATTAATATCAGTAATGACGATGTCGGGACTATACTTTCTAAGCAATTGAACTGCCTCTCGACCACTACGTGCTTCGGCACATATATTATAACCGTGCTTATTCCAGTCTAGCATAGATCTTAGGTTATTGCGAAAAATATCCTCATCATCCACGATCATCACCCTGATTAAATTATGTGCCATTCAGCAAGTCACCATCCTTTCTGACTATCGGCATCGTTATCTCTATATTAGTGAACAAGTTAATCCTACTCTCTATACTGAGTCCATAACCATCTCCAAAAATGCGTTGCACTCTTTCATGCACATTTGGCAAACCAATGCTTGAAAATCTGTTCCCGAATTCATCAGGAGATGCAGACATGATTGACTCAATAGTTTCCGGTGTAATTCCTTTTCCGTTATCAATAACCGAAAGATATAATATATCTCCGTCAACCACGGTGCGAACATCAATTTGTAAAGGTTGCTCACTACCTGTAATGCCATGTATAAGTGCATTTTCTACTAGGGGTTGGAGAATCATTTTCGGCACTAAACACTCTTCTACACTATCATGTATTAGATAGTTTACCTCAGATCTCGTAAAGCTTCTATACTGCATAATTTTCACATAACTTTGAACATACTTCACTTCCTCTTTCAAAGTTATCAAGCTTCCTCCCGCACCCATGCTTATATTGAGCAGCTCAATAAGTGCTGTCAATAGTTGGTCAATATTATCAGCCTTTTGATTTTGAGCCAAAATTCTGGCTACACCCAGCGTATTGGACATAAAGTGCGGATTTATTTGAGCCTGAAGTGCTGCCAGCTCTGCTGCACGCTTTTTCGTTTCTTCAGCCTTTACATCATCAACAAGCTGTCTGACACGTTGTAGCAGATTGTTGAAGCTATTGGCGGCCTGTCCAATTTCATTATCTGACGTATATTCGACTTCCGCATGCAGGTTACCACTATCTGCAGAATTCATTGCATCTACAAGTCTAATTAAAGGTTTACTAAATACACGGTTGAATAAATATATTGACAGTACTACCAGTAAAAGAACAGATCCAAGAATAGGCATGAAAGTCCACACAATTGATGTAATCTCCCTATCAAGGTTTTCTCTCGGCATCAGCAGTACAATTGTCCAGCCTATGTCCTCAATAAAAGTATCATAGTATAAGAAATCGATTCCGCCATAATAAAGCGAAAAAAGCCCCTCATCGCGGTTATCTAATTGCATAGTTACTTCCGGCGATAAAGGGATTCCTGTAGTAAATAGTGATTCATCCGTTGTCAGCATAGTTGTTTTCATCATATCAAAAGCAATAAATCGAACTCCATCGTCAGCCTCGATATCACGGAGAGTGTCATTAAACAGGTCCGCATGCATAGTTGCAGCAACAGCAAACGCAATTAATGGAATGGTAGTACCAAGAGCAAAATAGACTGACATACGAAAAAATAGCATTTTCCTCAGTACTAGTATCCTGTCCCTAAATCGCCGCTTATTGCCTGTTTCCGTAATAGCTTTGCACCTGGGAGATTCCGTCACCATCTTTGCATCGCCTCTTTCCGTCCACTTCCATTTGTCCAGTTATTTTGAAAACGGAATACTAAAGTTCCTCTAGTGTTCTTTAAAGCCTAAATTTTGCGTATAGTGAAGATAATCATTATACCTAAAATCAGCATCCGAATCAAGTTTCGTCGCCATGGATTCATGATAGCTCTTTGGACATCATTTTCCTATGGTAAGCAATATTAATTAGAATCTCGACAGGGCGTTGGGAACTAACCCAACGCCCTATGCGAATTTTTATTTTATTATTGATTAGGTTTCTGTATACACATTGATCTCCGCATTTCCGGTCTGTCCCAAACATCCCAATTGTTAGCTAGCCGAGCATGTTGGCTGTCAATGTTCTTAATCAAGTACATGTGCGTGTTCAGCTACGATTTCCGCAATGTAACTTGCCCCGAGAGCCGCACCATAGAGTCTGAATTCGCTAATCAATCCGTTGAAATTGTAATCCCAAAGATTGCTTCCTATCCAAATCTCAGGATTTGCTAAACGAAGTGGATCATTGTTTTGAGGGAAAATACCTCTTGCAACAAGCTCACCATTAACATACAAGTCAACCCTGTTGCCATCAATCACCTTAGCAAGATGAACCCATTGTTCAACCACGAGTTGATCCGGGGCTGTTATGTGAACATGCGGTCCAGAACAACGGTGTGCTGCAGGCGTTCCGGTTGCTGCTGCCCATGGCTGAATTGTAGCAAATGGCTCAACAAGGGTGGGTGAAGCCTGGGCAAAGAATACTGGCGTATGGGCAGTAAGTGCTGATGGACGGATCCACATCATAGCTGTATACTGTTGTGTATTGCTGATTATCCTGCCGTTTGGAGGTCTGTTATTAAGTCGCAAAGATGCTCCTGTATTGCCTGCACCAATTGCCGTAAATGTAAGAGCTTGACCATGTGGTCCCCCTAAACTTGGCACAAAGTCAATACCATCCGAATTGGGAGCCGCAGGTGCACCCAGTCTCGGAATTGCATCCAAGTTATTAAATGATGAATCTCCTAAATTACCATCAAATTGCAAATGGGATACAAGAGCAGGAGTTATTGTAATTATCCTGTCAGTATGAATTGATGTGCCACGAACAGAAGCACGAACAACAGCTTGTGCAACATTAGTAACTCTTGACACCGGGGTCACAACCCCAAATTCGTTGACTGCTATGTAACCATATCCGGACTCCACTGTCCATATAATGTCACGCTGGGTTGCATTTGCAGGTGCGATTGTTGCAGTAAGCTGTACACTACCTATATCGCGCATTGTCGTAGTCGCTCCAGGTCCTATTACTACAGACGTAGCAGAAACAGGAGTTGTAACAATAACATCAGCTGTGCTTGAACCATATGTTCCATGTGTAGCAGTAACAGTTGTACTACCTTCTGTTATTCCACTAATTAATCCATAGTTATTCACGGTTGCGATTGCTGATTCACCTGTTGTCCAAGCAAGCGCACCAACAGTTGGTGTTGAAGGGAATTCCATAACACTCGCAAACAATTGTTGCGTTTCACCAACTCCAATATTGTTATGAGCGAGTCCTTCCACGCGTACGAATCTTCCGTTAATAACACGATTCATTTCTGCTTCCAATTGCGTTAAAGACAGTGCAGTATTGTGGAACACAAATTCATCCATATATCCTCTGAACAATGCTGCATTTGCTGCTGCAGTCCCATTTCTGCCGATAAATGCTGTATTCCCGTCAAAAGCGTCCAGCGCATCAATTGGAGAGTTAAAGAAGTTAACATTTTGAGCCCGTTGCGCTAGATATGGATTACCGTTGAAGTCTTCATCCATCATATAGAGTGTTGCCACATTGCCGTCAATTGTAACAGCTACAAATGTCCAACCCCCAACATGCGGCAAAGTTGCGTGAGAAACTGTATTTACGAGACCTCCAACTCCTATCTGGAAGACATTAGCATTCCCGCTAAAACTAATAAAGTTTTGATTATCACCAATTCCAAACAAGTTTGCGGTAGCTGTGTGGTTATCCCTATTTATCCATCCTGTAAATGTAAAATTTTCTGCCTCAAATATGTCTCCGGAAACCTCAAACCACGCTCCATTGCCCGCAGCACCCACCGGAATGTTGAACGAATCATTCCAAATTCCTGCTCGATTTAGTGCAGGGAAGTTGGCATTACCAGGGTTTCGACTCAGATGACGATTATGTCCTGATGTGTCCTGCAAGTTTTCAAAAGCGTATTGCCCTGTAATACCTGCTGTTAATGTCGGAGCCGCTCTAACCACAACATCAAATGACCTGGTTCTAATGCCGTCATACCCATAGATTGACATCGCAACAGTCATTGTAACAGTTGTGTCAACAGCAGGACGTGAAGCCAATACACCGTCATTTCCTAATATCGATGTGTTAGAAGATGTAAATTCAAGATTAACACCTCGAAATTCAGCAGTAGGCAAATACACATTACCTCTTGCGCTTGCTTGAATATCAAGAGAGTTATAGACATTCTCTAGAACCGTCGCTCCATCCAAGCGCTTGCCCTGAATAAGCAACCCATTTCTATGTCCAGGTCCAGGTGTTGAGAATCCTGCAAAATGAATGGTTGGAACCCATAATTCCCAATCCCATTGTGCAATCAGATAGAGGTCAAATGTCATTCCATCTAACACCATTGTTATTCTATCAGGAGCTGTCTGATTCCATGTTCCACTAAAGTCACCATCTACTGTTCCGTTAGTACGCAGATTAATGTTACGACTCACTTGACGTGGGTTGACCGTTGGGTCGTTTGGTGGGTCGTACCTTAGGTTTTCAATAATTTCCCAATTACCCGGAATCATCTCAGGAGTTATTGCTTGTCCCTGACGTTCTCTATAATAGCCTTGATCAATTCCGGTAAAGTGTGACGCAATTGTCATCGGCCAACCGTCATCAGTCCAGTAGACCATCCTCATCCCTTGCTTAACCCTACCGCCTCTGGTAGCTTCTCTGGTTGCCAAACGCCTTGCATTATATGCTATAAAGAATTCATCTTCGCCTTCCAGACCTGTTTCGGGACTTGTTACAAACGAGCTGTGCCCTGTGGAACTCCAACCCACATCGCTATCAAACATAAACGGAGCAATAATCTTTGTCCCGATTTGAGCACTCTGTCCATATGTAACGCCGCTATTCATCTGGTTCATATTGTTTCCATTAAAGTCAAAAAACGGACCTGTTGGATTTTCTGAACGACCAATTCGAACATTATATGTAGACTCAAGACTGCCGTATGTTACATTTAAGTAGTAGTACCCAAAAGTTGGATTGTACAGTATATGTGCTCCTTCAAGGCTACCATGGAATACATTCCTATGTGCTACTCTTATACCAGGGGCTCTTCTATATTCAGGTGTTTGCGCGTTTTGCTCAAAAAGAAGTGCATTTCTAGGATTAAGTTCAATTACATAGATGCCGGATGAGTATGAACCATATACCATCCACAGTCTGTCATTTGAACAATAAAACTTAGAACCGTCAAGTGCGTTAACGAGCATTCCTTCAGGTTCAGGAGTGCCAAATGCCGTCTGCCATCTTGCTCCCGAGGCCATTATTGGATTTGATTCTCCAAATGGTCCAGTCGGGTGCGGTGCCAGGCGAACTGATATCACAGAATCTCGACTCCCAAAAGTAGATAAAGATTGTGAAACAGCTACCGTATCTCTGACACCATCACCAGTTGTATCAAGCATTATAGCATTTGGAGCCCATTGACTGTCTATTCGTGTCGCATTGAGTATATTCGTCCAGACAAGCATGTCTGTTGTTGTACGGACTCGATTTCGATTTGTGTCATACTTGAACCACTGTCCTTCAAAGTAAATGAAATCACTATCATGAACATATGCCGGCCATAATGCTGCCATCGCTGTATTGAGGTTAGACCAACCTCCGGGTGCTGCTGGAAACACTGCCGGTTCCGGCTCACAATCTTCACATTCTACCCTGTTTGCATTGCGATTTATTGATAGAGGCACACGCCCTTCGACATTACCACATTCAACAAATGTAACATCGGCTCGAATTTCAAACCTTCCGTTGTTTATAATCGTGCCACAGTTGCGAATTGTGGAGTTAGAAACATTTTCTACGTGACCGTAGTTAATTAATGTTCCTCCGTTAGCTATGGTAATTGTGCCACCCGAACCACCTTGGTTATTTATTCTGCCACCTTCTAAGACAACTACATTACCTTTGATAATAAGTTCAGCATTGCCGGATATATTGAGCACAGTTCGGACGTAAAGTGTTCTGCCTTCAGGAATCACAAATGGGCTGTGCTGAGCAAAAATCCCCAAATTACGCTCAGTGGCGAGAATAACATCTTCATTTTCCAACATTATACTAAGGTTACGTGGATTTGTACCGGTGAATTCGCTTGTGGGTTCAGTTACATTACCAACAAACTCAAGACCTGCGGAGACGCCTCTCCCCCAAATACTGAGTCCGCCTGTTGAAGAATTCCCATGAGGGTTTTCTCTGTCATATGACATAGCAGTAAATGTTTGTACCCATGTTTCATTGATTTCACAATATTGTCGCAGGAATACACCACTGTATGTGATATTACGAATCGATATGTCTGCAGTATTACTGTTTCTCAGCTCCCATGTGCCTACAGCTTCATCATTATAATATACTGCACCGGTTTCACCGAAGAAGTATAAGCTCGAGAGCACTGCAGGAACAGATGTAACTCTACCGTGGTGGATTATGCTGTAATGACCAACCAATGAGTTTTTAGTAAACTCACGTGCACTCACACTACCATCATAACGAAGTGGAGCCAACACAAACCAACCCTCATCATTCAAGAACATTTCATGTACTCTTATTTCATGGTCTCCAGCATAAGAACCACCCGATCCTCCGCGCCATGTTGAGAAACGTGTATGGAAAACTTTAAAATATCTTCCGGTTTCCGGATCAGCAAATGTACTTCCATGACCGGGTGCATGATAACCTCTTCCTTGTAGTTCAGTAGTTGCACCAACAAACTGGTAGCTACCTAATATTTTGTTGCCCATCATATTAAATTGGAACAACTCTCCGGCAGGATATCCAGCGTAATCTTCTCTGGGAAGGTCTATCATATTAAATGTGTTTCCTCCGCCCGATAGTGGATTAACCTCTTCATTTAACCTTCTGAATCTTGCATCCTCAAAGGGTCCGTATGGATTGCGCGAACGGAATACACGCACATTATATCCGGCATAATAGGCAAGTGAACCCCAGGAACCAAATAGATAGTAATAGCCTGAAGCTTCGCTATATTGGATATGTCCACCCTCTATACTGATGTGGTTGCTGGCAATCAACTTTCTACCGTGACCATCATTTTCGGCGTTAAGCGCGGACTCTGTATGAGGAATCGGAATTCCGGTAGTCGGATTGAGTTCCATTATGAAAAATCCGCCAAACCATGAGCCATAGAGCATCCAAAATCTATCATTGCTGCAGAAAAACACATAGGAATCTATTGCATTTGGAAGTCGATTTTGCTGATTTGCCCAAGATACCCCTGTAGGTGTCGTGTTCGGTGGAATTGTCGCAGCTTGGCTGGTTACTATTAGACCTTGCGTTACAAATGGACCTTCAGGACCGCTTGTTGAGATGGCAAGACCTATTCCGCTCCGTGGACTTCCCCAATTGCTGATGCTATAGTACAGGAAGAATCTACCATCCGGCATTTCAAAGAGATCTGCCGCCCATATAAGTATTCTACCTCTATCACCGTATTGCATTTGTGGACCGCCTGGCATTACTCTGCGAACTTGCTCCGACATTGTTTGAACTGAACTATCGGGGTTGTCTTCAGGGAAAAAGACAAGATTGTTGGTGTTTTCATACACTGTGTATTCAATATAGTTTATTTGCTCCCAGTTCATCAAATCTCTTGTTCTTGCACCTTGCAAAAATGTTCCAACAACATAGAGATACCCGTTTTCTGATCCTACTCTTGATCTTGTAATCGAAGGATCATGTGTTGTTGCATTTGTAAATGTTGGTGCAGGAGGATCATTGTAATTTGTATTTAAACCCGGTGCTATGTATCTGGATAAATCGCCATTGAAGTTTGCAAGTTCTGCAATTTCAGTTGCAGATAATCCGCTATTAATTATTCGAAGGTCGTCAATGGTTCCTACAAAGTTCGGTACATCCGGGAGGTGACTGACACCTAGGAAGAAATGGCCTAATCCTTCACAGAAAAATGTTGGTCCCATATTCGGCCCACTATTTGCTATGCCTGGACGGTTATGGTTCGTTGGACTTCCGCCCCCAGCAATGCCTGGAAATGCCGGAGCTTGACGTTGACCGTTTACATAAAACGTTGCATGCCCAAAAGAAACTGAAATTGCAATATGTTGCCATTCATCTACAATTAGTCTTCTATTTGATACATAATCCCTATTCTGTTGAGCTGCTGCCAAATTACCCATATGAGCCCTAAGAGCCAACCTTCCTTGAGCAAAGGGAGCAGCTGCAGCTTGAGTGGCAAAATTAGTAGCAGGCTGTACAGTTAGCCATTGATTTTCTGCAACAGCTGCAAAAAACACAGAAGCAGAGCTGTTAGGAAGTATTTGACTATTTTCCGCAGAAGTCTCTGGTCTCATCCAGAAAGATATTGTGTAATTACGGCTGTCAATAATGCCTGCTCCAAGATATATTCCATATGTTCCGTCTAACCTCAACGCACCATATGCATTACCATGTCTGTCCGCCACAAATTGCGGAGTTGCACGTGTAATGTCATTGCTAATGATATTAGCCAGCCCATTTTCCGGAACAATAGCTATTGCTCCGCCTAAATCCCCGCTAAAACTCCAAACACGTTGTCCATGCTCGTTACGTTCGGGGATTTGTGGATTAAGTGTTCCTTCCGGAACAGGTGGTACTTCAAGTGGAGTGTGAGTTCCCGGAATCACATCTTCAGGAGCAACAGTGTTGCCTTCATATAAAGCACGAACTCCGTCCGATGTAAGTCTCGCATTATCCCAGATTGTAAGATCATCCATCATACCCATAAATGGGAAATTCAGCCAATTAACACCCAACGCAAAGTATTCTGCATTGCCACCAGCAAAAATCGTTGGGAAATTATTTGCTGTTCCACGGTTGATCCCATTAATATAGAATCGTGCATTTTGTCCGTCCACGACTGCTACAAGATGAGTCCACTCATTGAGTGGTATTCTGCCTGTTCCTGTAGGATTACCCAAATCGGCAGTGTTTCCGCTACCTAAATGAATTCTTGGACGATATCGGTTGACACCTAGCAAGTATGTTCTATGAGGACCAAATATGCTCCTTGGTACTATGGATACATATCTGTCCATTTCAACTCCGCCTATAAAAGCCGTTGTTGCCCCGGTGAGACGGGAGGGGTTAATCCAAAGCGAAATAGTGTAAGTGTACGAGTTAATCAGATTGCTCCCCAAATTCACACCACTATTGCCATCAAATAATAATGCTTGACCATTACCATCCCTACCTGGTACAAAAGATATATTTCCGCCTGTATTATATATCCTATTACCTGTTACGGTTGCTCCATGATTTAACACACCATCAAAGCCCCAATGTGTCATTGTGTAATTTTGCAATAAACGCTCTTGAGATTCATACTCTTCCAATTCTAGTTCATCCATTGTCAGAGTATAGTTGTCGTATTCATCACTCTCGTCAGCAACCTCATTCAAACTATCATCGGTATAATTCAGGGGATAAAGTTCTTGTTCATGAGCTAATACTGCATCATTATCTACTGCAAATGCCGTCGTGACCGCCATTGTTGACATCAATATAGTCAACGCCATTAAAACAGCTAGCAATCTCCTCAAATACGTACCTACTCTCATTCTGTCCTCCTCGAAATTTAAATATTGTCGTAGTATTATATGAACTTGTCAAAATAATAAGCAAATATACAACTCGACAAGTTCATTTTAACAGTCTATTTATTCATAAGAGTTTCAAATTTTTGACAATTCATGTAAATATTTTGCATGAAACACATTTTTTATACTGAACACTGATAGAACAAAGGGGTTGTTGCAAAATGAAGTGCCCCCTGTCAAGTAGACAGACAGAAAACCGAAAAACCTGTCATCTCGGGCTTGACCTGGGATCCATGACAAAGCTTGATTCTATTTAGATTGCGGCTTCCTGAATCAAGTTCAGGACAGGCTCCGGCCAGCAATGACGAATGCTCATTTCTGCATTTTTTAGGGACTATTGCATCATTTTGCAACAGCCCCTTTTGCATTGTATTGATTGGTGATATTCATATATTTGTCCACTAAAATACATGGATAATTATTCTATGTTTCGCCCCCCTACTGTTTTGCATTTTTCGAAACTTTTATCTCTCTAAACCGCCTTTTTGTATAACTCCTTTGAGCTTTATTACAGTAACAAGCCCAACAAAGAGAGAAAGTACTGTCAATGCGATCCACAATAATGCGCTATTTTCTATTCCGGTTCTTGGGAGTACTCCTTCTTCACTTTGATTGCCTTGACCACCATCCGTAGTGGCTTCTTCTGCCTCATACACTGACCACACTGCAACTAAACTTATTGTGCCTCCAACAACATTTCTATCCGCGCTATAAGCGAACCCGTGCATTAATGGCAATATTGCAGGTGCAGGAACTACAAATGTACCGTGAAGTTCATTCGTATCTTTGCCATAAATATAATATTGATGTGGCATTCCGTTCACATGCACCAGCCAGCCTTCAAAAACGTAGTCGTTATCGCCATCAAGATCATCTCTATCGAGTACATTTCCTAAATCAAATGTATCTCCCACTCTATAGGTGTATTGACGACCATATGGATTGTTGTCTGTGTCACGTTCTAAAATGCCGTTTTCCAGCATGTAGTAGTAAATGCGAATATTGCGATACTCAGCGGGAGTTTCAACGATTATCGGCTCCCATTGTGCAACATATGTAACGTTTGCGTTAACTGTTGCAGCTACTTGAGGTTCCCATCCTACAAATGTCCATCCGGTATTACCCTGGGGTGTTCCGACAAATGCCGGAGTTGCTGTGCCGTAAAAAATATTTGTAAATACTTGCTCTGTAAACGCCCCTTGTGTTCCCGGAGCATATGTTACAGTAAACCACATGGCAGGATTACGTTCCCATTGTGCAACAAATGTTACAGGTTCTGCAATAACAAGTTCGCCGACTTGAACTGCTGTATGTGTTGTATCTGCAAGTCTCCAACCTGTCAGCACATATCCATGTAGACTTGGGTTTGGTACATTTGCCAATCCTACAGAGGTTCCAATTTGCATTTCTCTTGTAATATCATTAGTGTTATTTGCAACATTACCACTATTAAGATTGAATGTAATACTAACTAATCTTCCACCATACACATAATTTATTTGGTAGTTATTCAATAAATGACCAAACGGTAATATATTGTAGTTTGATGGAGTTTCAAAAATCCCGGAACCTGCTGTGTTTCCTGCTATTACAACATCATCTATATAAATATTTAGATTATCATACAGACCGGGTGTTCCTATCGGTGGAAGAGGATTCTCGTAAATATATCTTTCTGTAAATATTCCACCACCTTGGAACTGTGCAAAGTTATCTACAATGTAACCACTATTAAGATTGACAACACCATTATGGAATGCATATATTCCACCACCGTATAGACTGGCATCATTGTTATTGATAGAGCCACCGTTCATATTGAATGTAGAATTTGATACAGCAACACCACCACCATTTTCAGCAGTGTTATTTCTTATAATTGTATTTGAAACTGTTACCGAGTGATTCGAGAATACACCGCCACCATTACCATTAAGTGCTGTGTTGTCTCTAATTGTAGCATTACCAATATTAACATTTCCTGCAAATGCCGGAACAAATACTCCACCACCACCTGCACCTGTTGCAATATTGTTATGTATTAAACCGCCTGTTATGTTGAGATTCCAGTCAGCTGCTACTCCACCACCTCTTACAGCAGTGTTATTTCTAATTGTACCATTAATCATGGTAAGTGTTCCGGAGACACCACCGCCATCTGTTAACGATGTGTTTCCAAATATATGACCATCATGCATTGTGAATTGACCAAGTGAAGCAACTCCGCCGCCGCCCCAGTTTCCACCGGCTGTGTTATTGCTTATAGTTCCATAATTCATTACAAATGAATCAAACGGACCTATATACACACCGCCACCGTGATTAACTGTTGTCCGGTTATTATTAATGGTTCCACCGTGCATAATAAAATTTGCTGGACTTGCCGATCCGCCTGCAATATTTACACCACCGCCGTGACCGGTTCCTAAAGCTTCATTTCCTGAGATAAGACCATTGTGCATAATGAATGTTCCTGCAGATGTTACACCGCCGCCACCGGCAAGTGTTGCTACATTGTTTATAATTTGTCCACCGAACATGTAGAAACGACCATCTGTCGCATTTCCGGGAGCCATCAACGGAATATTAACTCCGGCACCTGTCATGCCTCTATTATTTTCAATAACTCCATTATTCATTGTAAATGTCGCATTAGGGCGAACATTTACACCATTGTTTTGATTTCTGATTGTACCTGAGTTCATAGTGAATGCTCCACCAGAATTAACATTAACTCCGGGTCCTGAATAAGCGGCTTGACGTGTTAATGTTGGTCCATCTAATGTGAATGTTCCATCTACAGTAATAACAGCTGAATTGCCCCACATTGTTAATGTATAGCTTCCTATAAGAACAATATTTGTTCCCGGTCTAACATGGGTGAAATTCCACATAGAGACATCAATGTTTGTACCAAGCTCTATAATAAATTCTGTACCATCAGTTGGAGCTGCGTCAAAAGCGTCCATAACGTCCCAAAATATCGATCCCGGTCCTAAGAATATATTTGTTAAAGGTTCAATTTCTATATAAAACTCTTCATGCTCTTTCGAATCTTCTTCATCTAATCCTTCCAAATAATATAAACTGTCATTTTGATCAAGAATATCTTCATCAAAAGTTAAGTCCGCGTCTTCATCTACACAATCTGCAGACCAGTCAGATTCATTATCATCATAATCTGTTCTTTGTTCGATGTTCTGTGCAGAACCCGCACTTGCTTCGGAATTGTCCGAAGCTTCTTGAACCAAATTGTAATCTACAATCCCCTCAACTACTGCTGCTGTAACCATTGGCACCATCAGCATTATCGCAAGCATTATCGCTATTACTTTACTTTTCGTATTTTTCCTTGTTTCTCTGCGTGTTTTCTTCACAAAATTTCTCCTATCTATTACATTTCTACAAAATTTATTCATAATTTATTCCGTAATCTTGACTTATTTTATCATGATTGTTTGAATTAATTATGAATTTTAACATTTTGATTGTGAATTTTCCGTTAACATTTCCTCGAACATTATTGTGTTGCAGCACATTTTCATGACGGAGTATGAATTATTAGTTAATTATGAAGGGGCTGTTGCAAAACACATAAAACTGAACAACCCGTCATTCCGTGCTTGACACGGAATCTATTTGATAAAATGCGCATTATTCAGGGGGTTGCGGCTCGGAGGCGAGGTCGCTGACAAAGTGCATATTTTTACCTATCGTCATTGCGGCCTCCGAGCCGCAATCTGATAGAATCAAGCTTTGTAATATATCCCGGGTCAAGCCCGGGATGACAAATGGGACTTTTTCAGCAGCCTCGGCTTGACCCGGAATCCCATAAATGGTACGTATTATCAAGGGGATTGCGGCTTCCTGAATCAAGTTCAGGACAGGCTCCGGCCAGCAATGACGAATGCTCAGTTCTGCACGTTTTAGGGGCTATTGCATCATTTTGCAACAGCCCCTTCCACCCTTGTTTCAAAATTTTACACTTGACAGTATATTCATTTTATTGTATAATCAAATTATTGAATATATGAAAGGCGGTTATTACTATGTCATTACGGTATGGATTGCTTGGACTTTTAAACTACAACTCAATGACCGGATATGAGATGGTCAAAGAGTTTGACGAATCATTGGCGTATTTCTGGCACGCTACATCTCAGCAGATATACAAAGAGCTTGACACTATGGAGAAGTGTGGTTGGCTCGTCAGTGAGCGCATCATGCAAACTGAAAAACCAAATAAGCGAGTCTACTCCATCACACCAAACGGAAAGAAAGCATTGGTGGATTGGTTATCAGCACCCGAAGAAGGAGTCAAGAAGTTCATGCAGGGGAAAAACCCATTCCTGATGCGCCTGGCCTTTATGGGTGAAGCAGATGATGATATTGCGTTGCAAATGCTGTACGATTTTAGAAACCAATATCTGACTTTTGCAAATACATTAGATGGGGTTAATGATATGCTTGCTGAGGAAGAAGCTAATCTCGGGCGGAAGGTTATGAAATATTGGAAGATAGTTGCCTTGCATGGAGAGTATATACGCAAAGCAAGGCTTGAATGGGCTGAAGAAGCCATTGTTATTCTTGAAAATGAAAGGGATGATTCAAATGAAGAAGATTAAAGGGTTTTTGATAAATTATACGCATGCTTCGCACAGGTGCTTTGTGGCACTTGGTGTATTTCTTATACTAATGTTTTTGGATGGCAGGGCTTTTGATGTGCCTTCAATTGTGTGGCAGATTTTCCAAGTGATATTTGTGGTGCTTTTTATAAATTCTGTTGTATACCCACTTACAATTTTATTTTTCCCCACGCTTTACATGTTTATCCGAAATGGATTTAAGCTACCGACCATAGAAACCTACACAAACAAAAGTGATTATATTCTCCCATTTACAGGCAAGTGGACTGTAGGCAACGGTGGGTTTCGTAAGGGGGAATATCACTCGGGAGGAAGGTTTGGTTCTGAGCGTAATGCCTATGATTTTAACATCATGGAAGATGAAGATGGAACAACCCCTGATGACGACGAATGGGGTGCACTACCAACAAATGTCGAAGAGTATCCCTGTTATGGTAAAGATGTGATTGCTATTGCTGACGGTGTTGTTGTAAAAATAAGTAATAATCACCCCGACAGTCGCACCAAAAACTTGCAAGCATATTGTGATACATGGTCACATCGAGGTAACTACGTTATGATTAAACATAACGACAGCGAATATAGCTTGACTGTGCATCTAATGCCGGGCAGCGTTATCGTGAAAAAGGGCGACAAAGTGAAGCAGGGACAAGTGATTGCGCGGTGTGGAAACTCAGGAAATTGCACTGCACCCCATATACATTTTCAGCTTCAATCAAGCAAAAATATTTTCCTTGCATACAGCCTACCTATTGCATTCACTAACATTAAGGCACAAGAGTCACCGGCTCACAAAGCGTTTTGTGAAGCTTTAGGAAGAAAGCCCGTCATATTTGGCGATAACATACATGTTGTAGGTAATAAGACATACATAGGTCGTGGACTTGATGTTGAGAATATGAATAATATCAAAGCAGACTCTGATTAACACCACACTAAGCAACAGTACATATACGCTAAAAAGCAGAATGTTGAAATTCATCACATTTTTTGCTTTTTAAACAATGAAGTACTATAATAAAAAAATTGTGATGTCAATTGTTGTACGTACAGTGATTTGATGACACGAAAATTAAATAGGAGGATATACATTTGATTTCAATGACCAATATTGTCAAGCGATTTGGCGATAAAACTGTGCTTAGCGATGTAAGTTTCAACGTTGAGCCGAAAGAAATTTTTGGGTTACTGGGACCTTCCGGCTCAGGTAAAACCACAATAATCAACATACTCACGCATCAACTAACTCCCGAAGGTGGCGAGTACAACATCGGAGCATCGCCCATAGAAACAGGGTTAATGTTGGAAGAAGATGGACTATACAAACGTCTTTCCACTACAGATAATCTTAACCTGTTCGCCGGAATTTATGGTGTCAATAGAAACAAAGTTCAAGAGGCGCTTGAAAGTGTAGGTTTAGGCAAAGAAGCAAAGACCCCTGTTTCCAAACTTTCCAAAGGTATGCGTCAACGTTTGGCTTTGGCACGTGCGATTCTGCATTCACCAAAAGTTCTATTTTTGGACGAACCTACCGGCGCACTTGATCCCACCACAGGTCGCCAAATTCACAAATTAATATATAATCTACGTGACGAAGGAACTACCATCTTTCTGACAACACACAACATGGAAGAAGCTGTAGATTTATGTAATCATGTAGCGCTTCTGCATGAAGGCGTTATAGTAGAACAAGGTACGCCCACAGAGATATGCGAAAAACATAATTCCTTTAAAACCGTGCCTGACTTAGGTGCTGTGTTTATGAAAATGACGGGGGTGACAGAAGTATGAATGCTGTAAAAGCTCTATTTACGAAACAGGCTGTAGACTTGCCAAAAAACATGACGGTGCTGTCTATGTTTATAATGTGGCCAATTATGGGCATACTCTTTGGACAGTTTATGCCAGATCCAATAAGTATACAAATGGCAAACTTTGCCGGTATCCTAATCGGCGCCGGACCCATGATAGCCATTTCAAACAACGTGGCAGAAGATGTGGAGTATAAAGGTTTACGTTTTCTTGTGATGGCAGGCGTGAAGCCTTGGCAGTACATTGGTGGCATGGCACTTTTCTTTGCTATTGTTACTATTGTAACACTTGCTATTATGGCAATATTGGGTGGTTTTACCGGCGAAATTTTGCTGTGGTTCTGCATACTGTCCCTGTTCGGCATAATTTCATCATCTCTGCTGGGTGGCGCAATAGGTATTTTTTCAAAGAATGTACAACAGGCCACTGCTTACTCTATGCCGATAATGATGGTACTGGCATTTATCCCAATAGTAGCAATGTTTAATGAAGGAATTGGACGCTTTGCACAATTTTTATTCTCATATCAGATAGGTGCTGTTCTATTCCCCTTGGTCATGCGAGCATACCCCGGATTTACATATGACATACCTGATCCTGATTACACGCGTGCAGTAATCGTAATGGTGGCTAATGCGGTGATATTGCTAGTGCTATTTATCGTAGCTTATAAGAAAAAAGGACTACGCGGATAATTTTTTGAAGCAATTGATTTAAACCCCAAAGGCACAGGAATGAGTCACCTGCGCCTTTGGCGGTGAAATGAATTGAGATAATTTTCACTAAAACAAAGACAATTGTTCTTGTTTATATCCGGCTTTGTAACTGCGAATTATTGATCTCATATTACACAACAACCCCAATTTCTTGCATTCCTCCTCATATATCTGCCACAATTTCTTGATTCGTGGAGAAGAAAGACTGTATCTGTAACCGTATCTTTTTTCGTACTTCTCTTTCACACCCGGGAAAAATCTGTCCAAATTCTCATAATAATACTCTCTGTTACCCTGTCGCAATGTCATTCCCATATAGCTATATACGTATTTGGCGCCTGCATCTTTGGCCATTCGTATAATGCTCAGGATATTTTCTTCAGTATCACAAATAAAAGGCAACACAGGTACTAACAAAACTCCACAGAAAATCCCACTATCAGAAAGCTTCCGAATAGCTTCAAAACGCTCAGAACTTACCGATACATTTGGCTCAATTATTTTACATAGTCCATCATCTACTGTAGTAATTGAAATGTTCACTATCACAGGGGAATGCCTTTTTATATCTTTCAGGATATCTGCATCGCGAGCAACAAGTGCTGATTTAGTACACAGCGATGCACCAAAGTTATAGGCATTCA
>Ga0123355_10003942_pt1 | contig 21481 bp, 19 predicted proteins | sample TergutEmb28metaG_3_FD_89872 | JGI IMG/M metagenome (GOLD analysis project Ga0123355, IMG submission 89872) | Embiratermes neotenicus P1 segment gut microbial communities from Petit-Saut dam, French Guiana - Emb289 P1 | ecosystem: Host-associated > Arthropoda: Insects > Digestive system > Gut ...
AACCCCTTCCGCTACGCAGGAGAATACTGGGACTGGGAGACCCAGACCTACTACCTAAGAGCAAGACACTTTAACCCAAGGACAGGACGCTTTACCCAGCCAGATCCTTTCTGGAATATAAGTAATATGACGAGTAATACTGCTGCTGTTTTGCAGAGTGGAAACCTCTTTGTGTACACGATGCATAATCCGGTTAGGTTTATAGACCCTACGGGCCTATTTTCATACGAATATGAGGGCACGGGTAATTGCCCAATCTTTACGGGGCAGTCAAGCGCAACAATAGGAATTACCAACGGACATTCTTCAATTTCATGGTCATTCTCAGGCGGTGATGTGTACAAGGACATCAGCACTATTAATGCGCCTGTGCCACCAGGGGCGTCGTGGGATATTTGTTGGGGGACGACGGATATACCGATAGGCTCTGGGCCTCTAGATCTAACATCGTTGTTATTTCCAACTTTGGAGATAGCTGTACATGTTTGGGCTATTGTGCATCATCCGCATTCGGAAGGCGGAGAATGGGTTGCGTGGATTACGCGGGATACAGCGGGGAGGTATGGTTTTAGTGAGCCAAATTGGGCTTTGGGTAACATGGTTCCTGTACCGCCTTGGGATAGTGATGCCATGTATCCTTTAGTACGTGTCGCGTTAATCCACACCCACCCTACTCCAGGGGGTTCTGGACATTTTTCTGTTGTTGATGCAAATGCAGCACGAGCTAATGAAATGCCTAACTTTCTAGTTACGCCATATGGAAATGTTAACAGAATATATCCGGGGTTTAGGATTCTATATGGAGAGACTAGTGGTAGAGTGGATGAGAATCATGAGCATTGGGATATGGTTAGCCGTGTCATAACAGACATCTTTAGAGGACAAAGAAGATAATGAAGGAGGACTTAATAATGAAAATTGGAGCATCTTTAGGTATTTTTACCTTGGCTTTGGCTTTGGCTATTCCAATACCAACAGTACTTTGCGAATCCTTAGCTATTACCGAAACGGAAGCCCGCGATAATGATGTTAGGGGCTGGATGTCCGTTTCTGCAGGAGCTGTAACGAGCTTTGCCATACATTCGGATAGTAGCTTGTGGGGTTGGGGCAGCAATAGTTTTGGAGAACTTGGAGATGGCACCAGTATAAACCGATATGCACCTGTTAAGATAATGGATGATGTGATTTCGGTTTCAGCCAGTAGTGGTAGCACAATAGTAGTCACATCCGATAATAGTTTATGGTCTTGTGGTGGCGGCCCACTCGACGCAAGAAGGCACACACCTGTCAAGATAATGGAAGAAGTGGCCTTTATTTCGCTTGATTTTGGTAATGCAGCGACTATCAAAACCGATGGTAGCCTATGGCATCCTTCTGGCTCAGAACAAATAGTTCAAAATGCAATTTATGTTTCAGTTGGCCTACATCACACCTTAGCACTCAAGACCGATGGTAGCCTATGGGCATGGGGCGGCAATACTTGGGGCCAACTTGGTGATGGTGCAACCGAAAGCAGGGATAGGCACAACCCATTTAAAGTAATGGAAGATGTAGTAGCCATTTCTGCCGGCACACTCCACTCTATGGCAATCACATCCGACGGCACCCTATGGGCATGGGGAGATAATTGGTATGGCCAGCTAGGCGATGGTACCCTTGACAACAGATACACCCCCATCAAGATAATGGATGATGTCGCTTTTGTTTCAGCTGGTCATACTCATACAATGGCGATTAGATATGATGGTAGCTTGTGGGGATGGGGCGGCAACCATCTTGGACAACTAGGTGACGGCACTACTGAGTGCAGACATATCCCTATCAAGATAATGGAAGATGTGGCCGCCGTTTCAGCAAGTAGCTATTTTGCAGTTATAGGCCCCCCTCTATCTCACACCCTAGCAATAAAAACCGACGGCACCCTATGGGCTTGGGGTGATAACACTTTCGGCCAACTAGGCGACGGCACCACTGAAAGCCGCCTCTATCCTGTGCAGATACATGATGGCGTGCTTGTCCCATAGGCTAATAAAAGGGGATGGTTAACAATGAAAACAGGATCATTACTAGGCATTTTTACCTTAGTTTTGGCTTTAGCTATACCAATACCAACTGTACTCTGTGAGTCTTTGACTATAGCGGAATCAGAAGCCTGCGAAAATGTTAGGGGCTGGGTGTCTGTCTCGGCAGGGCCTGTAACAAGCTTTGCCATACATTCGGATGGTAGCTTATGGGGCTGGGGTGAAAATCGGCATGGACAGCTAGGTGATGGCACCGTTACAAACCGATATACTCCTATTAGAATAATGGATAATGTGATTTCAGTTTCGGCCAACAGTGGTATCACAATGGCAGTCACATATGATGGTAGTTTATGGTCTTGGGGTGGTAGTCAAACTGATGCGAGAAGACATGTACCTACCAAGATAATGGAAGATATGATTTATGTTTCACTCGGCCTTGCTAATACAATAGTAGTCGGAGCTAATGGCGACTTATGGAGAATCTCCGCTTCTTACCCTTTGAACTATGAAAAATTAATGGGAGATGTGGTTTATGCTTCGGCTGGCGATCACCATGTGGTGGCAATCAAGACTGATGGTAGTCTATGGGCATGGGGTAGCAATAGGGATGGTCAACTTGGAGACGGAACAACAGAAAACAGACAAGAGCCTATAAAAATAATGGATGATGTGGTTACTGCCTCAGCTAGTGCACACTCAATGGCAATTAGAAGTGATGGTAGTCTATGGGCATGGGGCGCGAATTGGAACGGTCAGCTTGGTGATGGCACTACCGAGGATAGATATATTCCCATTATAATAATGGATGATGTAGTTGCCATTTCGGCTGGTATGCATCTTTCAATGGCAATTAGAGATGACGGTAGCTTGTGGGCATGGGGAGGGAGTTGGCACGGAGAACTCGGGGACGGTGCTACTGGAAATAGATTTGACCCTATAAAGATATTGGAAGATGTGGCTTGTGTTTCAACAAATGGCTACACATCAATATTTGGCTTTCCTGTAGCCCACACCCTAGCAATAAAAACCGACGGCACCCTATGGGCCTGGGGCAACAACACCTTCGGCCAATTAGGCGACGGCACAACCGAAAACCGCTTATATCCCATAATGATACATGACAGGGCATTACTACCGTAGCCACCATTTTATCTTGTAATGCTTACCATGGATAAGTCCCCAGACCAAGTTATGATGAACATCTAAAAATATAAAGATAATATAAAACAAAGGAGAGAAATCACATGAAGAAAAAGACACTAATGTTAATGGTGTGTCTGCTTTTAGCAGGAATGACCTTTGTCGTTGTACAGGCTGCCCAATTAAATCATTTGTCAAGCACTATTGATGCCGATATGAGCGGAGGCTCTGTTGGTCTAAATGTCAGTGCTATTGGTATGAGCACTAGTAATGATTTAAGTTTACATGCAAATGGCCTAGGATTACATATCAATAACTTAAGCCTACATACCCCTAACCCAATCCAACCATTGGATAGTATCTCTGATACCTTCCTCTTCAACTCATCCCACCACACGGTACACGACCTACCATGGGAGACCAATGAAACTATCCCTGCATCCTTTGAAGAGTTTGACACCGCCGTAAGAAATAACTCCAATGCAGCTATAATAGTTGGAGAAGTTGCCGGCCCAAGTATCAATAGAATTATCCAGCCTAAAGGAGAAAATCATGTTATCACGCCTATATTGATTCATTATGTTATCTTCTTAGGTGATGAAATTGCGGACATGCAGACAGGAGACATAATTAACGTAATAGAGGGCTACTATTATGTAACACCTCAAACCCAAGCATACGCCGATGGATTTGCAGTTGGTGATATTATGACCAATCGTTCTTATTGGCCTATGGAGTCAGACAATAGATATATTATATATCTGGTCGGTGGTGCTCATCAGATATATCATTATAACAATCAATCTATTTTATCAGCAGGCTTTAGAGAGCAAGTATATCTTCTTGATACCTCTAGCCCTATAAGAGCCCACATAGACATACCAAGCTTACCGCATTATGCGCAGTGGTGGCAGGATGCTATGGAGATGTATGGGGATTTGGAAGGGTTGCCGTGGTATGGTGATGTGCCAACGCCGCCAATCCTTTTACATCATGGCAATTTAACCGCAGGCGCAGAACACTCGCTAATCCTAACCCAAGACAACACACTATGGGCCTGGGGAGACAATAGATGGGGCCAGGTTGGCGATGGTACAGTTATACGAAGAAATAGCCCTACATTTATAATGAATGATGTGGCTACTGTTTCCGCAGGAGGCTCACACACCATGGTTATTAGAAATGACGGCAGCCTTTGGGGTTGGGGTAGCAATACGAATGGTCAAATTGGTAATGGCATGACCACAGACTGGGATTTTCCTAATCCTGATCCCATAAAAATAATGGACGATGTAATTATGGTATCGGCCAGCTTCCCCATCACACTTAATTTAGGCAATACAATGGTAATTAGGTCTGATGGCAGCCTATGGGGCTGGGGTTGTAATGCAGGCAGCCAACTTGGAGATGGCACAAGGACAAATCGCCTTACCCCTATAAGGATAATGGATGATGTGGTTTACGTATCAGCAGGCGGTTTCTACACAATGGCAATTAGGTCTGATGGCAGCCTATGGGGCTGGGGTGCTAATGCACGAGGTCAGCTTGGTGATGGCACAAGGATAGAAAGACGTACCCCGGTATGGATAATGGACGATGTAATTGCAGTTGCAACTGACCATGGCCACACTACAATGGCAATAAGGGCAGACAATAGCCTGTGGGCTTGGGGCCAAAATGGACGAGGCCAGCTTGGAAATGGTACAACTGTTAATAGTTATAGCCCTATAAGGATAATGGAAGATGTGGTTGCCATTTCACTTGGTCATGGTCACGCAATGGCTATAAGAGCAGACGGCAGCCTATGGGGTTGGGGCAATAATGGAAACGGTCAGCTTGGAGATGGCACAAGGATAAATAGCCATATCCCTATTTGGATAATGGATGATGTGGTTGCAGTTTCTGCCGGCAATGGGCACACAATAGCAACCAGAACCGATGACAGTGTTTGGGGCTGGGGCCGGAACACACATGGCCAAGTTGGAGATGGCACAACTATTGACCGCAGAACCCCTGTCTTAATTAAAGGAGAAAGCACTTTGCCTTCCGCCCTTGCTTTTAATGCAACAAATCTAGATCAAGGATTTGAAAGTATGGATGAAAGAGCAACACGTGACTATATCACCATTAACTGGAATGATGAACAAGGTAGATTTGTTGAGGTTATGATAACCCATCCTGACGGAACTATAAGAGGCCCATATACAGGTGGCTCTGTAAATGTTCCTATGGGTTCTGATGCAAGCTTCTATCTATTGCCTGAGTATTACAATTTAAGTGGCCGTGAACGATTTACTGGCGACCTTCTTGATATTATAAGCAATGTGTTACCTATAGCTATATCTATGCAGCCTTACTTAGGACAGGATACTGTATTGGCAGTTCAGATATTTGATATAGTGGATGATATCGATGTGGATTTTATTATTGAGAATTAAGCAAACATTAATTTACTATTTACAACTTTACTCTATAGCAATTCTACTTGAAAACAACAAAGCCGCGCGCGGATACAGACAGCGCACCAAGTGTGTATTCGCGCGCGAGCTGAGGTGATTTTCAAGTTGAATTGCTATAAACAAAACAAACAGCCCCCTTTGGTCAAGGGGGTTGTTTGCTTGTGTCATCCCCATGACAAACACAGGCATAACACGCAAAATCGACGAACAGGCAGAATAGTTCTGCCTATAGAACTTAGAAAGTAACTTGTTTGGGAGATTAGAGATTCTTTGGATATATACCATGGTGGTGACAAGGTTATTCTCTGCAAGTGTAATTCATCCTGTTTGTTCTGTGGGGAAAATATATAGTCATGAATGAAGTTTTGATAATTCCATATATGTTTGCTGGGATGGTGCACTTCTCATTTTACTTGCAAATAAAATCACGTTGTGCTATAATTCCACAATGAAGACTTTGCTTAATGAGGCCCGAGAAATCCTTAGTAAAATAGACTTTGACGGCATTTGGCCTGGGTTTGCGTGCAAAGAAGTGCCGCCGCCTGAAATGCTGACGGATGCCGATGATGCGGACCTTTTGGCGGCCCATTTGGTGCGTGAGATGTTTCGCGATTTTTTGTGCCAGCAAGACGAGCATAACTTTGAGGCATATCCAAGGGATTTGGACAACTATCGCCTGAAAATGGCTGAAAATCACTATTTGGTCAAGGCCTGCATGGAACAAAGCATGATGGATTTGCAGCAATTTGTGGTTTTGCGCGAGGCGCGGCGGCGCATAATTGGTGAAGCCATGGGACAAGAGCTACGCGCGGAGACCGCTGAGGGGTTGGTTGAATACGCCAGCCTTTCGGCCCTTAATCAAATCTCCCGCACCAAATTTATGGATAAAATCGAGGGCCATCTAAAAGCCTTGCGCAATCCTGAAAGCCTTATGGACATGCGCTTTGCAGTGCAGTCCAGCGGATGCATCATATGTTTTACGTTAAAGATGCTTGGCGTCGATTTTTGGCGAAATATCGCCGAAATTCGTGAAATTTACGGGCTTATACCACAGCATCCAAACGAAATTGACATAATTTATAGCAAAATAGTTGGTGAATAATGGAATATATTGTAAAGACTGAAAACCTTGTATTTGAATACAAAATTCAAGTGCAAACAGAAGGCGAAGAGGCCACAACCGAAACCGAGGCCGCCCTTAACGGCGTGGATATTGCCGTCAAAAAGGGCGAATTTGTCGCGGTTTTGGGGCATAACGGCAGCGGCAAATCCACATTGGCAAAGCATATAAACTGCTTGTTGTCGCCCACGGCGGGCACCATGTGGGTTAAAGGCATCTCCGTGGCCGATGAGGAGCGGATTTGGGACATACGGTCTTCCGTGGGCATGGTGTTTCAAAACCCTGATAACCAGATAATCGCCACCATTGTTGAGGAAGATGTGGCCTTTGGCGCCGAAAACCTGGGCGTACCCCCCGCTGAAATTCGCAAAAGGGTGGATGAGGCCCTTGCTTCCGTTGGGATGGCGCAATATGCCGAAAACCCGCCCCATTTCCTGTCCGGCGGGCAAAAGCAGCGCGTGGCCATTGCGGGCATTTTGGCCATGCGGCCCGATATTATCGTGCTTGACGAGCCCACCGCTATGCTGGACCCCATCGGCCGCCGCGAGGTGATGAATGTGGTGAAAAAGCTTAACCGCGAGGAAGGCATCACCATCATTTTTATCACCCATTTTATGGATGAGGCGGCCCAGGCAGAGCGTATCATCGTCATGGAAGAGGGCAAAATAGCCATGGAAGGCACGCCCGGCGAAGTGTTTGCGCAAATTGCGCCGCTGAAAGCCATTGGGCTGGATGTGCCCCAAGTGGCGGAAATTGCGGCGGGACTACGCGAAGCGGGTATAAACCTGCCCCAAGGGCTTTTAACCGTAGACGCGCTAGTGGAGGAAATATGTCGATTAAGATAAGCAATCTTTCGCATACTTACAGTAAAGGTACGACCTTCGAGAAAAAGGCCTTGGACGATATAAACATCACCATCGAAAGGGGCGAATTTATCGGCCTTATCGGCCATACAGGCAGCGGAAAGTCTACATTGATACAGCATCTCAATGTGCTTTTGAGGCCTGATACAGGCAGCATCATTATTGATGGCGAGGATATCCATGCCGACAAAGGCCGGCTAAAAGCCATACGCAGCAAGGTTGGGCTGGTTTTTCAATACCCAGAGCATCAATTATTTGAAATGACCGTTTTCAAAGATGTGGCCTTTGGCCCCGCAAATATGGGCATTGCAGAGGATGAAACCCGCCAGCGGGTGGAAGATGCCCTGGCTATCGTGGGCATACCACCAGAATTACACGAAAAATCGCCTTTCGAGCTTTCCGGCGGCCAAAAACGCCGGGTGGCCATTGCCGGTGTGCTGGCCATGAAGCCCGAAATACTGGTGCTGGACGAGCCTACGGCAGGCCTAGACCCCCGCGGCCGCGATGAAATTTTGGGCCGCATAAAAGAGATGCATGAAAAATTAAAACTGACAGTTATATTGGTCTCCCATAGCATGGAAGATATCGCGCGGCTGGTGGACCGCATCTTCGTCATAAACCACGGCAAAATCGCGCTTTTTGGGCCGCCTGCTGAAATTTTTGCGCAGACACAGCAGCTTGAGACAATCGGCCTTTCATCCACCCAGGCCGCCTATGTGGCCAAGCATCTGCAAGAAAAAGGCTTTAAACTGCCGGACGGTATTTACACCGTGGATGGGGCTGTCACAGAAATACTGAAAGTTGTAAGGGGATAATATGCTAAAAATTACCATAGGGCAGTATTACCATGCAAATTCCTTCATACACAGGCTGGACGCGCGCATGAAGCTGCTTTGTACGATAATATTTATCACGGTGCTGTTTTTCGTGGGCAACTTTTTGGGCTATGCCCTTGCCGCCGTGTATCTGGCCATTGTGATAATGGCCTCAAAAGTGCCGCCAAAATACCTTTTTCGCGGCCTTCGCGCCATCCTCTTCATCATCGTTTTCACAACCTTCCTCAACGTCTTTTTCACCCAAGGCGAGGATATTCTTTTTGCCATCGGCCCCGTACAAATAACTCTACAAGGCCTGTTAAATGCCGCACGTATGGCCACGCGGCTGGTGATGCTCATCGTTGGTTCGTCCATCCTCACACTGACAACAACGCCAATACAACTGACAGATGCAATCGAATTTTCACTAAAGCCTTTCAAGAAAATTGGCGTGCCGGCCCACGAAATTGCCATGATGATGACCATTGCGTTACGCTTTATCCCCACGCTAATTGAAGAAATGGATAAAATTATGAAGGCGCAGATGGCCCGCGGCGCGGACTTTGACACCGGTGGTTTAATCAAAAAAGCCAAAAGCCTGGTGCCGCTGCTGGTGCCGCTGTTTATCTCATCTTTTCGCCGTGCGGACGATCTTGCGCTGGCCATGGAAGCGCGCTGCTACCGCGGCGACGTTGGCCGCACCCGCATGAAGCAAATGAAACTAGCCATGCGAGATTATAAAGCACTGGCGGTTATGACAATCTTTGTCGCGCTTATTTTCGCGCTGGAATATCTTGCGCGCATCTGGGGCATCTGGTAATGGGTGCGCTACTTACAGTTGCATACGATGGCACTGCCTACTGCGGCTGGCAAATGCAAGAAAATGCCATATCCATACAAGAAGTCCTCACAAATGCCATAAACAAAACCTTTTCATGCGATTTTTCGTTGCTGGGTGCCTCGCGCACCGACGCCGGCGTCCACGCCCTGGGCCAGCGGGCGCATCTGATTTTGAGCGAGCCCAGCAAAATCTTAATCCCCAAGCTTCCCCTGGTGCTAAACGGCCATCTCCCGCCTGACATCAGGGTTATGGCCGCGTTTGACGTGCCCAACAGCTTTCATCCCATAAACGACGCAAAATCTAAAACATATCGCTATACAATCAACAACAATAGGTATCGAAACCCGCTTTTACGCGACTTTTCAGCCTTTATGCCCATGCCTCTCGACGTGGCCAAAATGGCCACCGCCGCCAAGCTTTTTCTGGGCGAGCATGACTTTGCGGCCTTTTGTGCAAAGGGTTCTATTGTAAAGTCCACCGTGCGCACGGTTTACGCGCTGGAAGTGGCCAAGCAGGGCGACTGCGTGGACATCACCATAAACGGCAACGGCTTTTTGTACAACATGGTGCGCATCATCGCGGGTACGCTGGTTAACGTGGGCCTGGGCCGCATTGCGCCCGAGGATATCCACGACATAATTTTGTCCCGGGACAGAATTCGCGCCGGCAAAACCATGCCGCCCCAGGGCCTTACGCTGATGGAAATTTTCTATTAACCCCATTATACCACAAATGAAACTAACATTTCGTGTCATCTTTTCATTTCTAGCAAAACGGCGTTTTTTCAACCTTTTCACCATATATCGGTTATCCATATATGGTGATACCATATGAAGGCTTACCATATGCGGCAAAGCGCGCACAATAAAGAATCTAATAAATCAATAACTTATAAATCAAGTACTAATCAATCAATCCTTAATTGCGCTGATGCGCGGATTGATGGATGATAAAAAGATGACATGAAATGTTAGTTAAAGATGTGTTATAATAATGACAGAGGTGCGTATTTGTGGGAAAGATTATTGAAGTGACAGGCTTGAAAAAATCTTATGGAGAAGTACGCGCTGTGCGCGGCATTGATTTTTACGTCGATGCGGGCAGCCTTTTCGCCTTTTTGGGGGTTAACGGCGCGGGAAAATCCACCACAATAGATATCCTGTCCACAATGCTTGCCCAGGACGAGGGCCATGTCACCATCGGCGGCCACGCGCTGGGCCGTGATGACCAAAAGATACGCGAAATTATAGGCATTGTCTATCAGGACAGCCTTTTGGACGCCTTGCTGACTGTGCAGGAAAATTTATCCATACGCGGCTCTTTTTACGGCCTTGCTAAAGAAGACTTGAGAAAGGCCGTTAGCCGTGCCGCTAAAATTGTAAATATTACGGACATTTTGGGGCGGCCATATGGCAAGCTTTCCGGCGGCCAGCGGCGCAGGGCCGACATCGCCCGCGCGCTGATAAACACGCCGAAAATTTTGTTTTTGGACGAGCCCACAACAGGCCTAGACCCCGAAAGCCGCGAAAGCCTATGGCAGACGCTGCGTGAAATTCAAAAGGACACGGGAATGACAGTGTTTTTCACGACGCATTATATGGAAGAGGCCTCAAGTGCTAATTTTATCACAATGATACATCGCGGGCAAATTGTGGCTCGCGGTACACCGGCAGAACTTAAAGATACATACAGTAGCGACTTTTTGCGCATCGTGCCAAAAAATCCCGAAGAGATGGCGGCGCATCTAAATGCCGCAAATATCGTATTTACCACAGAAGCGGGCGTTTTTGCCATTGCCATAGGCACCACAACGGAGGCCATCCCCATCATAGAGGCGCAAAAGGCCAATATAGCCAGCTTTGAGGTGCTTATGGGCACCCTGGATGATGTCTTCATCAACATCACAAACGCCCAGGATAAGGGGGTCGGCAAATAATGCTAACATTTACCATACGCAACCTAAAAATCTTTTTTCGTGACCGCGCCGCCGTCCTTTTCAGTCTGCTGGCCATTTTCATCGCCATCGCCATCTACGCCTTCTTTACGCGCAACCTAATGGCGGCAAATAATACCGGTTTTGACGGCATAAGCGACCTTGCAGACCTTTGGGCCATGTCCGGCATAATATCCATCATGCCCGTAACAACAACAATAGGCGCCTTTGCCATCATGATACACGACAGGCACAACAAAATTTTCAAAGACTTCTACACCTCGCCAATTTCCCGGGCATCGCTGACAGGCGGGTATATCGCAAGCGCGATTGTGATAGGCTTTGCCCTTACAACCTTTGGCCTTGTGATAACGGCCATCATCATCGCCGCCCTGGGCATTGGCCTGCCGCTAATAAGCTTCCTCATGGCCATTGGCGTGATACTGCTTACAATCTTTGCCGCCGCCGCCATCATGTTTTTCGTGGCATCCCTCATCAACAGTCAACGCGCCTTTTCGTCGGTAGCCACCCTCATCGGTACATTTGTGGGCTTTTTGGCGGGTGTGTACATGCCCGTGGGGATGTTTCCTGAAACTGTGCGTACCATTATCGCCATCTTCCCAATTTCCCACGCCGCATCCCTTTTGCGCCAAATTTTCATGAATGACGCCATAAGCCACATCTTTGAAGGCGCGCCAACCCACATAATTGAGGGCTATAGGCTGGACATGGGCGTGATATATGAAATAGGCGGCACCCAAACGAATGCCGCCGTAAGCGTGGCCGTGCTTGCGGCCACCGCAGTTGTTTTCTTTGTGTTGTCGATGATGAATATTTCTAGAAAAAGGACTTGAGCATGGGTTCGCGTCGACATTAGGTCCGGTTGGTGTTGCTGGATTGCTTCGGCCTTGGGCTGTATAGGCTTTTTTACAGCCGTTGGCCTCGCAATGACAGTTGGACGTTGTACTGCTACCAGAAGCCCACGATAGTTCAATTGTCATTGCGAGGCCAACGGCAGATGAATAATATTGCAGTCCCAAGGCCGAAGCAATCCAGCCAACCAATTCTTGGTTGTTGTATTGCTACCGGAAGTCCACGATAGTTAAATCGTCATTGCGAGGCCAACGGCAGATGAATAATATTGCAGTCCCAAGGCCGAAGCAATCCAGTTAAGTTAATATGAAGTTGTCGTTGATAAACATTTCGAGAAAAAGGACTTGAGCATGGGTCTGCATCGACATTAGGCCTGGTTGGTGCTGCTGGATTGCTTCGGCCTTAAACTGCATTGGTTTTTAACTTGACGTTGGCCTCGCAATGACAGTTGGACGTTGCGTTGTTACCGGAAAGCCCACTATAGTTGAATTGTCATTGCGAGGCCAACGGTAGTTGAATTATGATACAGTACAAGGCTGAAGCAATCCAGTCAACCAATTCTTGGCTTGTGTTAGTAATCTCGATACAGGTCTAATGACAGGTGGACGCTGTATCGTTACCGGAAGTCCACGATAGTTCAATTGTCATTGCGAGGCCAACGGCAGATGAATAATATTGCAGTCCCAAGGCCGAAGCAATCCAGTTAAGTTAATATGAAGTTGTCGTTGATAAATATTTCTAGAAAAAGGACTTGAGCATGGGTCCGCACCGACATTAGGGTCGGTTGGTGTTGCTGGATTGCTTCGGCCTTGAACGGTATGGTTTTTTAACTTGATATTGGCCTCGCAATGACAATTGAACGGTTACGTTGTTTTGGAAGTCCACAACAGTTCAACCGTCATTGCGAGGACTACGACAGTTGAATTATGATAACGTACAAGTCCGAAGCAATCCAGATAGCCGATGTGTATAAATTTTGATGTTGACGTAAGCTGGATTGCTTCGGCCCTGTACTGCACTGGCTTTTTAACTGCCGTTGGCCTCGCAATGACAGTTGGACGTTGCGTTGCTACCGGAAGTCCACGATAGTTGAATTGTTATTGACAGGTCAATGGACTAAATTAATGCGAAAACCGCGTTTCGTCAGAGCCTTCCTTTGACAAAAGGATGTTGATAATTTGCGCATGAAGGCTGCCAACATTGCCTTTCCAGTTATTGCAAATAAGCAATGCCTGCTCTTTGTTGACAACAGACAGGTTAATTTCCATCAGCAGGGTGTCATAATCATAAACACCGCATTTTACTATGTATTCGCCTGTGTCGTGGTCATAAAAATGGTTGGCGGTGGTTTCAAAGCCTTTCATAACCTCTTTGCGGTTTTGCGCTACATATTTCGTGATACGGTTTTTGAGATGTGAGGGGACATGGTCTGCAAGGGCATCCAGGGCCTTTAGGCCTTCGCCGGTGATGGTATAACGGGTAGTGTTATTATCCGTGGAGTGGTCCAAATAGTCAATATCTACCATTTCTTTTAGATATTGCTGCACAGCATAGAAGTTCATATAATTTTCTTCCAGGGCAAATTGCGTAATTTGGCTGTTGGGAAGGGGTATGTCCATCTTGTTTATGAGATACAGCAGCATAATTTTGTGCTCTATCTGCTTTTTTTCTGATGGCTCGGATGGATAGATATTTTGCTGGGACATTTTGGCACCACTTTCATATTTTTGTAGGATATTGCGATAGAATTATTGTAACAGAAGTGCGACATAAAAAGCAAGGACATTTTCAGGAGGTGATATTATGCCGCAAAACCCCTATGCAAACCCTATTTCCCATGCAGAGACGGAAGACGTGCTGGACACACCGAAGCTCTTTGCCATAAAAATCCATAATGATGATTATACACCTATGGACTTTGTGGTAAAGCTTTTAATGCAGGTGTTTCGCAAGGATGAGGGCGAAGCCAGGACGCTGATGCTGGATGTCCACGAAAAGGGCGAAAGCATCGTGGGCGTGTACAACTATGACATCGCCGCCACCAAGAAAATGCAGGCAGAGCGCATGTCAAACGCGGCGGGGCATCCGTTGCGCATCACAATGTCGGAGATGATGCAATGAAGCTAAACCCTTTGGCGGCCCAGGTTTACACCGTGGCCGTAAATGAAGCCAATTTAAATTCTCATGAATATATCACGCCGGAGCATTTCCTGCACGCCGTGCTGATGTTTGAGGCCGGGCGCGACATCATTAAAAACAGCGGTGGGGTGGTATCCGGCATCACCCAGGGATTGCAAGAATACTTTGCGAAGCATTTGCAGTGCACCGAAGGCGAGCCGCCGATAGAATCTGTCTCTTTCATCGGCATGTTTGAGGCCGCCGTGATGCAGGCCGTAAACGCGCAAAAGCCCGAAGTTTCGCTGGGTGACATCCTTGTGTCTATGCTTAATTTGCCCCACAGCTTTGCCGTGTACATCATGCGGGAAAACGGCATAGACCGCCTGAAAATGCTGAAATATATCTCCCATGGCATGGATAATAAGAACTCCGATAGCAAAGAAGAGACCGCCCTGGCAAAATATACCGTAAATTTGGTGCAGTCCGCCCGGGAAGGTCTTTTAGACCCCCTTGTTGGCCGTGCCGACACCCTAAAAGACATCGAACTTCTGCTATGCCGCCGCATAAAAAACAACCCTGTGTTGGTGGGCGATGCCGGCGTTGGCAAAACTGCTATTGTCGAAGGTCTGGCGCAAAAAATTGCCACAGGGGATGTACCTAGGCTGTTACGTGATGCAAATATTTACCATATGGACATGGGCGTTGTGATAGCCGGAACAAAATATCGTGGGGACTTTGAGGACAGGCTTTTGGCCATCCTTGACGAGGCCGCGCAAGAAGAAAATGCCATAATCTACATTGACGAGATACACACCGCCGTGGGCGCGGGTGCCGTTAGCGGCGGCGCGCTGGATGCCACGGCCATCATAAAGCCTTTCCTCACCAAGGGCCGCCTGCGCTTTATCGGCGCGACAACCTTCGAGGAATATAAAAAGCATTTCGAGCGGGATTCTGCCCTTACGCGCCGCTTCCAGAAAATTGATATCACCGAGCCTACCCAGGATGAGGCCATAGAAATTTTAGCGGGCATTGTGGGCAAATATGAGGAATATCATGGTGTTAGGTACAGCCGGGAGGCCTTGGAGCAAGCCGTAAAGCTGTCCCATAAATATCTGCATGACCTGCGACTGCCCGATAAGGCCATTGACATCATAGACCAGGCAGGGGCCCATTGCGCCGTTAGCGAGGGCCGCGGGGAAGTGACCATCCATGACATAGAGCATATTGTGGCAAAGATGGCGAAGATACCGCAATCAAGCGTCTCGGCGGACGAAAGGGTCGCTTTAACGACTTTGAAAGATAGACTTGGGCAGCAAGTTTTCGGCCAAGATGATGCGGTGACGGCCGTGGTAAACGCCATAAAGGCCGCGAGATTTGGCCTTAACGACCCCGAAAAGCCCGTGGCCAGCCTGCTTTTCGTAGGCCCGACAGGCGTTGGCAAAACAGAAGTGGCGCGCACGCTGGCAGACACGCTTAATATCCGCCTTATCCGCTTTGATATGAGCGAATATCAAGAATCCCATGCAGTGGCGCGGCTGATAGGCTCGCCGCCGGGCTATGTGGGCTATGACGAGGGTGGCCTGCTGGTGGATGCCGTGCGTAAAACGCCCCATTGCGTGCTATTGCTGGATGAAATTGAAAAGGCCCACGGAAATATCATGAATGTGCTGCTGCAAGTGATGGACTATGGCAAGCTGACGGATAACAGCGGCAAAAAGGCGGATTTTCGCAATGCCATCATCATAATGACATCAAATGCGGGTGCCCGAGAATCTGACAGGCAAGTCATCGGCTTTGGCGATGTGCGCAACACCGCCGCCATGGGCAAGGAAATTTCCCGCATCTTCGCGCCGGAATTTCGTAACCGCCTTAACCATATCGTCCATTTTAACGCCATAAACCACGACATGGCCGCGAAAATAGCCCGCAAGGCAATTGGCATTTTGCAAAGCCGCCTTGCGGAGAAAAATATCAAGATAACCGCAAGCCAGGCCGCATTGGGCTTTATCGCGCAGAAGGGCTTTTCGGCGGCCTATGGCGCAAGGGAAATTATCCGCCTCGTGGAAGGGCCGATAAAAGAGAAGATTGTGGACGCGCTGCTGGTTGGCGACCTTCATGAAGGTGAAATAGAACTTGTGTTGACTGGCGATGAAATTAAAATCAAAATCTTTTAACCACGGAATGCACGGAAATACACGGAAAATCCCGTGCATCCATGCACTTTCCGTGTATTTCTGTGTATTCCGTGGTTTGAAATGCTTCGGGAACAATTGTGCAAACTTGCACGTCATAATAAAAAATACAATGAGGTGATTGCGATGAGAAGACTATTTTTGGCGATAATTTTGTTTGGTATAATGTTTTTGGCGGCTTGTGGTGCTGCTTCTGAGCCTGCGCCGATGGCTTGGGATGCACCTGTGGGCACACCCGCGCCTGTGACAGCATCCGCGCCGGCAATGGAAAGCACGGAAGCACTCTGGAGCTCTGATGTGGTACTGCACAGGACTGTTGGTGGCTATGGCTTTTATGCCCCCGATGTAACGACACAAGCCTACTTCGGCAGCGGCATTGAGCCCATGGCATATGTGGCACAAGCACCCACAAGGATGCTTATACAACGCGCGCGCATAGAAATGTCCAGCGAATATTTTGACGAATCCGTAGAAAACCTGCGCAGCACCGCCACAAATTTTGGCGGCTATATCGAAAGCTCTAACCTGTCCCATCGCTCTTTCAGCGTCACAATGCGCATACCCGCCACCAATTTTGAAAATGCCTTGCGCAGCATAGAAAATTACGGCGATGTAAGCTGGCTGGACCAAACCACGGACGATGTGACGGGCCAATTTGTTGACACGCAGCGCCGCATGGAAGCCATGTTGGTGCAAGAAGATAGGCTGCTTGAGCTTGTTGCGGAAGCTGAAAACCTTCAGCAGTTGTTTCAGATAGAGGATCGCTTAACTCAAGTGCGCACTAACATCGAGTTTTACAGGGGCACACTGGAAGGTCTGGGCGACAGGGTTGCTTTTTCAACCATCACCGTCACTTTATGGGAAGTGGACACCTGGGAAATGCAGGAAGAGCCCGAGGACACCTTCGGTCAGCGCGTGGCCAATGCCTTTGCCACATCCGCTGATGTCACCCTAACCATAGCCCAAGGCCTAATGATTTTCTTGGCCGCGGCGATAATTCCACTGTCATTTATGGGCGTCATAGCCTTTATAATCATCATGATTGTGAGATTTGCCAACAAGCGCACCAAGGCGCGTAAAGCTGAGAAGATGGCGCAATATTATGCGGCGGCATCCCATATCCAGCCGCAACCTGCGGAAGAGCCACCAAAAGCGGCAGAAGAGGATGAAAAAGAATGATTTTTGCGGGCAAAAGGGCAATTGTGACAGGCGGCGCAAATGGAATAGGGCGTTGCATCGCCGAGAGCCTGCTTGAATGCGGCGCAAATGTGCATATAATAGACATTGACGAAGAGGCGGGTCGCGCTTTAGCGGCCAGCCGCAATGAGGCTGTATTTTTTCACGGGGATGTGGCAGAAAAGACGATTTTAGAGCATTTTGCCAGCATTTTGACGCAGCCCATAGACTTTTTGATAAATAACGCGTGCATAGGGCAGGGCGGGTTGCTTACGCCTTGCCCCTATGAGGATTTTGAATATGTGCAAAAAGTTGGCGTAACCGCGCCTTATTATCTCACAAGCCTGCTGCTGCAACGGGATTTGCTGGCAAAGGATGCCGCCATCGTCAATATAGCATCCACAAGGGCTGCGCAGTCCCAAGCCAACACCGAGGCCTATTCTGCCGCAAAAGGCGGCATAGTGGCCCTTACCCACGCCATGGCCGTAAGCCTTTCGGGCCGGGCAAGGGTTAACGCCATATCGCCCGGGTGGATTGATACCGTGGGCTACGACGCAAGCCCCGCCGACCATGCCCAGCACCCCGTGGGGCGTATAGGTGTGCCAAAGGATATCGCACAGATGGTGCTATATCTATGCGACAGGGAAAAGTCAGGCTTTATAACGGGTCAAAATTTTGTGATTGACGGCGGAATGAGCAAGCTGATGGTGTATCATGGTGACTGTGGATGGAGGCTTTCCGAGAAGTGACGGCCCTTGGGGTGCGGGCGGCTGCAAGCCGCCCCTACGTAAAGGTGGGTGCTGTAGGGGCGGCTTGCAGCCGCCCGCGTATTGAACATACGATTATTAGGTTGATAAAGATATTGGCATAATAAAAACGGGCGGCTGCAAGCCGCCCCTACATTAAATCCGTAGGGGCGGCTTGCAGCCGCCCGCAGATGTAACGGCGATGGCCTACAATGAAAGAGGATACATCATTAATTATCATGCGACACCTCGGTATTTAATCCGCGTTAACCCTGCCTGTTCTGGTAAACAAGGTGGTGTTGTCTACGTCTGATAGGACATTGCTTATGTTAATTCTGCCGCTGACGGATGATACATACAGTACACCCGGCACAGCCAAATTTTCCATATTTATGCGGCCGCTGGTGGTTCTGATATCAAGGTTTTGCGTCAGCACAGCATTGCTGCGCGATATACCTTCCACCGTTATCCTGCCGCTTATGCTGTTTAAACGCAGGGCATCAACAGAATTTTCGGGCAATAAGATGGTAAAATTGCCGCTGATGCTGTTAAGGCTTAGCCAGCCGCCATCAAGGCTATGGGTTGCGCCGGAAGAGCAATGGGCACTTATAAAATCCTCACCATGAAACGCTACGTTAATGCGACCGCTGGTTGTACTTACTTCAATTATGTCAACATCCACAGTTGAAAAACGCAGGTTGTTTACGTCTGATGACCTAATGGGCGTTAGGCTGGGCGCGTATACTTGATGCACGGTTGTGCTTTCGGTTGCCGTGCGCACCACGCCGCTAACCGTCGTCACCGCCATATGGGCCCCCAAAAGCAGTCCCGCTACCAAAAATCCTGCTACAAATGCCAAAATTATAGGCCCCTTAGACCTTTTCTTTTCCGTGTGTACAGGCGTTGCCCCCATTGTTGTCGGTGCTGGGCCATTGTCATATCTTTCCTCTGTATGCATAAAACCCCTCCTTAGATTTATTCTTAAACATATACGCGAGTTTATTCCTAAAGTTTACAAATGTCGAAAAATTTATATGTTGACTTGTTTTAGGCATTATGATAAAATGTCCTCATGTTACGCAGGGAGGTTTTGCTTGAATGTGCAAAAATTGCGGCGGCGCGCTTACACCAACGAATATGTGTACAAATTGCGGCACAATGCGCCGAAAGTTTGATTATTCTACGCTTTTAATAGGCATCCTAGGCATAGCTCTGCACCCCGCCCTTACTTTTGTTGCTAACCTTATGATAACTAACCTAGAATTTGGCGTCACGGCAGTAAGCATTATAACAGTAATTTCCTATCTTGTTCCTTTGTCCGTCTCATGTGACGCGCTGTTTTTGGCAATAAGAAGAAGGAAGGCCTTTATAACATGGCCTTCCATTATCATCGGTGCCATAGGCGTTGCCGCCGGGCTTGTGTTTTTCTTACAGTGGTTATTAATTTAATAATATATACGTATCAAGGAGGATTATGCTTATGCAACAGCAACATGTTAACACCGACAAGACCGATATGTGGGTAATGGCCCACACAAGCTATTTTAAGCCAGAACATTTGGTTTACATCAGGGAAGCACTTAAAAGTGTGGCCCCTGAAAGAGCAGATGCGCTTTTAACGGTAAATCTACATAACCCCACAACACTTCTTTTGATATCCATCTTCTTAGGAGAATTTGGCGTAGACAGATTTATGCTGGGCGACATCGGCATGGGCGTTGGTAAGCTTCTCACATTTGGTGGCTGCTTGGTTTGGTGGGCTATCGACATCTTTATGGTTGGCAACCGCGCAAAAGACAAAAATTACGAGGCAGTTTTGACGGCTCTTGGGCTTCACACACCAACAGTGTAATTTAAGCAAACATGGAAAACCCAAGCAAAAGACATGCAATTAAAATTTTATGTGCTTACGGTATAGGCGTATTGTTTTTGTTTCTTACAATCAATACGTCTTTTTCCGTGCCTTGCCTTTTTAAGCTTATAACAGGCATACCATGCCCCGGCTGCGGCCTTACGCGGGCTTTCGTCCTGGCAAGTCAATTCAACTTTATCGGCGCCATCACAGCAAACATCCTTTTTCTTCCTGTGTTTATAGGCATGGCGGCCTTTTTGCTGTGCGCGGTGCTTGACGCGTTTTTTGGCAAGCAAGCAGTAAAACGACTTAATTTGGCGTTAAACAAGAAATGGATTATCGCCCTGCTGGCAATGCTAACAGCCGTGTCATGGTATTTCAACATCACCCGTGAACTTGCGGGTATCATAATCTAAGGAGTAACTTTTATGGACAAACAAGATTGTGTTTTGTGTAATTTGCGAAACAGGCATAAAGGCGGCGAAGAGGGTATACGCGTCGTATATGAAACTGAACATGTGCTTGCCATACACGCAACAAAGCCCTTTGCAGAAGTACATATTTTAATTTTGTCAAAAAAACACATCCCATCCATGCTTGATTTGACTGAAAATGATACAGAGCTTGTTGCGGACGTGTGTAAGGCCATCAGAATAGCCTCTGAGGAAGTGTTTGCTCTGAAAGGGGCTTGCAAGCTAGAGATGAACACTGGCAAGTTTCCAAAGTTTACGGCTGTTGGGCATTTTCATTGCCATGTTATCTATGACTCGTCCCTTGATTGATTTGCTTGACATGCGGGCGTCTATAAGTCGCCCCTACAAAAAAGGCCTTGCTATTGCCGTTGCAGGATTCTGACAATTCGTTGTAGGGGCGGCTTGTAGCCGCCCATTGATTTGTTGTAACCATTGCCATCCATCCCTACGATATATGGGCTACGTATTAGATTGCAGACGAGGCCCTGTAATTACGTAGGGGCGGCTTGCAGCCGCCCGCTATTTGTTTTCAAAAGTCATCCAAATACCCACATATTTACAACGGCCAGCATCTCCCGCAGATAGTTAACCGTCAAGCTATGCCACGGCGTTGGCGCGCCCAAGGGGTTTGCGTCAATGCCTTTTTGCTGCGCCAAGGCAGATGCCCGGAAGATGTGAAAGTCATTAGTAACAAGGACGGCGCGAAAGCCGTCAGGAAAGTGCTCTTCCAATATTTGCCTTGCGAAAGCAAGGTTTTCATATGTAGTGGTGGAAAGGTCTTCCAAAAGGATGTTTTCGGGGGGCACCCCTCGCGCGACAAGGTATCGGGCCATGGCCTCGGCCTCGGTAACGGGCT
>Ga0123355_10003943_pt1 | contig 21480 bp, 10 predicted proteins | sample TergutEmb28metaG_3_FD_89872 | JGI IMG/M metagenome (GOLD analysis project Ga0123355, IMG submission 89872) | Embiratermes neotenicus P1 segment gut microbial communities from Petit-Saut dam, French Guiana - Emb289 P1 | ecosystem: Host-associated > Arthropoda: Insects > Digestive system > Gut ...
CGTCACCGCATTGTGCTGGATGTTCACGTACAGGTTCGCGCAGTACGGCTCCTCCTGGCCGGTGCCGAGCGTTACCGGAATCGTCGCGTTCGCGCCCATCGAGTTGCGATCGCACGAGCCCGGCTCGACCAGGATGCCGCCGATGGTGTTCGACGGCGGGGTTTCACCCTGGCCCAGGTTGATGCCGCCCGAGAGCGTACCGGCGTTGTTGTAGATCTGGTTGTTCGCGATCTGCAGGTAGTGCCCATAGGCATGCACGAAGATGCCGCCGCCGCCCTGCGAGGAATTCGTGATTCCCAGCCCGTCGATGCTCGAGGGGTTGCACAGGAAGTTGCTCGGCTCGGGCGAGGTGGTGCTCGTGCAGTCCGCCTTATTGAGCAACACCGTGCCGGTCGGGAAAGCCCCGGCCGTAGCGCCACCCGCTCCGGCGATGTTGCTCGCTCCGGCCGGGAGCTTCACGCCCTTGCCGAGCACCGTGATGCCCGCCCCTTCCAGGGCCCCCATCAGCGAAGGCTCCTGCAACAGCTCGGCCAGGTTGCCGTTCTGCGAGGCGTCCCAACCGATGATGGCCTCCGCCGCGAGCCGGTCGACCTGCGGGTCGATGGAGCCGTCGGGGCTCTGCGGGATCGGGCGCAGAGCGGTCCAGCCGTTCACCGTAGGCCCGAAGACCGAACCGGCCTTGCAGTCGTACAGACCAGACGGATCGTAGACCGGGTGCGCACTGTCGCGGACGTATCCCGTCATGGTCAGGCCGAACAGGCAGGTCACCTCACGGCGCCACGCGTCCATCTTGCCGGCCGGATGGGTATTGGCATTGATGATGCTGGAAACCGCGCCGACACCCTGCAGCCGCAGCGGCTTCCACATGATGACCATCTCGTTGTGCGCAGCTGGCGCGTCGGTGGCACCCGCGGTGGTGCAGGCGACAGTCGTGGTGACCCCGGCGGTGGTCGTCTGACACGTCGGGTCGATGATCAGCATGTCGCCTGGCAGTGCCGCATCGATGGCAGCCTGGATCGAGGCGGAGGCAGCAACGTGAATTGGCTGCTTGCCGCCGACCGTCACCGTCACGGCGTCGACCGACTGCATGGCGTTGGAGGGCTGCCCGGCGGCCGCAGTGTTCCCGGTCGTGATGACCAGCTGGCCGCACCGCGCCGGGGTGCCGCCGTATTTGGCCTGTTGCTGCACCGGGCACGGGAAGTGCGGGTTGCTGCCGACGCTGTTGGGCACCGTGGCGACGATCGTAGTGTCCGACCAGGAAGTAATGTTCAACGGGACGGTCGCCGTCCCCGGCTGGCCGCTCGGCAGACTCAGCAACGCCGCCGACGCCCCGTTGCTGCACTGGTGGGTGGTGGCATTGATCGGGCACGCGCCGAAGCCATAGTGGCGGGTCACCGTCTTCTGATTGTAGGGTGCGGCCGTCGCGGATGGCCCGTTGTACGCGTTATTGGGCACTGCAGCGTCACCCTGGGCGTAGATCGTGATGGTGTGACCCGTTGCGCTGACCCACGGTCCCTTTCCGTCCCCATCGACCTCCCGGATCGCCGGCGTCAGAGTCGGGTAGGCACAGTCGGGGTTGTTGTAGCCTGCGCCCGCGAAGGCCGACGTCGGCACGACCGGCGTGTCCATGTACTGCGTCTGCCCGGGCATGAACGGGATCTCGTAGCAGAACTGGCTGTATTCCGGGTTGTAGAGCGGGTCCGGCGTCGGGCCGCTGCCTGCGTCGTTCATGCAGGTGACCATCATGGTCGGCGCATAGCCGGTCGGATTCGGCGGATTGACTTCCCAGGTCGAGTACGTCAGGCCGTTGTAAGTACCCCACTGATCCGCGTAGACGCGCGAGATCTCCTGATCGGTCCAGTCCTTGATCGACACCGGCAGGTTGGCGGGGGAGAACTTCTCACCGAACTGCGGCGAGAACGGGTCGAACTCGGAAGTGAAGTCGTCCGTTATGACGCCAGTGAAGTGGGCCGCGACGTGCGCGGACGTGAACACCCAGAACTTGGCCAGCGCCGCGGTCTGGTCATCGAGCGTCACGAGCTTGCGGTCGCAGAGGTTGCGTTTGGCGCCGGCGAAGGGCGCCACTTCCTGCGACTGCGGGAACAGACTGATGTAATCCGGCACGATGCGCGTCTGGCCGACGCACGGCCAGAAGGTCTCGACGCTGCCGGTATCGCCCTCATGGCTGGGCAGGGCCGACGCTCTTCCGAAGGACTGGGTCGGATTCTGCGCATTGGTGGCGTTGTATGCGGAAACCGCAGCCGGCTGGTTCGCGTTGTAGATAGCGCCGAGGGTCGCCTGGTCGGGCAGGATGTAGATCGCCCCACCGAGGCCCGGGAACTGCACCGTCACCGGGGCGATGTAGTTGTCGCCGATCAGGATGTTCTTGTCCTCTTCCTTCACCAGCTCATAGCCGGGCGGGACCACCATCTCCACCACGTACTGGCCTCGCGGCAGCATCGGTTGCTGGGTGACGGGGTTCGCGATACAGATCGTGCAGTTGGTCCCGGTCATGTTTCCGGCCACACCCGTGCCGGCCGGGGGGGTGGCGCTGCCCGGGAGGTTCGCCGGCGCGCCGCTACTCGGATCGCGGTTCACGATGCTTGGAAACTGGTACATACCGTCGTACGGCGCCGGCTGCACCTGGTTCCAGTTGTGCATGCCGTCGTAGCACTTGAACTGCGAGTTGTCCGGGATGGTGTGGGTCGGCGTACCGCTGTTGTTGTACGCGTCCAGCCACATCGGCTGGTTGAACAGCGTGAAATAGAACAGGTCGGCGGTGCTTTGACCCGGGCAGTTCATGTACGGCTTGTTGGTGCCGGGATAAAAGCCCTGCGCCCAGTCGTCCCAGCTGCTGGTCGTGGTCGTGTCCACGAGCTTGAGCGACTGGGTGCCGTCGTCCGCCGTCCCCACCTGATAGAGGTTGATCGTCACGCCCGGCACGTCCGGCGTCCAGCTCGTATGAAGCAGCAGTTGCGGATCATCGAACGGACGGGTGGAGGCGTAGATCACCTCGCCATGGATGCCACCGTTCTCTGCGGGTAGCGTGCCGTTCGCCTCCGCGAACGGCCGCTTGCCGAACTCAATGAACGAGTTCTGACCCGAGAAGCCCTGCCAGCCTTCGCTCACGACCCAGGGCGGGTCGATGCGGCCGGTGGACAGGGCTGTACTGCAGGAGGTCAGGCCGGTAGTCGGGTTGGTCGTGCACTGACTCGGCGCATCGCTGGCGTTGGTCGTCCCCCCAAGGGTGACTGTCGGGTTGATCGACTTGCCGGCGCAGTCGGAAGTAGCGCAATAGACCGCCCCCGGGAAGCGCAGGCCGTTTGTGGCCCCGGCCACACCGGTGTTGGGCAGCGACACGGTCTCGAGCGTGTTGGCCATATTGGCGGCGACGCTCGAGGAGGCCGGTCCACACGGCGGAGTGCTCGCGCTGCAGGTGCCGTCGGCTGGCCCGCCCGCGTCGTACGCCACGTGCGTGCCGGTGTTCGCGTAACGGGTCGAATCCGTCTCGATCACGTACCAGCTGAAGAGCGGAAACACCTCGTTGAACCCGGCGTTGCCCCCCAGATCCGTGTTGTTGAAGTTGGAGTAGCTGCCGTCGCGGAAGCGGATGTTGGTCGGCACCAGCGTCAGCCCCGTCTCGCCGGGGTCACGCACCCCATTGCCGTTTGCGTCGAAGAACGTCTGGGTGTAGATGTTCGCCTGCCACTGGTTCATGGCGATCTCGCCCATGTGGCACACGCGTTGGGTGGATCCGCTGCCCGGGCAGAGGTTGTTGCCCACGCCCGCTGCTGGAGCGGCCCCAAGCCGCACGGGAGTGGACAACCCGTCGACCAGCATGTCATTCCACTGGTCGAAGACCGTGATGCGCCAGTCGCCATCCGGAAGACCGGTGAAACTGAAGCGGCCCTGGTCGTCGCACTTGGTGAACGCGAAGTCTTCGCCGTCCGCGTCGCCGACGCTGACGTAGCACTGCGTGAAGGCGAAACTGCTGTTGTCGCCGCTGGAGAAGAGTCGTTCATCGGGCGTGCGGCTCATGCGCTCGGTCGTGACCACACCGTCCAGCGAGTTGCCCGGAGTGCAGTTGCCGCTGATGTTCGGGTCGCTGCCACCGCACACACCCGGCAGCCGGCTGTTGATGATGGCCGGGTTGGCAAAGCCGATCGCTACGTGGTACGAGGCCGGCCCGTACTCCTGGAAGAAGCTCGGCTCGCCGATGCGCAGGAACGAATCGTGCGCCTTCTGGCCATCCAGCGTGTTGGTCTGCAGCCATTCCTCGCCACGGGCAATGCGGTCGGCCGCGGGCGTGGCCACCACGCCGTAGCGTCCCGGCATCACGTTGGCGACGACTGCCTGCCCCGCGAGCGGGGAGAGAGACTTGTTATCGGCTTCGTAGTTCGGGCAGGTCACGATGGTACCGGTAATGCCGGTCTGAGTCGGGTCGTAGCTGTTCGCCAGCGGATTGCCGTTTGCATCCAGCCGCGGACCGATGCGCGCGATCTTCGAGACCGGGCACGCGTCGAGTCCCGTGGCGGGATCGATGGTACCCGCCAGGCTGTTCACGAGTGGCTGGTTGAACATGTCGTAGGTCATCTGCCCGGTCGCATCCCCGGTGCCACCGGCGTCGTCGAACAACGTGATGTTGAAGCCTCCCAGGCCTGGTTCGTTCGGTGACACCACGTCGATGCCGCCGCCGCCATCGTGCTCGCCGTTCAGCGGGAAGTCGTCCTCGAACACGAACACCGACAATTTCGCCGGTGGGAAGGGATCGGGCTGCGTGAGCACGGTCAGCGACGCGGCAGCCATGCCGGGCGGAGTGCAGCTCGCTGGAGCCGTCGCCGTACAGGTCAACGCGGAGTTGGCCACCGCCGTGCAGGTGGTCGCCGCGCCCGCCGCTGCCGGCGTGCAAACGACGGCCGCCGCAATCGGCACGCCGCCCATGCCGTGGCCGCAGGCGCCCGGATTCTTGGCTGCGGCGATACCGTTGGTGCAGTCGGCGCTCAGGTTGGCGTTCTGGAACGGATTGCCCGCATCCCCGGGGAAGATAGTCAGGTAGTAGCGCTTGGCCGGATCCAGATGCGCCTCCCTCGGCCAGTGGGTCGCCCACCCGCTTCCGGAACTGTCGGGGCGGCAGACGCCGTTGCCGACGTCGCACACCGCACTGATATGAGCGCCGCTGGTCGGATCGAAGATCGTCTGGCCGCTCTCGCACGACAGCGTCCCCGTGCAACCGGCGGCCACGACCGGCATGTAGCTGGTGTGGAAGTTGGCGCCGAACGTCGGCACGATACCCGTCGTGCCGACCCCCGCAGTCGTTGCCCCCAGGCAGCCCGCCGCCGGCGGATTCGTGGTGCAGTTCGGGTTCACGTAGAACGTGCGGTCTTCCTCGATGATCCAGCGGTAGTCGGTGATGCAGCTCGGCGATGTCGTACCCGCCGCGCAGCTCGGCGGAGCCTGGCCCTTGAGCCTTGCGGCCAGCACGTCCTTGCCATCGAGCACCGTCACCGTCGGACCATTGGCGGCCGGGAACACGAGTGTCACGAGGCCCGTGCCCGCGCTCTGCGTGCCCTGCGAGTTCTTAGCGTTGTAAGTAAAGGTATAGGTGCCCGGGGCAGCGACGATCGCGCTGAATCCGCCATTCGCGTCCACCGATACGCAAGGCGCAGCGGGCGTGGCAGGAGGAGCGGCACAGGAACCAATTGCCAACCCTCCGGTCGTGGTCGTGCCCGTGACCGTCGGCAAAGCCACCGTCAGCGGATAGCCTGCATTGTCCCTGTCAGCCGCCAGGATGCCCGGAGGCTGGATCTTCAGGAAGCTGGCGTTTGCGTTGTAGTTGCTGGTGCCCATCACAATGCCGCCGGCCGCCTCCTGGCACAGGTTGGCGCTCGTGCACGCCGTCAGGGTGACCTGCGCACAAGCGCTACCCGACGCCTGGCCGTTCCCGCAGTAGTTGAACGTGATCGGCGTGCCGGCGGCCGGCGGCGTACCGGTATAGGTAAACGTGCCGTCCGAGCTCATCGTGAGTCCCGCGGGCACGACGCCCTGCACCTGAGCCCCGAGGACATTCATGTCGTTGCCGAGCACGCCCTTGGCGGGGTCGGACACGACCAGCGGATTGCTGCCGACGACCCAGTAGGAATCGTTGTGCGCCTGCACCGCCGCCGTAGCGGAGGAAAACACGCCTGTGCCCGGCAGCGCGGCGCCGTTGACGCCGATGTACGCCAGCATCCCGGCATCGCGCGCGATCGCGTTGGCCGACAGACTCAGCTCGCGGTCGTAGATCGGCAGCGCGTTACCGCCTGCGGCGGGCACGTTGATCATCACGTCGTAGGTCTTGCCCGCGGCCATGAAAACTTCACTCTGCACGCGCGGCACGCCGGGCAGCACGTTGCCGTCCTCGGCGATCAGCGCAAAGCCTGCCGGCGGCAGGGTGCCAGCCGGTGCGGTGGCTGGCACCGTACCGGTCTGCGCGCCGACGATTGCTGGCACGTGCATGCGCAGGCCGGCGTTGACCAGACGCACCAACACCATGCCGGTCCCGGTGCCGACGCCGGTGACCGCGGAGGCCTGAAAGAGCGATTTGCCGGCGTTGCTCTTGTCGAACGCGAGCCCGTTGATCAGGTAATACAGCGGGGTGTAGTTGACCGCAGGTGGATAGCAGGTGTTGTAGTTCGGATTCGGCGAACCATCGGCATTGAGGGGGCTTCCGCAGCCACCGGGCTGCGCTGCGGTGGGGTTGCCGTTACTGTCCACCGTCGGGCCGTTCTGGCCGGACCATACTTTGGTCTCGCTGAACCCAGCCGTGTTGACCGCCGCGTTGACCGCGGAGTTCTGCACCGGATCGATCTCGCTGAAGAGCAGCGGGAGCTCGGCGTTGTAGGACACGGCCGCGGCATTGCCGGCCGCCGGCGCAGGGTACGCGGTTCCCGCCGTCGTGCCGGTCGGCGCCGTCGTGACGACGAGGATCCCATACAGTCCCATGGGACCCTGGATCGAGGGGCGCGTGCCGGACTCGATCAGGTAGGTGCCCGGCTTGAGCGTCTGCAGTCCCGGTACGCCGCACGCTCCAAAGCACAGAGTCGTGGGCGTAGTACTCACGGCTACTTCGGTGGCGAACGAGCTCACGCGCGGCCCCTGCAGCGGTGGCGTGCCGACACCGACGGGAGCTTGTCCCGGTGCAGTGCCGGCGATCGGCCAGGTGACCGGTTGGGCGTTGCTGTGATCGGGGCTCGGCGTGCAGGATGCGCCGTGGGCACCCTTGCTGTCGAGGCAGCTCGCCCCGTTGCTCCCCAGGCCTCCGCCCAGCTGACCGACGATGGTGAGCGAGGTCGGAATCGCAACTCCAGTCGCGAACGACGTCGGACTAACTGAGTTTCCGAGATTGTTCGTCAGGTTGATGACCAGGTCCTGGCCGGTGGGCACGGTGATCACGACCGGCGACCAAAGCGTGGTGCTGGTCGTGTTGGCCGTGGTCGTGCTGTTGGCCGCGGAGTTCAGCGCGGCGCAGGTGGTGGCGGCCCCGCCACCGGTCGGGGTCCCGGTTACACCACCGCAGCTGTAACCCCACATCGGCACGGCCGTGCCATCCGGAAGCGCCGCTGTGACCGGCCGCGCGCTCAGGTTGACGGTCTGCTGACCAAACGTAGCCGTGCTGGCCAGGAGGAGAACGGAAGCCGCCAGCGCCGGCTTGAGCAGGGTGGGTTTGAAGTTGACAGGTCGCATTGCGCTCTCCTACCTCTAGTTCGTTTCGTCGATCACGAATTCCCGGGAATCGACGAGCATCATCATCAGCATGCCCCCCGGGAAGATGTTGTTAGTCGTGATCTCGCGTTCGTTATGGGAGTGCCACATGAAGGCGAAGCCGGCCTCCGACGATGGCGGGTTGGCGATCGTCCCTGAGGGTGGCGTCGTACCTGTCGGGCCGACGGCCCGCACCGTCGCGTCCGGGCCCAGGTAAGGACTGCCGCCGAACCAGGCACCGTTGGTGAACAGGTTCGGGTCGGGTAGCGTCACCGGACCCCCGCCTGCCACGTCGCCGAACGGCTTTGCCTGTAGCGGCTTGTTGTGATCCTGACACCACTCGTAATAGTTGATCGCTGTTGGCGCTCCGGTGTTGTAGCCGTTGGCGTCCGGAGTGCACGGTAGTGTCGCATTCGCGTCGACCAGGTCCGAGCCCGCGTGATGTCCGTAGGCGTCCCAGTTCAACCCCTTCGCCGTCCAGTAGAAGATTCCGTCCATGGTCTGTCCGGGCGTCGTCGTGGTGGTGAACAGCAGGGGCCCGGCGAGCGCCGGCTGGCTGCCCGCTCCCGGATAATTGAGCGTCGAGTTACTGAGGATCAGGTTGCCGTCGCGCGCCAGCACACGCACGTGGTTACCGTGCTCGTGGAACGGGTGTTGCCAGCGCCCCTGGCCGATGATCCTTAGCAGTGTCAGCTCGCCCGGATGCATGTGTGGATTGCCGTTGTACGGCTGATGCGGGTACTGCGCCGCGTAGTTGGTATCCATGTTGTCGGGCATCGAGCGGCCGTTGATCATGAAATACGCGGGGTGGTAGGGCTCGGTGGGCACGATCAGGTGACACCCCGACGGAGCGCTCGGCGCCTTGCAGGCGGTAACCTGCGCCAGCGCCTGGTTATGGATGTTTGGATCCATCTCGGAGAACTGGAACAGGTACTCGCGGTCGTAACAGGCATCCGGGTGGTTGTAGGCCGCTGCCGCCAGGCGGAAATCGCTCTCGCCCCAGGCCTTTTTTGCTCTGGAGTTGAAGCCCGGATGGCTCGCCGGCATCCCCGTGGTTGCACTTGCCGAAGGCGGGCTGAGGGAACCACACACGCTCGGAGTCGCGGATGGCAGCACGATGATGGCACCGTACAGCCCCATTTCGACCTGCAGATCGCCCTGGGTGCCGCTGTAATAGGCGTGGGTGCCCGCGTTGGTTGCGGTGAAGGTGTAGGTCACCGTGCAGCCGTGCGCGGCCTCCGTCGTGAGCAATCCCTGCACCGCGGCATTCGCCGGGACGGCGCAGGTGGGCGGCTGCGCCGCGGCCGCAACCGCCCTGGTCTGCGTGAATCCCGGGAACAGTATCGAGGTATTACCGGCGGCGGCCGGCAGGCTGTTCGTGAGGTTCACCGTGATCGTCGCTCCCTGGGAGACGATCAGCGTCGGACCCGGGATCTGCATCGTGGGACAGGCTGCCTTGACTGCGGTAGTCAACGACGGAACAAATGACAGGCCCGTCGTGTTCACGCAGCCATAACCCCACGAGTACACCGCCTGACCGTCGGGCTGACTGATGGACGCATCTTGCGCGGTCAGATTGAAGGTCGTGCCTTGAATGCCCGGTGCTGCTGCGTGTGCCGCGGCCGTGAGTGAACCCGCCACCGCACTGAGGAGGACCGGAAGCAGTCGCTTCACGGGAGTCGCCCTCTTGAGGTTCGTTGCGAACATTGTTGCTCTCCCGATTTACAGGACGTGGACTTCAGTCATCTGGCCACCGAAGTTCTCCGCGTCGTTCGACAAGTGATCCAGATTGGGCGTGTACAGGTAGTAAGTCCCCGCCGGCAGCTTCGTGGTGCAGCTGGAAGACGGGTCTCCCGGCGTGGACCGTGCCAGGCAGGTATCGAGGATGACGTCGAGCGATTCGCCGCCACCCAGCGTGATCGAGTTGGTCGTGTAGTACATGTTGTTGCCGGCCTGGTCGCGCAGCAGCTTCGCGTTGTAGCCGATCACCTGCATCGGCACCCCGAGCGACCCCAGTGTGTGGTACTCGGTGACGTTCAGATTCGAGATCCGCAGCAGCGCCCGCTGGCCGGCGGTGATGTTGATGATCGTCGGCAGCGGCTGCGAAAAGTGATACACGCCGTCGGCCGACTGCGTCTGCAGTGGATCCGGGTTGACGGTATCGGGGTAACTGCGCCCGTTCAGCAGGAAGTACTTGTCCTTCATGTCGCTGAAGCCCTCGGGATTGAAGGTCATGCCGACAAAGTGGAAGTTCGGGTCGAAGCCGTGCATCTGGACCGGGTACTCGACGTCGTAGTACGTCGAGCCGTCGCCGTCGTTGTAGGCGTAGTTGCCGCGCCGCGTGGTGTTGCTCGGGTCGGCTGCGCGGGTGGCGGACGAGCCGCCCGCCGGCAACGGGTTGCTGCAGAGAATGTCGCTGGCGGAGACGCACGCGGTGCGCAAGTCGCTGTCCTGCTGCTGACGCGATGCGTAGAGACTGCCGCCGGGCGGCACCCGGTTCTGCCGCGGCCGCACGTACAGCTGTCCCACCATGCCCATCTGCAGGTGCTCCGGCGGGGTGATGTGGCAGTGCCAGAAATAGGTGCCCGCATCCGGTGCCATGTAGTAGTAGGTGAAGCTGGCGGCGATGTTGATGGCGACCGAGGCATCCGGTACGCCGTCGTAGAACGACGAGGCGTTCGGGTAGCCGTGGAAATGCACGGTGTGCTGCTCGAACAGGTCCGGCCGCATGATCATGCCGTCGTTGGTCAGAGTCAGGAAGAACTCGTCATCCTCGTCGATCGCCATCAGCGGGGCCGGGATGTTGCCGTTCATCACGCCCACGTCCATGATCTGACGCGGATCGACGTGACCGTCTATTCCCGGCTGCGATGAGGCAGTGCCGTCCGGTGACTCGGTGACTTCAGCGAGCCCGCCCGTGGGGTTCGTATACTGGAACGCGTAGTTAGCCGGGAAGAACGCATTCGCAACCCCGTTGCTGCCCGCGGGAAACGGGTTCACCGTGAAAGTTCCCACGTAACCCGCGAGATCGGTGCCTTGCCCCTGTGCGATGACCACCTGCTCGCCGGGCACGAACGGCGACTGCGCGTTGAGAATGACCGTCACCGTGTTGCCGGACTCGCTGATGTCGTAAATGGTGAGCGTGTGAGCGACATCCCCATCCAGGCCCACCGCGCCGTTGTAGAAGCCCGGGAGCGCGCCACTCTGTGCGCCGCTGAGCGACTGCACGAATCCGTTCGCGACATTACCCGCAGCGGCGCCGTCGATGGTCGTGGCCGGATCACCAGGCGAGAGGTGCGTGCCCGCGCTGGGTCCGTTGACGTTGAACACGCTATTGAACTCGCTCGGTGAATCTGTGCCCGGTTGACCCGCCGCGATCTTCCCGAGTCCCGATAACGGCCCGAAGGAGAACAGGTAGGTCTGGGTGCCGTCGGCCATCGTGGCGTAACCGTCACCGCCGGAGATCTGCTGGCACTTGATGGCACCGTTCACCGGACCGGTGTTGCCGACCGAGTAGTCGGTCGTTGGCGCCGGGTAGGTGGGCTGCAGGTAGTCGGGTTCCGCGTTGTTGTTGTTCGCTACCGGATGGGTGAGCGTGCTGCTGGGACACTGAACACGGAACGACTGGCCCAATGCCGGCACCGCGAACGCGCTCAGAACTCCCAGCAAGACCCAACAGCGTGTGTTAGTCATAATGGCTCCAACGAGATCAGTAGGCGCAAGGTGCGCGTCGAACACTCATGAGTTAGGGCCGTGCCCAGTCCGCTTGTCGTTGTGTGTGTTGTTAGGACGGTAATCTGCCTCCTGGCGCCGCCAGGCACGAGTCGCACGAGTCCGAAGACGCGAACCGGCGGTGCCGTACGGGCAAGTCGGGTTAGTATTTCGGGGGACGCCCCTAAGGGCGCGCCCGGAGCGTGGCGGCCGCGCGGGTAGCATCGATTTGGAGCCAGCTGCGACAGCTGGCCCCGACGGTCGAAACCGCCTGCGCCACGGCCGACCGCCGGCAGCTCAGTGGGTGGTGCGAATCACGTGAAAGCCAGCTTCGACAGCTGACGCGGACGGTGCAAACCGTCCTCGACGCAGCAAACGCGGGAAGCTCAGTGGGTGGCGCGCTTCACTTGCATCAGCTCGGCGAGCGAGCGGCAGCCGAGCTTCTCCATGATGTGCGCCTTGTGCACCTCGACCGTGCGCGCACTGATGCCCAGTTGCGCGGCGATCTCGCGGTTCTGATGGCCTGCGGCGATAAAGGCAAGAATCTCACGTTCGCGCTCGGTGAGGCGCTCGAGCCGCCGGTCGCTGGCGGCGCGCGCCGTCGCCGCGCCGCGCCGCTCGCGGTCCACGCGCAACGCGTTGTGCAGCACATCGAGCAGCATGGTGTCATCGACCGGCTTCTCGAGGAAGTCGAACGCGCCGTTCTTGAGCGCCGCACGGGCGGTGGCCACGTCGCCGTGCGCCGTCAGCACCACCACCGGCACCTCGATGCGCCGCTCGCGCAGCACCGCCTGCAGCTCGAGTCCGGTCATTCCCGGCATGCGCAGATCGGTCAGCACGCAACCGTGCCACTCGGACCGATAGGTCTCGATGAAGGATTCCGCGGTGGCAAAGGGTTGCGTGCGAATGCCCTTCAGCGACAGCAACAGTGTGAGCGAGTCGCGCACGCTCGGATCGTCGTCGATCAGGAACACGGTGTCATGCTGGTCCATCGAATGCTGATCCATCATCGGGCCTCATTGCGGATTGAACGGCTCGTCATCTCTGTTCGGCTTGTCACAGGTTGCTCTGCGCGTTGCTGCGTGTCGTCAGCCGTATGACGAAGCGCGCTCCACCGAGGTGACTCGGCTCGCAGTGCAGGTCACCCCCCTGATGGCGCAGCAGCGTGCGGCTGAGTGACAGGCCGAGTCCCATACCGCTCGCCTTGCTGGTGACGAACGGCTCGAACAGTCGCGCCCGCACATTCGCCGCCACACCGGGTCCGGAATCATCCACCGCTATCAACACGTCCGGGCCGGCTTGTCCCGCGCTGATCTCGATGCGGCGCCGTTGCAGTCGCGGGGACGGTAGCGAATCGAGCGCATCGAGGGAGTTGCTGAGCAGGTTGTGGGCCACGATCTCGAGCTGGGTGCGATCGATCAACACGCGCGGCAAACCTTCGCGCGCCTGCAACTCGAATTCCACGGCGCTGCGGCGCATGCGGTCCCGCAGCACCGCCGCCACGCGCGCGCACACCGACAGCGGGTCGGTCAGCTCTTGCCGCGCGCCCTCGCCCCGGTAGAACTCGCGCAGTCGTTGCAGCACTGCGGCGGCGCGCAGCGCTTGCTTGCTGGCTTTGTTCAGGGTGTCGGCCAGGCGCGGGTCCGCCGGCGCCGGTCTCTGGGCCATCAGTTCCGCCGCCCGCACGTACGACAGCAGCGCCGTCATCGGCTGATTGAGCTCGTGCGTGAGCGCCGAGGCCAGCTGACCTGCCACGGCGAAGCGCAGCGAGCGCTGCAGGACGGCGTCCTGATCACGCACCTGGCGAAGCGCGGTGTCACGCTGACTCGCAAGGGCGCCGAGAAACAGCGCGGTGATGCCGAGTGCCAGCAGCGGGAACTGCACGTCGAACAACGGAATCGAGCCCGGGGTCAGTTCGAGCGCCGCCACCAGCGCCGCCTGTACCAGCGACACGCTGATCATCGCCCCGGTCACGCCGTAGCGCAGCGCAATCCAGGTCACCGGAACAAACAGCGGGTAGAACAGGCGCACGTCACGCGCCGCCGCGAGCGCGAAGGCAAACACCAGTCCGACCACAACTCCAACAGCCGGCAGCAGCAGCGCGCGCTTGCTGCGCCGGAATTCATCCCAGAGCGCGGCACGATTGACCCGCGGCAGCAGCACCGGCGTCAAGGCGATGATGCCGCTGAATTCGCCGATCCAGTAATGAGCGATGCTCGCCCGCGGCTCCGCGGGGCCCAATTGGCCGGCGCTCGCCAGAATGCCGACGTAGCCGGCGGCGGCAACCCCGCTCGCCAGCGCGACCACGCCGGCGAACCAGCCCGCATCCCCCGGCGTCCTGATGGGGCGCGCCAGGCCGCGCCGGCGCAGGCTCCCGGCGGCGCACGCGTAAACGCCGGCGAGATAAACCGATGTCAGCGCCAGCACCGGCCACGGTGGCGGACCCTCGTCGACCAGGAGCTCACCCACAAAGATCCCGAGCGCGACCAGTGGCGCCCAGCCCACACCGCGTGCAAGCAGCAGCGCCATCACGACCCCGGTGTTCGGATTCCATGGCGTGATGCTCGTGTGCGGGAGCGGCTCAACGTAGCTCGTCCAGTCCAGCAGCAGGTAGAAGGCGAGATACGCCGCGCCGATGCGCCAGGCGGGCGGCACCGGTATCCGGCTCCACGAGCGAACCGCGGTCGTCAGGCTGCTACTCACGGACCCCCGCTGCTGGCCGCCGGGTTCATGAAACGGCGATGCGCCGGCAGTATACCCGGACGGGGCTGGCGGCTACGGATGGCCTTCACAAAAAAGCGCGGAGCGCGTGCGCGACAAGGCGGCCGGCGCGGCGGCCACAGACAGCCGGTCAGCTCCTTGCTGCTTCGGGCCGCTTGCTCTCAGCGCGTCGCCACGGTTTGCGCGGACTCGAGCTGTTGATGGTACAGACGCACCAACTCGCTCGGGGTGACGAAGCCGTCGATGCGCACCCAGGGTCTGCCGGGCGCCGCGCGCAGCAGCGTGATCGGGGTGTGGCTCATCTTGTCCCCCCTCCACACGTTGAACGCGCGCTGCGCGGCGAGGCTCGCTTCCACGGTACCCGTATAGTGTTGCCATTCCGGCCCGGCGTGGAATTTCCTGGCGTATTCACGCAGCCGCGCGGGAGTGTCTTCCTCCGGATCGACGGAGATCGACATCAGGTGCACGCGCGAGCGCTCTGCGCCGAGCTTGCGGTCGAATTGCGCGAACGTCTGGCTCATCAGCGGACAGATCGAGCTGCAGGTGGTGAAGATGAAGTTCAGCACCACCGGTCTGCCGTCGTCGATCTCAGCGGCGAGCGAGACCTCCTTGCCATCGTCCCGAACGAGTTGCACGGCGGGAATAGGATATTTCGGCACCGATGTGATTCTGGCCGAGGTCACGGCAGGCGCATCACCGCCAGCGGTGGTGCTCTCGTGCGCGAATGCGCGACCGGCGAGTGCCAGCAGAACGATTCCGGCGAGAAGCACTGCCCACGGGGTGCGATCGAGTCGGGAGGGCCGCAGGACAGCAACGCTGGCACGGCTTTGTTGTGCTCGCAAGTTACCGGATCGAAAAGTCACTGCACTCTCCTTGGGAGATGGCGCGCCTGAGAGCCGCACCATAGGGCCGGCGGCTGCCGGGTGCACTCACGTACACTGCTGAGTTGCCGTGGGGTCATTACTCGGCGCGCTACGGTAAAACCCTACCCTCATCCACCATGGTCTACGGGACGATCCAGCCCCCGTCGGCGATGAGGCGTCTGCCTTCATTCGCCGAGAAGCGGGCAATGTAGCCGCCCTTGGAAGCAAACCGCTGGTGATAGGTGAGCGCCAGGTGCGGGTAGTAACCCGTCATGAGGCGGTGCTCCATCATGCCCTGCAGCTGCTCGATGAGGTATGGGCGCACGTAGCTGTCCGCCAGTTGCTTGATGACCTCCGACAGCAGGCTGCAGGCCAGGTAGGTGTCCGCCTGTACCTGAGGCGCGACGACCGGAATGTGGCGGAAAGAGAACCAGCCGAGGGCGTAGTCGAGGCGTACCCCGCGGCGGTCGGGCACGTCAAAGGGGTAGGCAAGCAAGCTGCGCGAACGCCAGGCCGTCGGCAGCGGCATGTCCTCGAGTCCACCCATGAGCCCGGAAATGTATACGCGCGTCTCGGGCGGCGGCGGGGGTCCCAGCGCTGCAATGTCGGCGGGGCGCAGCCACAGGACCAGCACCTGCTCCTTGCCATTGGCGCGCAGCGCGGAGTTAAGACCGTGACCGGCACCACCCGGCGCCAGAGCGTGGTTGTGGACGGTAACGCCCTGCTGCTCCAGTTCCGCCGCCAGCGCCCGAGCAGCGGGGTCGCCACTGTCGCCGCTGCGGTAAATCTGCTCAACGACGACCGCAGTGTCCTTCTTCTGCAGTGCTGCGAATTGCTTGGCGATCAGTTCCGCCTCGAGCAACACCCCCTTGGAGAAATACAGCGAATAGAAGTCGTCGCCGGTTTCGACCGGCACCTCAACGTTCGGAAACAGGCAGGGGATCTCGTTGCGCTCACAGAACTCGTGTATGGGCGCCCAGTTGCTGCCGCCGAGGCCGGAGAGCACGGCGAATACCGGATCCTCGCGCAGATGCCGCTCGAGCTGCTCCCGCCAGGTCGTGTCCGGACCGGTCAGTTGCCAGACGTGCAGGTGCCACCGCAGATTGGCCATGTACATGCTCTTGGCGTAGGCGGTCTTGCCCGAGGTCCACATACGCGGACTCGGAGCAATGGGAAAGGAGTTTTTCTCCTTGACGAAGTGCTCCAACACTTCGAGAACGCCCGCGCGCTTCACCGGATCGGAGTCCGGGGTGAAGATAGTCGCCAGATTCAATATCCCGTCGGCGATCCCCGGGGCGTGATGTACGGACAGCTTCTTGAGGTATTCGATCAGCGCCGCCATGTCCGCGTCGTCCAGGGCGAAGCGCGGCATGAGGTGGCTGAGTAGCCGGCCGTCCGAGTCGACGCCCTCGCGGATGGCACGCGCCAGGCTCGTTGTGGTGTAGGGCTCTCGATTGCCATGCATGCTCTCGACATAGGGCAGCACGGGCGTATCCCCACCGTGCGCATGCCCGTGGAACAGATAGTCACCCGTGACCGGCGGGATGACCACGCTGCCCTCCGCGGAGCCAAGTCCGCTGCGCTGGTGACAATTGACGCAAGCAGCCTCCGCTCCCTGAGTGCTGATGCCGCGTTCCTCGCGCGCTCCCTCGAGCGGCGCGCCGGATCCGGTGACACCGTGGAGGTAAATGGACTGACCGACATTTCCGGGAGTAGCCCCAGAGGCACCGGCAAGAAAGGCGCTTGCCGACAGAATCGCCAGGCTTGCAACGACGATGCGCCGGGTGCTCATTGCGGAACAGATCCCGGTGCCTGACCGGGCGCGCCGCTTGATTCACCCGCCGGGGCGCCCGACGGCAGTGAGTTCGCCGGCGCTGCGTTCGAAGGCACCGGGTTCGTGGACGGCGGCGGCAAGCCGACTCTCGGCGGCAGCCGATGTCGGTGGAACAAAGACGACACAGACGCCGCAGGCTGCGGCTGCGCATGAGGCTTGTGGCGCGAACCGGGCTCGCTGAATGTCAGCGCATCCAGCGGCGGATTCAGCAGGACCTTCTCGATCACCATCTTGTCGGGCGTATTGCCCGAGCCCACGCCGGTCTCGATGACAGAGGGAATCTGCAGTCCCTCCGTCGCCTTGTAGTCACGGTAGACGACCGAGACCGTCCGTGACGCGCCGCCCGCGGTTCGCGCGGGTCGATCGTAACGGATCTCGAGGAAGGTCTTGGCGTCAACCCACACGTGTTGCGTCTCACCAGAGTGGGTGTGGACGACCAGGTGATAAGCGGGGCGCTTATCGACCTCATCAACTCCCTGACTCTCCACGGAGCTGCCCCTGGCCGCGCAGCTGATCAGGACCCCGTCGATCCCCGGACCTCCCTGCTCGAACTGCAGTTCCTCGCTGCTATAGGGCTGCACTTCCGGCCGGCCGTGGACCGCGCGCAGCTTCCACCCCTGGGAGCCATCGAACACGCGCACCGTCTTGTCTCCCAGCGCATTGATCTCGAAGCGCACCCGGTTCGGACGCTGCTGCGCCAATATGAACTGCATGCTCGGCACGGTGGCATGCACGCTCTCGATATGGCCCATCCAGAGCATGGTCTGAACCTTCCGCCAGGCCTCCGGCCCGCCGCGCGCGGCAGCATTCCTGGCGACGATCTGCTCCGCCGAGAGTTTCTGCGCGCCGGATTTCGCCAGGGACGGGTGAGACGCCAGCACCGCGGTGAGCGCGAACACGGTCAGACTGCAGGACAGCACGCCCCGCAGCACGCAACGACGCAAGGACATGCGTTTTCTCCGCTGACTTCGCCCGCTCTACGCCTTGGGCTTCGCGAACACGGCGTCGTCGAGTTTCGGATTCAACGCAACCTTCTCGATCACCATCTGGTGCCGGTCCGGGTATCCGTCGACCGCAGTCTCGAGCACGAAGGGCACTGTCACGCCCTGCACGGAGCGGAAATCGCGTTGATACACCCATACAGTGTGCATGCGTCCGTCCATGCGGCGCGGAGTCCCTTCGATCTTCACGTCGAGAAAGCTGTGCGCATCGATCCAGACATGCCGCACCTCCCCGCTCTTCAGAGTCAACTTCAGCTTGTAGGCCGGGTGGCCTTCGACCGGCTCCACCGACTCGAAATCCACTTTCGTGCCCTGGCTCACGGAGTCGAGCAGCAGCCCATCCAGACCCGGTTCGGCCGCTTGCATCCGGGTTTGGTCCGGCGAGAAGGGCTCCCAGTCGTCCCGGTTCAAGTAGGGCCGCATCAGCCAGCCGCTCTGGCCGTCGTAGACCTGCACCGAGGTCTTACCCTCGAATTCGACCTCCACCCTCGCCTTGTTGGGGCGCTTCATCTCGAGCACGAACGGCAGCTGCACCTGCGCTGCCTGGGGCTTTCCCTCGGCGATCTGCTGGCGAATCTTCCGCTCCCTGGCCTTTTGGGAAAGCACCGCGTTGCTGACGTACTGGGCGCTGCGCGCCGCCGAGTTGCCGTACCCGACCTGCATCTTGCCGTTGTAGGAAATCGACTGCAGGGCATGCCAGGCCTGCAGGCCACCACGCGCCGCCACGTATTTGTCGACGATCTGCTGCGTGCTCAGCCTCGGGGCGGCCACCGGCGTGCTTTCCGCCGCCAACAGGGCCGCCGGCAAGCACAGGCCGGCGAGGGCTCCGAGAAACCAACTGGCGGTGTTCTTGTTCGATGTCATTGCAAACTCCCCATGAGCCCTGAACTTGATTTCCGATTGGCGATGCTAATCGACCACCAGGCCTTCGGCCCGGAAAGTCCCGATCGCTACAGCGACGCGGTGTCCGGGCTTCACCAGCAGCCCCTTGTTGGAAAACGCCACCCAGTACGACTTGCCCACCTCGGGCGACGGGGTCTGGCGCAGCTGCCCGATCTTCTCCATGGTCGGCACGACCAGGCTCACACCCGCCTGGGGGTCCATCAACGAGGGCTCAGCTCTCTTGTCGCTGAGCGCCCTGGCGAGCGCGGGATCGAGCACTCGCCACGAGAAGCGCACGATCTCACCCGATTCGGTCCACTTCACGGCGAGGGAGTCGATGCCCCAGACCACTTTGTAGTACGCGCCGGCGCGGCCCGCGAAGCGGTTGGGCAGGGAGCGGCTCGCAGGTGCGGCGGGTTTGGCAGCCGGGGAGGCTTTGGCCTGACTCGTCTTGGCCCTGGATGGCGCAACCGCGGTGGGCTGCGTGGTTGTCGCCGGCGACGAGCTGCTCGATGATTGCGCGTTCTGGGCGACCGATGAGCCGCACAGCACGCTGGCAAGCAGCGCTGCGACTGCCAGAACCGCAAGGCGTCCGGTTTCCCTTCTGAGAGCGGGCGAACGAGGCATGAGTGCTCCTAATGGTGCGTCTTCAGGCCGTTGGTACACATGCGCCTGGCGTTGCGCTGGTTGACGTTGCTGACGAAAGCGTCCAGGGAGGCGCGCGCCTTTCGGTACTCATCGCTGTTGCGCACCTTGACGAGCGTTTCCTGGCTCTTCCCCTCTACCAGCTGCTTGATCTTTGCCCGGTAGGCATCGGCGGTTGGCGGGTCGACCTTACTGCAGTAAGTCAGCAGGCTCTCGGTGACTCCGAGCTGCCGTGCATCCGGCGCCGGGGCGTCAGCGAAAACACTGGCCGGCGCAGCGATCCAGGCACATGCCAGGACCGCGACAGCACACACCGACCCATAGCGGATTCTGTCAGACATGCATCCCCTGTTTCTGTTTTTGTGTGCTGGACCTGACGCTGCCGGATGATTCTCGGCTTTCTGGGCGCCGTCGGGATGAGGGCGATAGTACCGGTGTCGCGCTCCGGTTTGAAAGAGTGAAAACTGAGACCTGTGTCCGAATTCCACCGCGGGGCTCCACTGTTTTGGCTCTACGACTTGGGTCCACTACTCCGGCTCCACTGCTCTGTGGCTCCGCCGGCCCTGCCGGCACTCCGCTGCCGCTCGCGATGTCTCGCGAGCGGCAGCGGTTTCAGGCTCCCTTGAAGGCGTCGCGCTATGGTGCCGATCCAACTTCGACCGCGCCGGCATCGATCCTCGCACTGGTGCCAGTCTCACCGGCTTCCGGCCGCCGGTTGCCGAAGAAGTCCATCAGCACCGTCGGATCGGCACTTGACAGGGTAGTGATGGTGCTCGCCGGGATGTCATTCAAAGGCGCCGTCGGCGCGTAGTTACCCAGCAGACCCCCTGCCGCGAGCGTCCCGTCCGCCACCGGCGCCACCAGGCTCAACGGACCCCAGCGCAGATTGATCCAGTTGTTACCCTCGTCGACCGTGGCGACCGGAGTCAGGTTGAAGATCGGATTCGGCACGGTCGCATCCGAAATACCCGGAGGTACGTTCCAACCCGAGGCCCCCGACTCCGGCGGCTGCCGGGCTCCGTCGCAGTACACCCGCGTGAACCCCGGTGCTGCGTTGAAGTTCGTGGTTGCATACCCGGAGGTACCTTGCGAGAGGTCCGAGTAGGTCGGGTTCAGCGTGATGCCGCCGGAGTGGTTGGTCGGACCCGTGTCGCCCCGTACACCGATGTCCCAGAAGCTGGAGCCGCTGACGCACTGGCCGGTCGAGGTCTGGTTGTTGACAGCAGTCCCAACCGTGGTGACCGAGCCACTGTACTGAGCGTTGTACAGCGTGACGATGTTCTGTTGATACGCCGGGCTCAAGCTACCCACTCCGATCTGAAACGAGGCGTTGTCGTACAAAATGTTGTTCGCCAGCAGCGGGTACGACCACCCCCTGCAGGTCCCGTTGGTCGCCGAGGTACCCGGAACGTAGTGACCCGCCGGGCAGGTCACGGTACCGGTCGTGCTCAGCCCCATGTTGGCGGCCAGCACCGCGCTGTTCGGGATCACCACGATGCCCGCCGGCTGCGGCAGCGAAGCCGTTCCGCAACTGCCAGCGGTTCCGTTGTAGCAGTTGTTGGTCGTGTTCTGCGTGCTCGCCAGCGGCGCCCCGAGGGTATTGACCAGGACACCGGCCGTGGCGGTGGAGTTGTTGTTCGCTACCGTGTTGTGGACGAAATCCAGGTTCAAGGCGTCGAGGAACGACACACCGCCCCCGTCCCAGCCGGCTACGTTGTCGACGATGATGTTGTTGGTCACCGTGACGTGATGCCAGTTGGCCGGAGTCTTCGGGAAGGCAATCACGTCCGCGCCGTTGACGTTCTGGAACGCGATGCCACCGCCGCTGCCGGCCTCGGCGGCGTTGCCCTGGATCAGATTGGCATTGATCAGCAGGTTGGGACCGACGCCGTCGCTCGGCCCGATCGAGGCCGGCGGCGACACGCAGTCCTGGTCGTTGCTGGCCGAGCACGTGGGATCCGCATCGGGAGCGCCCATGACCACCATGCCGCCCCCATTCGCCGGGATCGTCGGATTCAGGCTCTGGTTGAAGATGATGGTGTTGTGCTCGATGTCACCGTTCCAGGCGTAGCCGAGGTGGCCC